>JAEEGL016592693.1_pt1 | contig 15975 bp, 13 predicted proteins | sample 9134231 | NCBI WGS metagenome assembly JAEEGL01 (sample SAMN16246548, study PRJNA631951) | gut metagenome | biome: gut microbiome; feature: rumen; material: fiber-attached | host: Bos | place: Iran: Karaj | collected 2018-10 | reverse complement strand
TTTTTGGACAACGGCATGCTCGACTTCCTGCTCGAGGAGCGCAAGGCAGGACGAATCCGTCACCTGGGATTCTCCTATCACGGCAATGTCGAGGTTTTTGACTGGCTCATCGAACACAACGATAAGTACCATTGGGATTTCGTGCAGATACAGATGAACTTCCTCGACTGGCGCCATGCCTCGTTGGGAAAAGAAAAAAGAAGTGATGCCGATGCTGAGTATCTCTACAACCAGTTGGCGAAGAACGATATCCAGGCCGTCATCATGGAACCGTTCCGCGGTGGCGCATTGGGCAAGATGTCCGAGGGGCATATCGACCGCCTCAAGGCTCTGCGTCCCGATGACACCATCGCCCGATGGGCATTCCGCTGGGTAGGCAGCAAACCTGGCGTGCTCACCGTGCTCAGCGGCATGAATCAGATGGAGCACATGGTGGAGAACTGCGAGACCTATTCGCCGCTGGAACGCTGCACCGAGGCAGAAAACGACCTGCTGGAGAAAATCGCTGACGACATCTCGGGCATCCCCATCATCCCCTGCACCACTTGCGCCTACTGCATGCCGTGCCCTTACGGAGTGGACATCCCTGGCAACTTCACAGTCTACAACGAAGCCATGCAGGCCAAGACGCTGCCGTTGCCACCTAAGGGCGACCCTGACTATGACGCCCGCCACGAGGCATTCGTTAAGGCATACTATACCGCCGTGCCCGCCGAGAAACGCGCCAATCAGTGCGTCGATTGTGAGCATTGTTTGCCCCTTTGCCCACAGCAAATCCGCATCCCCATCCAAATGGGCCGCATCAACCAAATTCTGCGCAAACGATAGCGATAGAAAGGACAATGGGTCGTCAAGAAGCGGGGAAAAGGGCAAAAATGTCCAATTGCACAATTTTTTGTGCAATTTTCTTGAGTTTCTGCACACTTTTTTGTGCAAATGTTGTACCTTTGCCCATAGTGACAACTTTTTCTAGTATAAATCAGAAGATGTTTTATAGGGTTTTACTATTTGTGCTTTCGTTGCAAATGTCATTTTTTGCAGCCTCGGCCTATACGATGCCTGCCGACAAGTTGCTGGTGATGAGCAATAAGCAATTGTGCGACAAAGCGCAATCCCACTGGAACAAAACCGAGCTGGATAGTGCACTCATCTGTTTCAACATCGTTGCCAATCGCGGGGACAAAAAGCAGTCGCGCGAAGAGATGGAATTCTCTTGCAGAGCTCTGATTGCAATGGCCAATATTTTCGCTCCCGAATTCTATGACTACGAACGAGCCATACAATGCACACTCAAAGCAGAAAGAATGGCTATGAAATACAACTACGAGGAACAGTTGGTCAGAATCTATGAATTAATGGCTACAATCGAGGGTGAAAAGAATGATATTCAACAAAATTTTTCTTTTTCTGATCAAGCCTTTAATCTACACAAGAAAGCTTTTCATCAATCAGTAAAGCTTGACAAAGCAGAGCGTATACAAGTCCTCTCAATCATCAATATGATAACCAGAGCATTTAGGTATAACAAAATTGACTTAATCCAAAATGAGCTTCAATTGTTCCAATCTGCTATTATTAATGACACTGTCCCAGCACGAAACTATGCCAAGCACCAATGTGCAGCCGCAATTTATGTGCAAAAGCAACAATATGACTCTGCACTGAACGAATTGAATCAAATAGAGACCTATCTTGACATGGCAGAACACAATAGACCAACGTATCGTATCGTTGCTCACGAAAACATCTTTTTCATCTATCGTGCCATGAATGATCGTGTGGCCGCTCTGAAAGAACTTGACATCATAGAACAGATAGCCCAAGAGTCTCATGACACATATTTACAGATTGAGGCCTTATTGCTTAAGCGCGACTATTATGCCGCGCTAGGGAATAACGTCTTGGCTGACAAATATGACTTGGAATACCGAAAAGCTAAGGACAAGTTTATAGCAGATACCAAGTTAGCAAAAGTTGATGAGGAGAAGGTGTTGTTCAAGCTCAATGAGGCAAACCATGAGATCAAGGAGTTGTCCTATAAGCAACGCATCCAGAAAACCGAGCTGATTGCCGTGGCAGTGGTGGCGGTGTTGCTATTAGCACTGCTGGTAATGGGCTGGTTGAGCCATCGCCGCACCAAACAAAAGAATCAATCACTCTATGACCGCAACCAGCAACTGCTGGCTCATGTAGACCGCCTGCGACAAATCCGGAAAGACCTAGAGCAGCAATCAATGGAAACGCAAACAGCATCCGTCACCACTATCAAGTATGGCCGTGGCAAAATGGGACCAGACGACATTGCACAAGTGATGGAAAAGGTGGAACGTGCAATGGACACCTCGCCCGATATTTTCTCCACCGAGTTTTCACTCGACCAATTGGTCGAGCTAACGGGAGAGACACGTCCCCGACTCTCACAAGCCCTCAACGAGGTGCCTGACCGTTCGTTCTACAACATCCTCAACGAGTATCGTGTGCGTGAGGCGTGCCGCCGCATGAATGACAAGGAGCATTATAGTGGCCTGACCATCGAGGCCATCGGCCAAAGTGTTGGATTCAAGAGCCGCAGCAACTTCGTGTCCACCTTCAAGCGCATCATCGGTCTCACCCCCAGCGCTTATCTCAAACAAGTCGGTTCGTCCACCGTGCAACCCTCCAGCAGCGAGACATCTGACACAAACCAAGCTGAAAGCTGGTAGTACTTTTCAGCTAAAACCGCACCTAAAATATGGGTTTTAGCTGGTTTGTGGCCGAACTTTCTAGCTAAAACCCATGTTTTTGATCCACTTTTAGCTGGAAATTTTGCATTTTCCTTGGTAGAATCGCAAAAAGTCACTAAATTTGCAGCAAAAAAAGAAACATGGAACAATTAATAGGACGTGAGCGAGAAATTGCTGAGTTGGAACGATGCCTGACATCTGAACGCTCAGAATTTGTGGTGGTTGCCGGGCGACGCCGCATTGGCAAGACATTTCTTGTGAGCAATGCGTTGGATAATCAAATCACGTTTTCGTTTATTGGTTCACACAAATCACCCCAAAAACGGCAGTTGCAGAAATTTGCGCAGACACTCCAACGGAGTGGGTTGACCGATGTCCAGCCACAGATTAATTCTTGGTATGACGCGTTTGATGTCCTAGAGGTTATACTTCCCAAAATCAGCCAAGAAGGGAAGAAAATCTTATTCTTTGATGAGATGCCATGGATTGACACGCCTGGCAGTGAGTTTGTGGCCGCCTTGGAGGACTTCTGGAACGGATGGGCATCGTTACGCGATGACATCATGCTCGTAGCGTGTGGCTCGGCCACCTCATGGTTGGTCGACCAACTCATTGAGAACCAAGGAGGACTGCACAATCGGATTACCTCCAGAATATTCCTTCAGCCCCTAAATCTAGCTGAATGCCGGCAATATGTAGAGCGGCATCATGGTACATGGGATGACTATCAAATCACACAAATGTATATGTACATCGGTGGTATTCCTTACTACTGGAGCCTGCTTGATTTCAAAAAGGGCATCACAGAAAATGTCGATGACTTGTTTTTCTCACCCAGCGGAAAACTGCGAGGAGAGTTTGACGAACTGTACCAAGTATTGTTCAAAGATGCCGAAGCATACGTTGCAGTCGTTCGGCTGCTGGCGCAAAGACGAGAGGGCTTCACACGACAGGAGATTGCACAAGCCCTAAACTCAAATGGTGGCACATTGACCAAACGGTTGTCTAACTTAGAGCGTTGCAACTTCATCATGTCCCAAATTCCTGTGGGCAAGAAACGTAATTGTGTCATCTATAGTTTATGCGACTTCTACACCTTATTCTATTTTTCGTTTGTTGAGCTTCATCGCCAATATATCTCACATTACTGGATGTCGCAAATCACCTCGCCAGCCGTGGCGGCATGGCAGGGATTTACATTCGAACTGATAGGGAAAACCCATATCGACCAAATTCGGAATGCATTGGGTATCTTCGGGATGCGGGTCGAAGCCTCAACATGGCGGAGCAAAAAAGACGCATTCTCTGGCAGTTCGACACAGATTGACCTGGTAATCAAACGAGCCGACCACATTACGCACCTTTGCGAGTTCAAGTTCTCTCCAGACCAGTATGTCATTACAGCAGATTATGCCGATAAGTTACGTGAACGGATGAGCATTTTCCGCGAACAGACCCGCACACATGATACATTATTAACAACCTTTGTCACTCCCTTTGGTGTCCACAATGGTAAACACTTATCTGTAGTACAAGGCGACATAAAACTGTCACAATTATTCATGCCACTACCATTTTGATTGGAGCTTCTGTGCAATACAGAATTTGTGCTTTTGCGTAAACGCACACGCGTTTTTGGGCTAAAATCGGGTGTTTTTGTACCCGCAAATCGGCAAGAACAAAACTCTTGCCGATTATCTTGCACAGCCCGCCAGGCACCTCTACCTTTGCACCAGAGATCTCAAACTAACCGATTTACTAACTCGGGAGCTTCGCCTTGCAGCTCACCACTTAAAAACTAAAAATGACAATGAAACAATCAAACAACACCAACCGAGCCTTCTGTTGGCTCATGGCCTTGGTCCTAGCAATGTTGCCAACCATGGCACAAGGCAACCGACAACTCATCACCACCCTTGACGGCAAGCAAAATTGCCTTACCTCCAGACGACCAAACATCAAGTTGGAACAAAAAGGCTCCTATTGGGTTCAGAAACTCAACACCAAGGCGCAGCAAAAGACCGAAGCCACTGAAGAGACAGTTACTGTGACCTACGAGTGGGACTTTGGTGAAAGTGAAGATATTGAACCGGAGTATTTCTTTTCATTGAACCAAGAAGCTAGGCCAAGGCCAGGCCAAACCCAAGTTCTAAAGCATGGGGTATATGATTTAATTGCTTGTGCTAGACAAATTGTATTCGATTCAGATAATAATGTTACCCCAATCTACTATTTTGTTCTGAAGGAAGAAATATCTATTAATCAGGATACTACCATTGTTTTTAATCTCAATGAAGCCACACAACAGATACAAATCCATGACCATCACCCAAATGGAGAACTCTTTACCAAAGGAAATTATGGGACCGGCATGAGTGCTAGTGGGTTGTGCAGAAAGAATGATGGGGCGATTCTGGACTTGGTAAGTGTGGTTTTTGATAGGAATCAGCCTCTGGCCTATATTAATCCGGTGAGTGACCGATTCAGTTATTACCAAGGTTCCTGCTACATCTCCAATGATTGGGAACCCAACCCTGAGGCATATGCCACATTTTATGTCAATGACGATTTGTCACAACCACTTGAAAGCAATGCTGAGGATTACCACCTGATTACAGAGCATTTCATTCCCTCTAAAGTATCACAAAACGAGGCCGAAGCTAAGGGCTTCGGCGGTGATTTGTTCATTATGAACGGTGATGAAACGATTATAGGATTTGGCCTTGATTCCTGGACTCAAGAAAGTGAATGCGATGTCAAATTGTATGTCAACTTACAGAATCAAAGCTCAGACTTCAATGGTCTCTATGCATTAGTGCGTCAAAGTATGATTGATTACCTTGAAGTAGTAGACTACTTTCCTTGGGGAATGCCGATGTATGATAGTAGATATATCTACACACCGAGACTCACAATCAATCAAGATGAAGTAATCTATCTGAACCTCGGCGCAAATCAGGCTCAGTACGGGACTCAGTATGATGACTACTTTCTGAACGATGGCAATAAGGTAAGCTATCCGTATGCACGCGGTCCTCACCCATTCTTTTACTCACAAGCGCAGAAACTGCAAGACTTTGGTTCGGGAGTCCCTATTTTTGTTTATCTGAACTTTCGAGGCTACGGCACTGGAGGATCTATGATTGGACGTTATGGAGAATACAGGCAGGTGGACGATGGTCAAACCAGCCTGTGCCTAAAGAAGAATGGCGAACAGGTTTGGCAAGGAGGCATAAAAGACTATGGTCAGTATGACATCTACGAGCAAGAGCCTTTGGGAATAATAGAGGGTATTTTCACCAACGACAACGTGATAGTTGATGACTTGCAAGGTCTAAATCTGACAACAATCCATTACGATGAACAGTTGGAGAATGACATTCCTCCCATGCTGACGATGCTCTGGTTTAAAGACACCGAAGGCAATGCGACTGATCATTTCAGCAATGGGGCAGATGGTTTGCTGGAGTTCTCGGCAGGCGATTTCATCCCCAATGTAAATCTAGAAACTTACAATATGTGGTACACCTGCCAGGCAATGAACAATGTAGAGGTCTGCTATTCACCTTATCAGCAGGATGATTGGAACGAGCTGGCGGTGGAGGAAGTGCCTGAGAATTTCTGTTCGCCAGGGTATGGTTACTTCTACCGCGGGTCTTTGGCTGATGTGACAGGTGAGGCTCTGAAGGGCTGGTTTGACTTGAAGGTGAAGTTGACCGATGCCGCCGGCAACTGGCAGGAGCAGGTCGTGAGCCCCGCCTTCCGCATCGACAATCTCGCTTACTCGAGCGTGGCCAACATCGGCGATGGCAATGCCCATGAGGTGGCGCGCTACAGCATCGACGGCAAGCGTGTCGATGCCAACCATCGTGGCGTGACCATCGTCAAGATGAGCGACGGCACCGCGAAGAAAGTAATTCAATAGTCCCCCTAAATCCCCCTAAAGGGAGGACTTGCAGATTCGATTAACCGCTTGGCTTTTTCATAGCCAAGCGGTTTTAATTTTATCAACCAAGCAATGGAGGCTATTTTTGTAGAAAAAAGTCTATGAGTGATTCTTTGTAAAACAGCTGACGCTTAGTCTGTTGAGGATAATATTTCACAATCGGTGGAACTAATTCTTCATTCTTCATTCTTCATTGTTAATTATTTTTTGTACTTTTGTAGCTTGAATTAAATTTTTCATCACTGTGGAAACAAGATATATCTTTGTCACGGGCGGTGTGGTGTCCTCGTTGGGAAAGGGCATCATTTCATCGTCCATCGCACGGTTGTTGCTCTCGCGGGGCTTCAACGTAACCATCCAGAAGTTTGACCCCTACATCAACATTGACCCGGGCACGCTGAACCCCTATGAGCACGGCGAGTGCTATGTCACTGTCGACGGTCATGAGGCTGACCTGGACCTAGGGCACTACGAGCGTTTCACCAACATCAAGACCACTCGCGCCAACAACATCACCACTGGGCGTGTCTACCAGAGCGTTATCGACAAGGAGCGCCGCGGAGACTACCTGGGCAAGACGGTTCAGATCATCCCACACATCACCGATGAGATCAAGCGATGCGTCAAGCTGTTGGGCAGCAAGGGAGACTATGACTTTGTCATCACCGAGATTGGTGGCACTGTGGGCGACATCGAGTCGCTGCCATTCCTCGAGGCTGTACGTCAGTTGAAGTGGGAACTCGGCAGCAAGTGCGTGTGCGTTCACCTGACATACGTGCCTTACATCAAGGCCGCCAAGGAGCTGAAGACCAAGCCCACGCAGCACTCGGTCAAGCAGTTGCAGCAGATGGGTATCCAGCCCGAAATCCTGGTGTTGCGCACCGAACATGACATCCCCGTTGCCATGCGCCGCAAAGTGGCTCAATTCTGCAACGTCAGCCCCGATGCGGTCATTCAGAGCATTGACGCGCCCACTATCTATGAGGTGCCCCTAATGATGCATGAGCAGCACCTCGACGAGATTATCCTTGAGAAGACCGGTACTCCTTACAAGGGAGAACCTGACCTCACGGCGTGGAACAACTTCCTCGACAAACTCAACAACGCCCAACAGGAGGTGCGCATCGGTCTGGTGGGCAAGTACGTTTCGTTGCAGGATGCCTATAAGAGCATTGACGAGGCGCTGTTCCAGGCAGCCACCTATAACGACCACAAGGTCAAGATTGACTATATCAACAGTGAGTACCTCACTGATGCCAATGTTGAGGAGCAGTTGGCGGGCAAGGACGGTATCATCGTCGCTCCGGGCTTCGGCCAGCGAGGCACTGAGGGCAAGTATGTGGCGCTGAAGTGGTGCCGTGAGCACGATGTGCCCACCTTCGGCATCTGCTTGGGTATGCAATGCATGGTCATTGAGTTTGCCCGTAATGTATTGGGAATGAGCGATGCCAATAGCGTGGAGCTAGACCCGAACACCAAGCATAATGTCATTGACCTGATGGAGGAGCAAAAGAGCGTCACTAACATGGGTGGAACGATGCGACTGGGCGCTTATGCCTGCCGACTGCAGGATGGCACGAAAGTTGCAAAGGCTTATGGTAGACTGGACATTGAGGAGCGTCATCGTCACCGCTTTGAGTTCAACGAGGAGTTCCGTCAGCAGTTTGAGCAGGCGGGCATGCGTTGCGTGGGCGAGAACCCTGAGACTCACCTGGTCGAGGTGGTAGAGTTGCCCAACATGCGTTGGTACATCGGCACGCAGTATCATCCCGAATATAGCAGTACGGTCCTCTCGCCGCACCCGCTGTTCATGGACTTTATCCGTGCCGCCATCGCTTATAAAATACATAATGCACAATGCACAATTCATAATGCATAATTCATAATTCATAATGTACAATGAAATACTAAATTCTTAATTCTTAATTAGAGAAGTAGTGGACAAAAATACGATAACAGGAATGTTGCTCATGTGTGCCGTGATTTTCGGCTTCATGTGGCTACAGAAACCCAGCGAGGCCGAGTTGGCCGAGCAACAACGCATCAAAGACTCAATCGCTGCCGTGCAGAAGCAGGCAGAAACTAACAACCAACCCGTGGCGATGCTCTCGCCCGATGAAGTGCAGCAGTTGCAGGCCGTGATGGCCGAACACAGCACCGACAGCACGCGCCAGGGCATCGATGACGGGGCCGTGAAGCTTTCCCTTGTCGATGGCAAAGTATCCGGTACTGTCGCCGTGGCCGACACTACGTTGGCCTTCGACGATCTGCTATCGGCATCGTCCGACGCCAAGCACCGTGAGGCGGTAGAAGCCGTCAAAAAGGCACTGGAGAACTATGCCAAGAACGGCGCGTTTGCCGCGAGCATGACTGGCACCGAGCAAATCATCAAATTGCGTAACGACTCGCTCGAGGTTGAACTCTCGACCAAGGGCGGTGTGGTGTCGCGTGCCAAGTTGCTGGCGTATAAGGCATATAACGCTCCGCAAGTTGAGGTCTTCACCCCCGAGGATAATCAATATGGCTTCGTGTTGAGCAACAACACCCAACGCTTTGAGACGCAGAACTGTTTCTTCACCCCCGAGCAACTCAACGACTCGACCGTCGTGATGAAACTTGACTTGGGTGGCGGTGCAACCTGGGGGTTGAAATACACCCTGGTTCCTGGTTCCTACATGGTGCGTGTGGAGATGGTGCAAAACAACATGACGCAGGTCATTCCGCTGAACATCAACACCGTCGACCTTCTCTGGCACCAGAAGATGGCTCGACACGAGGAGGGCAAAATGTTTGAGGAGCGCAACTCGGCCATCTACTACAAGTATGCTGGCGAGGGTGGTGACGTGGAGTACACCAAGGAGAATGGCGATGATGACAAGGACATCAAGGATCGCCTGAAGTGGATCTCGACCAAGAACCAGTTCTTCAGCGCCGTACTCATCGCCGACAGTGTATTCACCGGTGCTCACTTCGAGAGTCGTGAAATTAAGAAGGAAGCGCCCGATTACCAGACGCACCTCAAGGTGATGGACATCCGCACCAGCATCCCTTATGCCAGTGACAAGGACAATCCGGCAAACTTCTATTTCTACTTTGGCCCCAACCGCTACAAGTTGCTCTCGAGCTATGACAAGTACTCGCCTCGTGAGGACCTCAAGCTCACCAAGCTTATCCCGTTGGGCTGGAAGTTGTTCCGCTGGATCAATACGGGTGTCATTATCCCGGTGTTCAACTGGCTGGGAAGCTTCATCAGCAGTTATGGCATCATCATCTTGGTGCTGACCATCATCATCAAGATTGTGCTCTCGCCACTGACGTTCAAGAGCTACATGTCGCAGGCCAAAATGCGCGTGCTCAGCCCCGATATCGCTGCTATCAACGAGAAATATCCGGGTCAGGAGAACGCCATGAAGCGCCAGCAGAAGACGATGGAGCTGTACAACCTCGCTGGTGCCAACCCCATGGGTGGCTGCTTGCCGATGTTGCTGCAGATGCCTATCCTGATTGCGATGTTCACCTTCTTCCCCTCGTGTATCGAGTTGCGCGGACAGTCGTTCTTGTGGGCGCAAGACCTTTCGGCTCCTGACAAGATTGTGGAGTGGACTGGACAAATTCCGTTCATTACCAACTACTTTGGTAACCACATCAGCCTATTCTGCTTGCTCATGACCGTGACCAACATCGGCTACACCTACCTGACGATGCAGTCGCAGCAACAGCAGCAGTCCATGCCGGGTATGAAGGCGATGATGTATCTGATGCCGCTCATGTTCCTGGTATTCTTCAACAACTACGCCTCGGGTCTGAGCTACTATTACTTCATCTCATTGCTCATCACGATTGCGCAGACTTATGCTTGCCGCGCATTCGTGAGCGAGGACAAGGTGCGCGCCCAAATTGCTATCAACAAGACTAAGCCCCGCAAGAAGAGCGGAATGATGGCACGCCTCGAGGAGGCCCAGCGCCGCCAGCAAGAGTTGCTCCGCGAGCAAGAGAAACGCAACAAAGGCAAGAAAAAATAGACTTTACTAACTCGAATGCTCGAATAATCGACTATTCGAACATTCGGTTACTTTAAAAAGAAGCATTATTATGATTCACAAATGTCAACAATGTCACCGTGACTTCACGGCACCTGACAACTCACCGAGCGTGCAATGCCCTTACTGTGGCAATGTTCAACAACCTCAACAGGCTCAACAGCAGTATGGCCAGCCATACGGCCAGCAACAGCCATATGGCCAGCAACAGCCATACGGCCAGCAACAACCATACGGCCAACAACAGTATCAACAGCCTTACGGCCAACCCCAGTATGCCTATGGTAACCAGATGCCTCCCGTGACCGACATCGGCGTGTTCGATGTGGGACCGTCGGGCAAGAGCCGTGGCGTGGCAGGCCTTCTGGCTATCCTGCTCGGTGGCCTTGGCATCCACTACTTCTATTGCGGCAAGGTCGGCGGCGGCTTCATCTGTATCTTGCTCACGATTGTCACTTGTGGTATATGGACTATCCTCACCCTCATTCAGGGCATCATGATGATGTGCATGAAGCACGAGGAGTTCGAGCGCAAGTACGTAATCAACCCCGCTACATTCCCACTGTTCTAGTTGGCGCGTAAGGGCACATACAATAAGCCCGATTACATCAAGTGGTTGCTTTGGGCAGGTGCGGCGATTGCGGTCGCCACACTTGTCGTGCTCTTTTTAAACCGCCAGCACATTTTTCACACCACGCCCAAGTTCAACCTTTCGGACTATCCCGTGCGCGGCATCGACGTGAGCAACCACAATGGGATTATCGACTGGAAGCAAGTGGCACAGGCCGACTATCAGTTTGCCTACATCAAGGCTAGTGAGGGCAGGACACATCGCGACAACTCCTTCCGCCGTAATGTAGAGCAGGCGCGTCAGGCTGGATTGCTGGTAGGAGCGTACCACTTCTTCCGTAAGAACCGGGGTGGTATAGAGCAGGCGCAGAATTTTCTCAACGCAGTCAGTGGACTGCGGCTAGATTTGCCTCTGGTGGTCGATGTCGAGGACTGGGACAACGATAACAGGACTGACGAAACTCAGGTGCGAGAGCGTTTGGTGTCCATGGTCAACACCCTGCTCAAGTCGGGGCACCGGGTAATGATTTACACCAATGGCGACGGCTATGACAAGTATTATCGTCCGAATTTCCCCGACTTGGATTTGTGGCTTTGCTCGTTCCGCTCGCCCGATGCGTTGAGGCATACGCATAGCCATCGCATTCAGCAGTACAGCCATTGGGGCGAGGTGTCAGGCGTGAAAGACGATGTCGACCTTAATGTATTCATGGGGTCGCAGCGTGAATGGGAAAAATGGCTGGAGGCAATTAAAAACCTTTAGCTCGCCAAAGTCTGCGCTTGCCTGTCGGCGAAGCCGGGGCAAGCTACCAAGCAGACCTTTGGCAATTAAGAATTAGGAGGCTCGACTATGATTCGACAACTTATTTTTGCTCTCATGATGACATTGGTGACGCTGATGGCGCAGGCGGCGGTGTACACTTGGAGTCAGTACAACCTGAACTTTGAGGTGCCCGACGGCGGCTTTGTCACCTACAACAGCAACACCCGCTTTGAAATTCAGTGGGATGAGATGGTCATGGTCGTGCAGCTCTACAACAAGCAGGAGAGCAACGACAAACTCATCCGTGAGAACCTGCAACGCAAGGCGTTGGGCTATAGCATGTATGACCTTAAGCAAGGAAAAGTAAAGGTGAAGGGCTTTAAAGGATTGAGCATCGACGGCACTATGCCCGACGGCACCCGTGCCATCATCGCCGACCTCATCAGCAAGAAGCAAGACCTGATTGTCGAGATCACGGTCAACTACTTGTATGGTAACCGCGAGATGGTAGATGACATGATCAAGTCGTTTGCCGAGAACAAGGAGCAGAAGCCTAACCATGCGAAACCTAAACAGAAGGTGCAATCGCGCGAGAAGGCCAAAATCGAAGAGCATCAACGCAAGCAACAAGAGCAGCAGCGCAAGCAGGAACAACGCCGTCGCAACGAGAAAATCTATGACGCTTGATTTCCTGTCACGAATTGTCGAATTAAAGATATAAAGGTCGATGAAAAAGATTGTTTTTTTTGCGATGTGTTTGACGGCGATAACTGCCGTGGCACAGACATCCAGTGACTATTTGCTGATGCCACTCGTCTTTGAGCACCAGCAAACGCTTAACGACAATGTGCTGGACAACACCAGCGCGACAGCACTGACGCTGGATGCTGGCGACCAATGGCTGCAAAGTGCCATCGCACAGTCACGGCATCAGAACGATGTGCGTTACCGCGCCATGGTCGAACATCCGCAGTTGGTGGCCTACAACGTGAATTCGTTGCCCGAGCCCCCCAAGGAGTACATTCTCACCAGTTCGCCCTCGCAAGGCATGCTAACCATCGAGGCTCCCCAGGTGGTGGCGCCCATCGACTCGGTCATTGACGAGGCGCCAGTCAAGATACACAACTGGCTCCACATCTTCAACGGATCGGTACACTTTACCCAGGCATACATCAGCGACAACTGGTATCAGGGTGGCGAGAACAATCTCAATGTGCTCGCCGACATCAAGTGGGAATGCAACCTCAACCAGGCCGTGCATCCCAACTGGTTGTTCAACAACATGATGAACTACAAACTTGGTGTCACTACGGCATCGGGCGACAGCCTGCGCCGTTACCATATCAATGAGGACAACTTCCTCTTCACCTCACAATTAGGTTACAAGGCGGTCAAGCATTGGTACTACAGTGCCATGCTCAACTTCAAAACGCAATTCTTCAACAATTATAAGCCCAACAGTGATGTGATGACGGCGGCATTCCTCTCACCGGGTGAGTTGAACATTGGTGTCGGTATGACATACGACTATAAGAATGCTGACCAGACCAAGACGCTGACTGTTGCCATCGCGCCACTCTCCTATAACCTGAAGATTTGCCGTGACATCGACCACCTTGATCCTGTCAATTTTGGCATCGACCCAGGACACCACACCAAGAGCACATTCGGTAGCAACATTGAAGCCAAGTGGTTCTGGAAAATCAACCCCAGCATCACCTGGTCGTCGCGTTTCTATGTGTTTACCAACTATCAGTATGTGCAGGGTGATTGGGAGAACACCTTTGACTTCTCCATTACGCGCCACCTCAATACCAAGATTTTCACCCACTTGCGCTACGACAAGTCGCATCCATACGATGATGACTGGCGCTATTGGCAGTTCAAGGAAATATTGAGCTTTGGTATTGTCTACCGCTTTGCAACTAGCGAATAAATCAATTCATAATTCATAATTTATAATTCATAATGAAGTGGCTGGTGTCGTTCTTAGTGGCACTTTGTTGGTTGGAGGCTGTGGCTGCGCCTCCGCAGAGTGAGTTCTTCCCGGGACTGGACGAGGACTCGATGCGGGTGCGTTTGATGCAATATGACCTGCAGCCCATTGAAGGCATTTGGCAATACAAGGCCGAAGGGATGACGCTGGGCATTGAACGATGCACGGGCGTGGAAGAAGCGGAGTATCGCATCATCTTGCTGCACAGTGCCGACATGGAGCTGATGCCCGGCATGGTCATCGGCTATCTCGCCAGCAGTGTTGATGAGACGAAATACCGCCTGTGGCTCTACAGTGAGCGCAATCGCTTGACGTTGTGTGGCCCGATGGAAGCTGTTGCCACTTTTGATAGGGAGAAGGGCACCATCATCTTTGACCCACCGCACTGGCGCGTCAAGGTGCGTCTTAATTTCATGCGGTTCCTTCCCTCGATTTTTCGTGTAGTGGGCGTGACGCCCGAAATAGTAGACCAAAAACTGCCTGTTGGGTTCAATAAGCTTTATCCCGTTGAAGGCGACACACGCAGGTTCAATAAGATTCGATACTTGTAAGGAGTTTAAAGTTTATAGTTTATAGTTGAGAATGAGGTGCTTGGTGTTAATAATGGTGGTTATGTTGTCGTTGTCGGCTGTGGGGCGCGTGCGCACCACACAGCGGCAGTTGCACAGTGCGGCGGCGGTGGTGCAGACCATTGATACAGTCGACGTTGACTCTATCGATTTGGCACCAGATGTCAATCCCGACGGCATCGTCATGAAGGGCTTCAGCAAGCGAGCCAGCGACAGCAAGGAGTCATTCTTCCTAACTAGCCGCTTGACGCACCGCATTTCCAGTGTGCGATTGCTCATGCGCTACATGACCATGGGCGGCGACGTGTTGCATGAGCGTCGCGTTGTGGTGCCTGTCGACCTTAAGCCGGGAGAGACCAAGTTGGTGTCGGTCAAGACCTTCGATGCGCAACATCAGTACTATTACTATGGCGGAAACAAGCCCCGCAAGAGTGCCACTCCTTTCAAGGTCGCATATCGCCTCACAGGATATGACATTCCCGTCGGCAATTAAACCCTCTGGCTTATCGCATCAACTTCCGCTTTACAAAGGACGGCGGCAAGAAGTCGAGCGATAACATTGACGCTTGGCTCTCGACTGATGACCGACGAATACCCCTCTTGTTGGTTGGCAAACTCCGTTTTGGCGAAATCAAATGCTACTACAAGTCATAATAGATGCCCCTGAGTTCCACTAGAATTCAGGGGCATCTATTGAGTGGCGGGTTACTCGTTCTTTCCAATTTTTCCCATAAAACATCAATGATAAGAAGAGAACTATCAAAAAATAAAGACTAGTTGGTGTTTTTTCAATTTTTTTTGTAACTTTGCAGCCCCAAAGGTGGTACTGCGATTTTGTCAGAAGACTTGAAACATAGTATAAAACCTGGTGTGATGCGGGCTGCCGAGGCAGTCTGCACAACGCTTGTCGTGCTGGTGGCTATGTTGGTGGGATGCGACCGGGGAATGATCGAGTCGCGTCAAGTGCAGCTCGACACGCTCATGAACCGTTGTGCCACTACGATCAATCGTTTTGACTACACCACACTCTATGACCAGTCTAGCCAATATCTGACAGAAAGCAGACGTGCTGGAGACAAGCGTCATGAGGCGTATGCCCACTTCTATCTAGGTGCTGCCTGCTTGTTCAGCAATCGTCCAGATTCGGCCATCAATGAGTTGCAGACAGCCCGTGAGATGGGGCAAGAACTCTCGAACGACACTATCGTGACGCTGGCACTAAACTCAATTGGTATCCATGAGGCAACAGCCAATAACAACCTGTATTTGGCACAATGGTACTTCACCGAGAGCCTTAAGCATGCCAAGCAGTGCAACTACACCAAGATTGAGGGTAGCATCTATGGTAATCTGTGCAGCATTGCGCAG
>JAEEGL013830991.1_pt1 | contig 15975 bp, 8 predicted proteins | sample 9134231 | NCBI WGS metagenome assembly JAEEGL01 (sample SAMN16246548, study PRJNA631951) | gut metagenome | biome: gut microbiome; feature: rumen; material: fiber-attached | host: Bos | place: Iran: Karaj | collected 2018-10 | reverse complement strand
GCCGATCCCGATCGTGCACTGCCCGAAGTGCGGCATGGTCCCGGTCCCCGAAGACGAGCTTCCTCTGAAGCTCCCGCCGATGAAGGAGTTCGCGCCCGGACAGGGAGGCGAGTCGCCTCTCGCCAGGATCGATTCGTTCGTAAACTGCAAGTGCCCCGTCTGCGGCGGCGACGCGAAGCGCGAGACCGACACCATGCCCCAGTGGGCCGGGTCGTCTTGGTACTTCCTCCGCTACACCGATCCGCACAACGGCGACTGCCTCGCTGACCCCGGGAAGCTCAAATACTGGCTTCCCGTCGACTGGTACAACGGCGGCATGGAACACGTCACGCGTCATATGATCTATTCGCGCTTCTGGCACAAGTTCCTCTACGACATCGGAGCCGTTCCCACGTCCGAGCCCTACGCGAAACGTACCGCCCAGGGACTGATCCTCGGCCCCGACGGCGATAAGATGAGCAAATCCAAGGGGAACGTCGTCGATCCCAACGACGTCATAGACGAATACGGAGCCGACGTCCTCCGCACATACATCCTCTTCATGGGCGACTACAGCGCCGCCGCTCCCTGGTCCGAGAACGGCGTCAAGGGCTGCAAGCGCTTCCTCGAGAGAGTCGACGATCTCTTCGTCATCTCCCGCGGGAACGGGTCGACACCCGAGCTCGAGACCTCCTTCCACAAGACGGTGAAGAAGGTGACCGACGACTACGAGGCGATGAAGTTCAACACCGCCATCGCGGCGCTCATGGGCCTCATCAACGAGATCTTCGAGGTCGGTCATCTGACCCGCGACGAGCTGCTCACCTTTATTAAGCTGCTCTGTCCCGTCGCGCCTCATCTCTGCGAGGAGATAAACGAACGCCTCGGCAACAAGGGACTCCTGTCGCTCTCGTCCTGGCCGACATATGACGAGGAGAAGACCGTCGACGCGACGGTTGAGGTCGCCGTGCAGATCAACGGCAAGCTCCGCGGGACCGTTCTGCTCCCGAAGGACTGCCCGAAGGATCAGGCGCTGCAGATCGCGAAATCCGACGCGAAGATCGCGTCGATCCTCGAAGGGAAGACGGTCGTAAAGGAGATCACCGTTCCCAACCGGATAATAAACATAGTGGTGAAATAAATGAAAAAGCTGCTGTCTCTGGTGCTCGCTCTGCTGATACTGCTTCCCCTTTCAGCCTGCGGTATCAGTATCGTCAGGACTGACGGTACGACGTCTCCCGAGGAGGAAACGGCGACGCCCGAAACCGCGGAACAGCCGGCGGATTCCGAAACGAAACCCGCGCGGCAGCTTCCGTCGGTTCCGACCGGCGGGCTGAACAAAGAGAACTGCTATTACGGCAATCTCTATTTCGATATCGGGATCGATCTGAATTCCTCCTGGACATTCTTTGACAGGGATGAACGCAGCGCGATGTCGGGCGGAAATGTCGATCTTACAGATCAGAAAGACATTCTCAGAGCGCTTGACGAGGGGATCTCGGTCATCGACATGATGGCGGTGTATTCCGACCGCACGGTGAGCGTCACCGTCGAAAAGAACGGGATCGAAGCCGATTCCCCCGAAACGGAGAGGAAATGCCTTGAAGCCTCTTTCGAAAAAACAAGGAAGGAACTCGCTTCCGCCGGATTCAAACTGGATGGTGAGATAACGGAGATCGATTTCGCCGGCGGGAGACACCCGTCGGTCAGATTCGTCACCAGGGTCGCCGGGGCGGAGGTGTTCTACCTCGGGGTGGTCGTCAAGCAGGGCGTGTACGACGCGTTCATCATTATTTCGTCAGCCTCCTCCGGGAAGATCGACGGGCTCGCCTCACGGTTTTTCAACAATATATACGGGTACGTATCCAAAGACGATCCCGATAAGCCCGGGACAGGCTCCATTATGGGAACCGTGATCGGCAACCGCTATGTCAGTCAGTCGTTCCCGGGCCTGATCATCGGGCTTGACGACACGTGGAATATCGTGCCGGATAAGGACGGTCTTCACAGAGACAGATACAGAAGTGAGCTGGAGAGCGCGATAAGATCCGGAGGAGCGGTATTCGATCTGTTTGCGGAACGTCCGTCAAGCGGAAGTTCCCTGTATGTCCAGATCATGTGCGCCAGTCCCGAGGAAGCCGCGGATCTCAGAGAATACGAGTCTTTCCCGGAACCTGTGGCGGATGCAGTATGCATCACACTCGAGAATCTGGGCTTTGAGATCGAGAAACTGGAGACTGTCCCTCAGGAGATCGGTGGAAGGACGGTCCCCGGCATATCGATGCGCTGCTTTCATAAGGAATCGGCTACGCGCCTGTTCTATTCGGGAGGCATTTTCATCACGGGCCGGATGATCGCCGTGGTCATGTCGGTCGGCACCGACGAAGTCTTTACACGCGGCATGCTCGGAGAGTTCGCTCCGCTTCCGGAGGAGAAGATACCGCTCGGAAGCGAGGTGAAGGGCGTGAACTGCAGCTTCCCGCTGTACGGCCTTTCTTTCGATACCGGATCGGACTGGAGCCGCGGGTACGACTGGAGCGCTGCTGAATGCCCCGGCCAGGCGCTTCCCGCCATGCTCCGTCTGGGACTTATCCAACCGGATCTGATCTCCGAATACGTTGGCTCTGCGGGTACATCCGCCTTCCAGATGGAATTCCTGCACCTTTATGTCGGTCCCGGCGGACTTCCGTCAGATAAGGATATAATGGCATTTCTTGAGCCGGTCCTTGTCACGGCCGGCATGGACCGGACCGGTTCTCTGCCCCGGACGGCGACGAAGACAAGGATTATGATCGGAGAGACCGAAAAGGATGGTTATGTTCTAGATTACGGCGGACAGAACATATGGTCGAAGACCTGCGTTGTCCTTCTGGAAAAAAACGGATACGTTCTCGCGATACTGATGAACAGTAAGACCGGCGGCGATTTCAGTCTGTTCGGCAAGTCTCTGTCACTGAAAGGCGGCTGATATCCCCGGCGCTAAGCTCCGCGCGGAGCGCCCGGGGACGCCGGTATGCTACTCGGGTATCTGTCCGGATATTGACAAAAACGCCGGAGGATGATATAATATCTACCTGCAACTCTGCCGGACGGCCGCGCGGTATCATGCCGAAAGGTTTTACCGTGAGGAAAGTCCGGGCTTCAAAGGGCAGGATAGCTGATAACGTCAGCCGCGGGTGACCGCCGGGAAAGTGCAACAGAAATAAACCGCCGAACAGCGCCTCCGGGCGCGTGTGGCAAGGGTGGAAAGGCGAGGTAAGAGCTCACCAGTTCGCACGGTAACGTGCGTCCGCTGTAAACCCTATCCGAAGCAACACCGCATGGGGATCGCCGGCCCGGCAGATATCCCCGGGTGGCATCGAGCGTCGCGGCGACGCGGCGCCAAGACAGATGGCCGTTCAAGACAGAACCCGGCTTACAGACAGAGTTGCGAAAAAGGCCGCGCGTTACGCCAGTTCCCATAAGGGTGTTTTTAGTGTTTTTCGCGGTCTCGGTTAGGACGGACAGTAAAATGCCCGTCCTTTTCCGTTTTGTCATACAACCGTTGTTTACGCGTTTTTTGCCCTGTATCATAGTTGCCCGCCGGAGAACAAAGCCCCGCAAATAGCCCCGTACGCGCTTTAGTGCCGTAAGTGGGTCCGGGCTTCCGCCCGTGTTAGCTGCCGAAGGTATGCCGCACGCGGCAAGACTCCGGCGATACGTTGCCCCTCCGTTCGTCAGACCGAGGTTTTGCCCGCGGGTTAGTATCCTCCCCGCATCCGGCTTCCTTAAGATTCCGCCTTACGACGGACATAAGATTTGCACGCAAATCCGCCTTCGGCTAACAGTTACTACTGCCAAGTCTGTAGCGGACTTTCACCGCCAAGTAATCTCGCATGCCCGTCGTACCACAAACGCAGGCGGAAGCTTTACGCTCCCGCCTGCTGCTATTGTGCGGTGGAGATGGTGGGGTAACTCGCTGCTCTCGTGATTCGTTCGCTCTTCGCCTCGCGAGCGAGCTCGCGGATCTCCGAGCGACGAATGCGAACCCATGACCTAGGGTTGTTTTTAAGGATTCAAGCTAGACGCACTTTCGTGAGTTTCAGTATTAGCGGAAAGAATGCTGTCTTAATCACGGAGGACATTATATCAAGGATCGGGCCTCGCCGATTCAACCGGCGGAGCAAGCGCGATCTCTAGCAGACGGTCGAATTCCACGAGCGTCATACCGTCTTTGAATTTCGGAATATCCTTGATACTTATTTTTTTACTGAAGTGGATCTGTATCGGAATCTCATAGTATAACAAGCTTACCGATCGTAGATTGGATTCGAATTTGTCCGGGCGATCCTCATTACCGGTTTCCTGTTCGTCCTGAAAAACAAAGCCTTCCTGTGTGATGAAAAACAGTTGTTCTCTGTGTATCCTAATGATACCATTTTCAATATCAAACACATCAAGAAGAAACCAATCGTAATACGGCCAATCAACGGGATGACTGAAATGAAAGTACTCACCGGGGATCAGAGCCCATCCATCTTTAACGATTCTTTGATTATCCGTACCGATACAAGTCATTTCTTTGAAAAAGTCTGCATAGAAAACGAGTGCCAAACAGTTGTATTGAATTCGTTCCGAGAAAAAAGCCGGGACCAATAGCTCAATATTGCCGGAAGGAGCTTGAATATCGGCGAAAGTGCCGGTATAGCTTTTAAGTATTTCGCACTCGACCTCCATAAAATCGGTCACATCGGGATGAAGTCCTTCGATTGAATAATAATTGCAAACCACTCCCCACCTGACCAACATTACGTGAACTTCCTTCAAAAGAGCTAACGGCAGATAATCTCCATCGGGATTCCTGATAGTATCCGGATCATTTGTACCATTTGTGCTGAGGGATTCAACCTGATTTGAATCAAATACGCTTGTAAGATCCTCTGGATGCGAAGATGGTGAACAAGACATCAGGAGCATAATATCCGTTGTGATTAACAAAACAATGAAAAATATTTTAAGAAGGCTTTTTCTGTTAACAAAGCCAATGATTCTCATTTGACATTTCTCCTTTTATCTTCTATAGTAGTTATTGCTCTACTCCCATTTTCGTTGATTAAGCGTTTGTGCCGCAAAATGTTTTTGACATGTGTTAAGCTTAATATACTAATCATCCATACTGATTATATCAAAAGTCTCAATCGGTGTCAAGCCCTGTTTTGTAATTAGGTCGGTGTCAAGTTATTGTATGATTTTTTAAGACTTAGAGAGGCCGCAAAGCGGCCTAAATACTCCATAAAAATGAGATATCCTTAGTGAAACTACTGTGGAGTAATAGAGTTTGCAAACAAAACCAGTAAGAAATATGCGAAAAACAGTTCATCGCTGTATCGATTATAACACTGTGCTCCCGTAGGCTGGTCCCCATTATTCTTATGAGAACCGGCCTTTACATGCGGCCTTTTGCAGTGCCCCGGGATGATCACGGGGCAGAGAGACGGGGTTCCGTTTATTTCGCCGGGCGCGGTCTCAGCCCTGTTTTATGACTCCCTTGGTGTAGAACCAGTCGGCCCACTCTCTGTAGTAGCGGGCGGTCGGGTGTACGCCGTCACCCGAGTATTCGGGGTTGAAGGTGCCCCCTGCTATGTCGAAGATCTCGTTGATGTCGATATAGAAGACCCTGTCCCAGTCGGCCATGTCCGCGATATTCGAGTTGACCTGATACATCCTCGCGTTGCTCATGTAGTCTTTGCCCTGAGAGGCATATCTTTTGTCGGCCTCGGCGGTGAAGTGGAGGTTCGCCTCCATGAATACTATCGCGTCGGGGCAGGACGCCCTCACAGTCTCGAGGAGCTTCTTTATGTTGTTCGTGATGCCTCCGATCGACCCGCCGAGCTCGTTTACTCCAACCATTATGTAGATCTTGCGGAAGGTCCTCGACTTCAGCAGATCGGTGAGCGTGAAGGACCCGAGCTTCGTGTATTTGCCCGAGGTGTCGGCTCCGGTCGTCGCCTCGTATCTGTTGTTCATTGCCTTTGAGGCGCTCACTCCGATGTCGCAGAAGAAGACGGCCGAGGCGAGCCTGCCGGCGCTCGCGTTGCGGATGCCGACGGTCCTCGAGTCTCCGATGAACAGAGCGTCGCTGAAATACGACGCACCGACTTTCGTCCAGGGGAAGTCGGACCCGGTGTACTGGGGCCTCGTCAGCTCTTCGGGTGACGTCGTCACAACGGGGACGGTCGTGACGGGCGGGAGCGTCGTGATATCTTCGGTGGTCACGGGCTCTGTGATGATGACGGGATCGGACGAGGAATCGTCGGGCATGGCGGACGTGATGCCGGTGTCCTGTGTCTCCGTCGTGACGCCGTCCGTCGTTCCGGCGGGGACAGCTGACGTGATCTCCGCGTCTGTGTCCGTCGGGTCGCCGGGGAAGTCGGGATAGTCGTCCGGCTCCGTGATCTCACCGTGTCCCGGCAGCTTGTCGAGCAGGACGCCGGTGGCCATCGGGAGCGTTATCGCGACGCCTAAAATGAATATTACGAGCGATATCAGCGCTCTGAAGCCTTCTTTTTTCATGTTTTATGCGTTATCCTTGAATATTATCTCGCTCCGGTGAATAATGGCGCGTCAGAAGTTTCCGTACATGAAGACGTCCGAATCGAATTTCCGGAGGAACCAGACCGACGCGACGAACAGCGCCGCGAGCACGGCGTCGCATACGATGCGCCCCGCGGGCTTTTCCGAGAGCTTCTTCTCAATGAAGCCGGGGAGCGACGTGCAGAAGACGAGGCCGGGCATCAGGTAGTACCAGTATCTGCCGAGATATGCGAGCCAGTCGTGATAGATAGGATAGATCTCGCCCTGCGGCAGGAAGGGGAAGAGCCGTTCGAAGCAGCCGGCGAGGTCGGCCGTCTTCGGGAAGGCGAAGATCGTCCAGGAGACAGGGATCAGAAATGCCATGTAGATATGGCCGAGCCAGGGGAAGCGGTTGAGATATTTCCCGATGAAGAACTTCTCGAGCATCACGACGGCGAAGAGGAAGAGCCCCCAGATGAGGAAGTTCAGGGTCGAGCCGTGCCAGATGCCGGTGAAGAGCCACACCGCGAGCGAACTGAATATCAGAACGGCCTTTCCGCGGCGGCTGCCGCCGAGAGGGATGTAGATGTAGTTTTTGAACCAGGCGCCGAGCGTGATGTGCCACCTGCGCCAGAACTCCGTCATGCTCTTCGACATATAGGGAGTCCTGAAGTTCTCGGGCAGCTCAAAGCCCAGCATCCGCCCCGTGCCTATCGCCATGAGCGAATAGCCGGCGAAGTCGAAATAGATGTAGAGCGAGTAGGCTATCATCGACAGCCACGCGAGAGGCGTTGAGACGCTGTCCCAGCCTGTCGTCGATACGGCGAAGAAGAGCGGATAAATCCGGTCGGCGAGCAGCACCTTGAACGCGAGTCCGGTGACGAAGGCGCGTATGCCGTCGTTGAACCGGAGTATGCCGAAGTCGGGGGTGTCAAGCTCCTTCGATGTTGCCCCGTACCCGGTGATGGGCCCGGCCGTGACGGTCGGGAACATGCAGAACCACGCGGCGAAACGCACCGGCGAAGTCTCGGCCGCGACGTGCCCGCGGCAGACGTCGGCGGTGTATCCCACGGCCTTGAAGCTGTAGAAGCTGATCCCGAGAGGGAATATCAGGTCCTCGAAGACGACCCGCTCCCCGGTGATCAGCCGCTCGGCCGCCCCGGCGTACTTGAAGAAGAACAGTATACCGAAGTTGAATATCACAGAGACGGCGATCCAGAGCTTCCTGCTGCGGGGAAACTCCGAGGCAAGAAGACCTGCGAGCCAGTTGACGACGGCAGACGAGGCGAGCAGGATCAGCGCCGCCGGGTCTCTGTGCGCCCCCGACGCCGCGAAGTAGAAGACCAGGCTGCCGGCGAGGAGCAGGGCGTTCCTGAACCTGCCCGGCATGATGCGGTATGCCGCGGCGAAAAAGGGCATAAAAAGAAATATGTATTCTATGCTGCTGAATCCCAAAGCATACTCCCCTGATTATATCTTTATATTATTTTACTACAACCGGGGCATAAAGTCAATCTTAAAGTGCGAAGGCCGCCCGCGGCCTTATTTTGATTGACAAGCGTCAATATTTGTAATATAATAATATAGATTGTTTTATCTTCCGAAAGGACGCGTACCCATGTTCAGAAGGATCTTACGATCCGTGCGGGAATTCAGGGCGCCTACCGTCTTCACTTTCATCTTCATGGTGGGCGAGGCGGTCATCGAGTGCCTTATCCCCTTTATAACCGCAGACCTCGTAAACAACATAAAGCGCGGCACCGATATGCGGAGCCTGATAATGACAGGCCTACTGCTCGCGCTGATGGCCGCGATCTCGCTCACATTCGGCGGGCTCGCCGGCCGCACCTGCGCCAGAGCCTCCGCTGGATTCGCCCGGAACCTGCGCTTCGATCTGTTCTCCAGGATACAGGGCTTTTCCTTCGAGAACATCGACAAATTCTCCACCGCCTCGCTGGTGACGAGGCTGACGACCGACGTCGGCAACGCGCAGATGTCGTACATGATGGTCATCCGGACCGCGATCCGCAGCCCGCTCATGTTCATCTTCTCGATCGTGATGGCATACCTGATGGGCGGAGCTCTCTCCACCGCGTTCGTGGTCGTCATCCCCGTCCTGATCTTCGGACTTCTGATGATCGCGCGCTTCGCCATGCCCGCCTTCCGGAAGATCTTCCGCAAGTACGACAGGCTCAACGAGTCGATCGAGGAGAACGTCAGGGGCATGCGTGTGGTCAAGGGATTCGCGCGGGAAGATTACGAAAAGAAGCGCTTCGCCGAGGCCTCCGACGGCATCGCGAAGGAATTCACCAAAGCCGAGCGGATCGTCGCGCTGAACACTCCCCTCATGCAGATATGCATGCACTTCAACATGGTCTTCATACTGCTCGTCGGCTCGAAAATGATCATAGGAAGCCGCGGGACGGTCATAGACGTGGGGCAGATATCGTCGATGCTGACCTACGGCATGCAGATACTCATGTCGCTGATGATGCTCTCGATGATATACATCATCCTGACGATCTCCTACGAGTCTTTCAAGAGGATCGACGAGATCCTCCGCGAGGAACCGACTCTCACGAGTCCGGCCGACGCCCTGACCGAGGTCCCCGACGGATCGGTGGTCTTCGAGAACGTCAGCTTCAAGTATTCCTCCGAAGCCAGAAAGAACGCGCTTGAAAACATAAATCTTACCATTCCTTCGGGAGCGACGGTTGGGATCATAGGAGGCACGGGATCGTCCAAATCCACTCTCGTGCAGCTCATCCCGAGGCTCTACGACGCGACTGCCGGCAGGGTGCTCGTGGGCGGTCACGACGTCCGCGAATACCGCACCGACTCGCTGCGCAACTCGGTCGCGATGGTGCTGCAGAAAAACCAGCTCTTCTCCGGGACGGTGAGGGAGAACCTCCGCTGGGGCGATCCCGACGCCGACGACGCCGCCATCGCCGAGGCGTGTTCGCTCGCAAGGGCCGACGAGTTCATCGGTTCTCTGCCCGACGGCTACGACACCTTCATCGAGCAGGGCGGCACGAACGTCTCCGGAGGACAGAAGCAGCGGCTGTGTATCGCCCGGGCGCTGCTCAGAAAGCCGAAGATACTCATACTCGACGACTCGACGTCCGCCGTCGACACGAAGACGGACGCCGGGATCAGGGCGGGATTCCGCCGGTACATACCCTCGACGACCAAGATAATAATCGCGCAGAGGGTGGCGTCGGTCCGTGACGCCGACATGATCGCGGTCATGGACGGCGGAAGGATATCCGACGTCGGGACGCACGAGGAGCTCCTGGGGCGCTCTCTTATCTACAGAGAGGTCTGCGAACAGCAGGCCGCCGGAAAGGAGGGCGCCGACAATGAGTAAGACCCGAAACAGACCGGAGACCGGCAGTAAGGGAGAAGCCGGAAAGGGAAGACCGCGCGTCGACCGCGGAGTGCTCGGCAGAGTGTTCGGCATGCTGATCCGGGCGTACCCCGTGCTCGTCCCGGTGGCTGCGTTCTGCATAATCTTCAACGCCGTCTGCTCCGTCATGCCCGCCGTCTTCCAGCAGAAGGTGCTGGCGCTGATAGAAGTGCACTGGCAGTCGGGAGACTGGGAGGCCGCATCGGGAGAGATAGTTCCTCTCGTGCTCGTGCTCGTCGGCTTCTACGTGCTGTCTATCGCGGCGTCGACCGCCTCGCGCCAGCTGATGGCGGTGATAACCCAGGGATTCCTGTCGAAGGTGCGCCGCCGCATGTTCGACAGCATGCAGAATCTCCCGATAAAGTATTTCGACACCCACAGGCACGGCGACATAATGAGCGTCTACACCAACGACACCGACGCTCTCCGCGAATTCATCTCGCAGGCGCTCCCGCAGATGCTCGCCTCGGGTATCATAGTGCTCGGAGTCTTCGGGGTCATGATCTGGTACAGCGTCTGGCTGGCCCTGGTCGTGGTGGCAGGCGTCGCGGCAATGATCTTCGTCTCGCGCAAACTCGGCGGCGGCTCGGCGAAGTATTTCGTCAGGCAGCAGAAGTCGACCGGAGCGACCGAGGGATTCATACAGGAGATGATGAGCGGACAGAAGGTCGTGAAGGTCTTCAACCACGAGGATCGGGCGCTCGCGGACTTCAAAAAGACAAACGACAGACTGTATGAGGACAGCTTCAGGGCGCACGCCTACGCGAACACCCTCGGCCCCGTCATCATGAACATAGGCAACCTGCTCTACGTGATCATCGCGACGGTCGGCGGAGCACTGCTGCTCGCCAGAGTCCCGAACCCGTCGGTCCGCGGACTCATCGCGGGCGCCGGACTCGGGGCGGTCACGATAGACGTCCTGCTGCCCTTCCTCAATATGACGAAGCAGTTCACCGGCAACGTCAACCAGCTCTCCCAGCAGGTCAACGCCATCGCGATGGCCAGCGCCGGAGCCGGCAGGATCTTCGCGCTGATGGATGAGCAGCCCGAGACGGACGACGGCTACGTCAAGCTCGTCGATGCCGAGATCGGGCCCGACGGCAGCGTCACCGAGGCCGATCACCGCACCGGGCACTGGGCCTGGAAGCATCCGCACAGGGCCGACGGCACCGTGACCTACACCGAACTTCGCGGAGAGGTCACGATGAACGACGTCGATTTCGCCTATACCGAGGGCAAGCAGGTGCTCTTTGACGTCAGCGTATACGCTTATCCCGGCCAGAAGGTCGCGTTCGTCGGAGCTACGGGCGCCGGCAAGACGACGATCACGAACCTGATCAACCGCTTTTACGACATCGCCGACGGCAAGATCAGATACGACGGCATAAACGTAAACAAGATACGCAAGTCCGACCTGCGGCGCTCGCTGGGGATAGTCCTTCAGGACACCAACCTCTTCACCGGGACCGTTATGGACAACATTCGCTACGGCCGGCTCGACGCCACCGACGCGGAATGCGTCGAAGCCGCGAAGCTCGCGGGCGCCGACGACTTCATCACGAGGCTGCCCGAGGGCTACTCGACCGAACTGTCGAACAACGGCTCCAACCTGTCTCAGGGACAGCGCCAGCTCATCGCGATCGCGCGCTGCGCCGTCGCCGACCCGCCCGTCATGATACTTGACGAGGCGACGTCGTCGATCGACACGAGGACCGAGGCGATCGTCCAGAAGGGCATGGACAAGCTGATGGAGGGCAGGACGACCTTCGTCATCGCGCACCGGCTCTCGACCGTCCGCAATGCCGACGTCATCATGGTCCTCGACCACGGCAGGATCATCGAGCGCGGCAGCCACGAAAAGCTGATCGCCGAAAAGGGGACATACTACAAGCTCTACAAGGGAGTTTTCGAACTCGAATAAAAGGCGGAGCCCGGGGACGGGCTGCGCCTTCGACAGACCGGACAGAGACAGACCGGTGAGAGGAAAAGAACCATGAAAAATACAAAAACGATACTGAGAGTCTTAGCCGTGCTGACCGCGCTGATCATGACGGCGCAGATCTTCGCCGGATGCTCCGGCGGAGAAGCAGGCGGTACCGAAAGCGGCGAGACGACCGCCGAACCCGCTCCCGCCGTGCTCCTCGCCGACGGAGACGCCTGCCGCTTTTCCATAATCAGGGAGAGCGACGCCGCGAAGGAGATAATAAACGCGATATCCCCGCTCCAGAAGCTGCTCAAGGAAAGATTCGGGCGGGTGACCTACGGCGAGGACTTCAGCCTGAATGAGGTCACAAGGAACGACATCCCCGAGATACTCATCGGCAGGACGAACCGCCCGGAGAGCGCCGACATACTGAACGGACTTCGCGCCGGCGACCGGTACATCGGCATGTCGGGCAGCAAGATAGTCGTCGCGGGCGGTACCGACCGTGCGACGGTCGAGGCCGTAGCCGAGTTCACGAGGCTCGTTTCGGAGGCGATAGCAGAGGGGAAGGACGGCATCCCGCTCGAATTCCTGCGCACACCGATAGAATTCAGGAAGGAATATCCGGCGAAGGCGATCAATATCGCCGGGGCGCCGGTCTCGGAATACGCTGTCGTCTACGGAAACGGTGACGGCCTCGGGACCGTAGCGCAGACCTTCGCCGATGCGATCGCGGACGCGTGCGGATACGTGATCCCGGTCCACAGGCACAGGACGTCGGACATCTCGGCCGAAAAACTGATAGTTTTCGGTTACTGCCAGATGCTCGAGGAGGCAAGGAAGCTCCACGAAGCTCTCCCGGAGGACAACACCGATCTGCCGTATACGGCGAAGATGTCGGGCGGCAACCTCTATTTCTCGGGAGCCGATTTCTGGGCGGTCTCCGCGGCGTCGTCCGAGGTGCTGAACGGATACGTCCTTACCGGTTCCGACGTCCCCGCAGATCTGTCGCTATCCGGCAACGGGCGCGGAAAGACGATCTTCCCGCTCTCTGCCGGCGCGGATATCCGCATCATGACCAACAACGTGTGGAAATGCGACAGCAACCAGCCCGACTGGATCGCCATCGGAGAGAACTGCTCGGCCGAGGCCCGCTCGCCCGGATTCGCCGACGTGTATCTTGCGTTCAAACCCGATATCATCAATCTTCAGGAGATGTCTCCGAAGATGATCTCTCTCATAAGAAAGAGCCTGTCCGACCGCGGATCGCCCTACAGCCTGATCACATACTACCCGAGCGAGCAGGACGACACGCCGATCCTTTACAACAGAGAGACGCTGAAGTTCATCGATACGGGGCATCACCTCTTCTCATACGGCAACAACGGGAAGACAAAGGGCTACACCTGGTGCTATTTCGAGCATCTTCCCACCGGGAAGAAGTTCATATCCCTGTCGACTCACCTGTGGTGGAAGAGCGAGAGCGCCGAGCCCGGAAGCAACGAGTGGCGCAGAAGGCAGGCGGAGGAGATCGTCAAGCTCTCCGACGAACTGATCAAAAAATATGACTGCCCGGTATTCGTGCAGGGCGACTTCAACACGCAGACTACCACTGCGGCATATGCCGAATTCATGAACGGCGGTTTCGAGGACTGCCACGACCTCGCCGCGACGGCCGACAACACGAGAGGCCATCACTCCTGCGGCTCGTCCGGCTACAGCCGCGAGCTGTATTCGGGCGACTACAAATCGAACGCGATCGACCACATGATCGTCAAGAACCGCGGCGGAGCAAGGATCCTGACCTTCCGCCAGCCCGTCACCGATTTCTACTGGCCGCTCACCGACCACATTCCCGCCTATATCGACGTAAAATTCTGATCCCGTCGCGCGAATGACCGTCCGGCTGTTCAAACGGCGCAAAACAGACAAAGCAACCGGGAGGAAAAAACCTTGAAGAACAGGAAGACAGCATTGATCCTGAAACGCACCGGAGCCGCGATACTTTCGTCGCTGCTGACGCTCGCCTGCGCCGCGGGGATGTTCGCCTGCGCGGACACGGGGAGCGGAGAAGGCGAAGACAGCGCGACTTCAGACGCGGGGACCGCGACGTCCGCCGCTCCCGAAGAGTCGACGGAAGCCGCACTCACTTCCGCGCCGGAGGGAGACGGAACATCGGACGCCGGGACCGGCGAAGGCCCCGCCGCCGTGCCGGAGTCGCTGAAGATACTGGCGATAGGAAATTCGTTCTCGGTCGACAGCATGGAGTACCTCTGGAATCTGCTGAAGGACGCCGGAGTCGGAACTGTCGTGCTCGGGAATCTGTACTACGGCGGATGCGCTCTATCGCAGCATCTTTCGTTCGCGAACAGCGGCAGCGCGTCCTACACCTACTACAAGAACAGATCCGGCGGCTGGACGACGGTAAAAGACTATAAGATCGCCGACGCCATAGCCGACGAGCAGTGGGACATAATCTCGCTCCAGGAGTCGTCCAAGACCAGCGGCGTCGCGTCCGCCTACCGGGCGTCTCTCGGGAAGCTCGTCGACTACGTCCGCTCGAAGAACAGCACCGCGACGCTCATCTGGAACATGACCTGGGCGTATCAGTCAGACAGCACTCACTCGTCGTTCCCGACATACGGGAAAGACCAGATGAAGATGTACACGATGATCGTCGACTGCGTGAAGGAATACGTTGAGAAGGACGGCAGGTTCTCATACGTGATACCCGTCGGGACGGCGGTCCAGAACGCCAGGACATCTTATCTCGGCGACCATCTCACACGCGACGGCTACCACCTCAACAAGGAATTCGGAAGATACCTCGCGGCGCTCACCTGGGCCTGCAAACTGACGGGCAGGGATCCCGGCGACATCGGATACAACCCCGCTCCGTCCTCGATCAACGCCGACATGACCGCCGTGGCGCGCGAGTCGGTGAAGAACGCGCTGGCAAAGCCGTACGAGGTCACAGAATCAAAGATAAAGACGGGGCAGGGAAGCCTCGCAGTGACCGTGCCGGCGGTCGATCCGGGCGAGGTCCTGCATGCTGCCGACTTCTATGAGGCCGACAAGGCTCTTGCCGCGACGAACGGCGTGTCGCTCGACGGATACAGGCTGCTCGAGTGGGAATACCTCGAGAACACATACTGGTACTGCACGTCGAAATCCGGCACGACGACCCCGGCGTCGTCGGCTAGCACATATCATCAGAATATCTGCTCGAAGAAAAAGTATTCACTTGACGAGCTGCCGCTCGGCACTCTGTTCATCTGCGACGCCGGATGGCAGTACAGGCTCGAGATCTACACCGACCCTAACGCGAAATACGGAGGCTCGAGGCCGGCGATGTCCTCGGCAAATTTCTTCGCGCTGAACGAAGGCCACATGAAGGACGCGAAGTACATGGCGTGGAACATAGCATCGAGCCCCAAGTCCGACATATCGGCGGTCTACGCCCAGGCGGCGGTGCATCTGCGCATATACGTTCCGTCAAAGTGACGGGATAAAAACCGGCAGTTCGTTTCGCCCGGATCATAAGTTCATCCCGTTGTACGGAAAAGTGATCCTGAAAACAGTTCGAAAGGATGATCATTTTGAAAAAAACGGTATCTCTAATACTTGCGTGCCTGTACGTCGCGCTGTGTCTCTCCTCCTGCGCACAGCCCGGAGCGATGACAGAACACGGTGAAAAGGACGCAGTGGCCGGACAGTCGGAGGCTCCGTCTTCCGGTTATCCGGAGGAGTCCGGGCGGATCCCGGAGTCCTGGGACACTGCCACGGATGAGCGCGGTGAAGGGGAAACGGAAGAGACGGATGCCGGCGTGAGCGCGCCGGATACTTCTGCCGAAACTGCCGGGCCCGTAACAGAGCCCGTGACAGAGCCCGTGACAGAGCCCGTGACAGAGCCCGTGACAGAGCCCGTGACAGTGCCCGCGACAGAGCCCGTGACAGAGCCCGTGACAGATCCCGCGACAGAGCCCGCGACAGAACCCGTGACTGACCCGGTGACCGACCCCGTCACCGAACCCGAAACCGGGGAGATCACCGATCAGGTCACAGAACCGCACAGCGACGCTCCCGGTACCGATCAGCCCGAACCGCCGCAGTC
>JAEEGL011330371.1_pt1 | contig 15975 bp, 9 predicted proteins | sample 9134231 | NCBI WGS metagenome assembly JAEEGL01 (sample SAMN16246548, study PRJNA631951) | gut metagenome | biome: gut microbiome; feature: rumen; material: fiber-attached | host: Bos | place: Iran: Karaj | collected 2018-10 | reverse complement strand
TGAAACCCACCTGGCGCTGGTGATCGCGGACGTGTCCGGCAAGGGCGTTCCGGCGGCGCTGTTTATGGTGATCTCAAAAACGCTGATCAAAAACCGCGCCATGCAGGGCGGCACCCCGGCGCAGATCCTTGCCGACGTGAACAACCAGCTCTGCGAGGGCAACGAGGCGGATATGTTCGTCACCTGCTGGCTGGGGATCTTCGATCTTACCACCGGCAAAATGACGGCCGCAAGCGCCGGGCACGAATTCCCCGCGGTATGCGGGCCGGACAGGAAGTTTGAACTTTTCAAAGATAAACACGGCTTTGTGCTTGCCGGTATGGAGGGCTCGCGCTACCGCGATTATGAGATACAGATCGAGCGGGGCGGCAGCATCTTCGTATATACGGACGGCGTTCCGGAGGCGACGGACGCAGGCGGCGAGATGTTCGGCGCGGAGCGGATGCTCGCGTCGCTGAACCGCTGCCCGGACCTGAAACCGGCTGTGTTCATAACGGAGGTGGGTTCCGCCGTGAAGGAATTCACGGGCGAAGCGCCCCAGTTTGACGACGTGACCATGATCGGCATGACCTGGCGCGGAAACCCCGATGAAGAAACCGAATGATCACGCATCATAACGCTCTTTGTTCCGGTCATCGGTTATGCGCCGGTGCCCGTGACAGGTTCAGGACCGCAAAGCATTCAGTCTGACCCGAGGTGACCCTACGTGAAAACGAGCGGTATTTCCCTGAAAGTGATCGCCCTGCTTACGATGATACTCTATCTCTTTGTCGGCGGGGTGAACGGCGTTATGTTCGCCGGAAAGCGCTATGCCCCGGAGGACGCGGCCGGGATCCGGCTGAACGCGGTGCTCACCGCCGATATCCATGTGGACAGCGACCCTTTGCACCCGCGCAACGTTCTTCTGATGAAGCTGCTCAAGGGGATCGGCAAAAGCACGGCGCCGGTGGACGCGCTGATCCTTGCCGGGGACAGCGCGAATCTGGCGGAGCAGAAAGAATACGGCTTTTTAGAGGCCATTCTGCGGCTGTACAATAAAACCGGCTGCGTGGTCCCGAGTATGGGCAACCACGATTCCGGCAGCACGAGCATGGGCAAAGACTGCGAAAAGACGTTTGAAACGGCGAGCGGCAATTTCCGTGATTTTCAGTGTTTCTGCGGTATCGAAAGCGACACCAACTACTACGTGCGCATCGTGAACGGTTATCATTTTATCGTGATCGCAACCGACGAAATGCTGGATTCCGGCGATCCGGTGCTGCACGAAGCCCAGCTTTTATGGTTCGACGAGCGCCTTGCCGAGGCCGCGCAGAGCGGAAAGCCGGTGTTCATCGTCGGGCACGAGCCGATTTATTTCAACGGGCAGTTCACCGATGAATACGTTTTGTCGGACGGGTCGCCTTCGGGGATCGAGCAGATCATTCAGAAGTATACCGGCGCCGGCACCGTTGTGCTGTTCATCGGCGGGCACCGGCACGATCCGTTTAGCGAGAGCTGTTTTATGAACCCGTCTGAGAATTTCTACTGCCTGAATCTGCCCACGTCCACGAAAAATGAAGACGATACCGAGAAAAACGGAGAGGCAGCGGCGCTGGAAGTGTATGAAGATAAAATGGTGATCCGCCCCCGCAACTACATTTCGGGGGAGTGGTATGCTTACCGGTTCGAAGTTCCGCTGAAACAGAACACGCAGGGAACATAAGAGAAGAATCCCGTATCAAATCATCAAAAACAGCCCCGTCTACGGCAGATCGCCGGGCGGGGCTGTCGGTTTATGAGGCTGTTTTTCCTGCGCTCAGAAGCTGAACAGCCTGCTGAACCAATCCATGATATTGCTGAAGAAATCGCGGATGCGCTGGATGAACTGTTGGAACACGTTCGTTGTCGGCTGCAGTTTCGGTATCACTTCTTCTTCCACGTGGCTCGGATCATTGGCGCACGTACGGCGCATCAGCCCTTCTTCGTCCTCGGTGGCCTTCCGGATCACTTCCCATTCGCCCCAGCTGTGGCCGGTTGCGGCAACTTCCACATGCGTGCGGCTGAGCTCATTGGGGCATGCGGCGCAGTATACCACTTCATCATATTCGCCTGCGGCGGTGCAGGCAGCGGGAATTTCATTTTCGCGTACCGCCGCGCCGGGGGTGTGGCCGTTGGCATTCACGGTGACGTAGGTGCGGCTGAGTTCATCGCCGCACACCGTGCAGTATACCGCTTCATCATATTCTCCCCCTGCCGTACAGGTGGCAGGGACTTCGTTTTCGCAAACGGCAGCGCCGGGATTGTGGATCACTTCATGACCGGAAAGATACAGACCGGCAACGTCACAGAATACGCCTTCGGTATATCCGTGTTCCGTTTGCGTGGGCAGCGTTCCGGCAACGGTCTGGAACTGATAGTTGAAATGCTTCGGGGCGTTGATGATATTCTGATTCGGATATGCCTCCGCCCCGTTATCGATGTCGATCCGGTTCCACTGTGCTTCGGTGCCGGTGTAGTAGATTTCCAGGTCGTAGGAAGTGTTCTGGGGACGATAGCCGTAAACGCCGGTTGAATTCCGGCACAGTACGGTATTGATCCTCGTCACGGTATCCGGAATAACGATTTTCGTTACACTGTTCGGCAGACAAACCTCCGGCGTTTCGGTGATGCCCGGTTCGAACACTGCGATTTTTAAGTCGGTACAGCCGGTGAATATGTTTGTCTTAAATCTCTGAACGACGCTCGGTAAAATGATAACCTCCGGCGCGCTTGCAAATGCGTAATCGTTGATCACTTTCACTCTGCCGTCGGTCGGGATGACGCTCGTTTTACACGCGAGCACAAGCGCATTATCAGAAATCCGGATCATGCAGTTATCAACGGAATAAAAGTAGGGATTCCCTTCCTCCACCGTAATGGAGGACAGCGATCTGCAGCCCGTAAATGCGCCCTCGTCATAGGACAATGTGCGCAGTGCTCCCGGGAAACGGATGCTTTCCAGAGCAGTGCAATTCAGAAAAGCGTTTGCATCGATTCTTGTTAAGTTTTCGGGAAGCGTGACGTTTTTCAGTGACGAGCAGCCGGAGAATACCCCCCGATTTATAAATAACAGATCTGAAATCGTTACGGTTTCAAGTGCCGCACAGTTTGCAAAAGCGTAGGCCCCGATTTCTGTGAGAAAATAGGGTATCGTAATGCTTTTCAGGTTTTCAGCGCCCTTAAATGCGTTTTGGTAAATATATTTAACGGTTTGAGGAACAGTAATATCGGTTGTCGGCGCGCCGCAGGCAAAACAAAGGATCCTTGTTTTTCCCTCGTCGTACAGGCAGCCGCTGCCGTCAACCTCAAAATAAGGATTCTCCTCATCCAGATCGAAGGATTCAAGCGAGGTGCAGTCGGCAAAAGATCCCCCGTCGATTCTGCTGATGTTTTTTGAAATGCTGATGTCCGTCAGGCTTTTGCAGTTCATGAAGGCTCCGCCGATAATAGACACTACGGAATCCGGAATCGTAACCTCGGTCAGTGAAACGCAGTCTTTGAATGCAGAAGCGCCGATGCTCGTCGCGCCGTCCGGAATCGTGATACGCTTCAGTGCGGAGCAACCCTCAAAAGCCGAATAAAATGCCGTCACACTTTGCGGAAGTATTACGGTCTCCAAAGAACTGCAGTCTTTAAACACATTAATTGAAATCTTCTCCACACCGTTCGGAACGGTTACGCTTGTCAGCGATCTGCATCTTTCAAACACGTTGTCTCCGATGCTTGTCACACTGTCCGGGATGGTCACGCTTGACAGAGATGTGCAGTATTGGAACGCACTGTTGCCGATTCTTGTCACACCGTCTTCGATCACGACCGACCTGATCTGCGCCAGATAGTTGTGCCACGGCGTCCGGGCAGGTCTGTAATCATGGATATAATCTCCCGTGGCCCCTTCGCCGCTGATGGTGAGTGTGTAGTCGGTATCGAGAACCCACGTCAGATTTGATCCGCAGGTGCCGGAGGCGACGATCTCCGGCGTTTCTTCCGCCAGCGTGGAAAGCACGGGCATGAGCGCCAGCGCCGTCACGCAGACGAGCAGCATGCTCAGAAGCCTGTTCATTTTCGTTTTCATATTTTTCATCCTTTCAGATTTCATGGATGGAAAAAAAGAATTCCACGCGTCCACCATAACAAAAAAACACCCCGATCGCAAGCGGTTCGGAGTGAACGGGCCTTCGCGGGGAGTGAACAGCGGTTTGCATTGGGCAAACCGCTGCTGAAGTAAGATGTAACAGTGAAGAGTGAAGGAGTTTTCTTTATCCGGCCCATAATTGAGCTGAATTGTTTTCTTACGCTCACACGTTCTTTTCAGAGAACCGCGGCAGCAGTTTGCGGTACAGGGCAAGGCTTACGAGAACGCAGGTGAAAATCACCGTTCCGCCCACGGCAACGTCGCTGAGGTAGTGCGCGCCCATGATCAGGCGCGTTGCCGCCACAAGGGTGGTATAGGTAAACGCCGCGCCGAAGCACAGTGCGGAGCGCTTCTGCCATTTTTCGCTTACAAAAGGCAGAAACATCAGAAAATAGGTGGTGCCCGCACTGCCGGTGTGCCCGCTGGGGAAGGAGTGCGCCCCGGTGTTGCCGTTTACAACGTACCAGGCGGTAAACGCTTCGTACCCGTCGGTAAGGTCGCGGAAGCGCACACGCCCCCAGAGCATCTTCATCAGGTTGATGATGCCGGAACTCACGCCGTAGCAGCACAGCCCGATCAGCGCGATCAGCACGAGGGGCTTTCTCAGATGTTCCGGTACCGGGATGAAGTGCAGCGCGAGCATGAACAGCAGCGCCGCGCCCAGGCCGTAAAGGATCCCGTATCCGGTTCTCAGCGCGGTATCCGCAAACAGCCTGCGCGATACGTAATCGCCCAGGTATACGCCGGTGCCGAGGGTGCCGATGAAAAACAGCGCTTTGAGCCACTTGTTCTGCAGGCACTTCGCGAGCACGCAGCAGGCGGAGAGCATCAGCAGGTAGCCCGGCATTTCTCCCGTGTCGGCAAACCAGTTGGCAACGAAGCTCGAGGTGTTGTTGAGCGCGATATCGATCTTCAGGTCGTAAACGGAAGCAACACACAGCGCCGCGACCGCGAGAACGTAAAACGATACGGTCTCGGTAAGGTAGTTTTTCAGTGAGAACGTTTTCACGGTATATCCCTCCCTCAAAACGGTCTTCCCCCGGCGAATCACTCCCGGGCGTTTTACTTGCCGAAGGACGTCAGTTTTTTCAGAATACCGGCAATGCGGCTGAAGAACGCCTTCAGCTTCCCGATCAGCGCCGCGAAGCCGGAACCGGCGTTATCCGCAGCCCCGGAGGGGGTCAGAACGGCGTCGCGGTCCGGCACGTCGTCGTCTTCCAGAAATTTGTTCAGCAGCGGAGAAAGCGCAGCTTCCGCCGCAGCGTAGCTGTAATCCGCGCCGGGGATATACACGCGGTTGAACCTGTACAGGTCGATCCCGTCGATGCCGTTAAGGCCCAGCACGCCGAAAATGCGGTCCAGCTGGTCCCCCGTGACCCGGTTCCCGGCCTGCGCCAGAACGTATTTCAGCAGGGTGTTCAGCGCGATAAGAAAGATCCTGCCCTCCGGCGCTTTCGTTGTGGGTATGTCTTCTCCGCCGCGGTAAACAACGGCAACAAGGCTTGTGATCAGGTCCATAAGGCTCTGATAGTCCGACGCCGGAAGCGTCGCGCCCGCCGCTGCCGCGAGCGACGCCACGCTGTCGCCCTCCTGCGCGTAGAACGGCATGTTCAGCGCCTCGGCGACCAGCGGCATCACAACGTCAACGGCGTCCGCCAGCGCGCCGGAATCCTGCCCGAGCGCGTCCTTGATGAAATCGGGGGCGATCACCCGTTCGATCTTTTTCGCAACCGAGAATTTGAAAAAGCCCAGCGAATAGGCGGTGTAATCCTCCGTGATCGCGGCGCGCTGCGCGTCGTTGTATCCCGGGGGAATATAGGCCGGGTCAAGCGATTCCAGCGTTTCCATCGAGATCGCCATATTCTCCGCCGAAAGGTCGATCATGCGGAATTCCGTGGGGTAGGAATTCAGCGAGGTGGTGAGGATATCGTATATTACGCCGCCGTCAGGACCCGTAAAGGCCGAAATGTTGTTGCCGTGCTCATGGCCGGTGAACACGTAAGAGATCCCCCACTGTACGAACCGCTCAGCCACGGCCTCATGGTCCCGCACGATGAAATCCTTCATCAGCACGCTTGCAAACGGGATCGGCTCCAGCAGCGGATGATGCATCATCGCGATGGGCGTTTTTCCGTCCGCGGCGGCCGATTCTGCCTGCGCGCCGATCCATGAAAACAGCCGGTCGTCCAGCCCGTCCCCGTCTTTGCCGGGGTCGTTGGAATCAATGGCGATCAGGCGGTACCCGCCGGGCAGATCCGCCGTATACGAGGCGGTTTCATCGTCCGAGGCAAGGGCTTCGGTATAACCGAAATCGGCATAATAGTCTTTGAACTGCGCAGGCGAGCTTTCGTAATAATCGTGGTTGCCGGGCACTACGTACACCGGGATCCCGCTTTCTTCCTCAAACCCGCGCAGAAGCGAAGCAAAATATCTGTGCTGCGTTTCGTTGCCGTAGTGGGTCAGATCGCCGCAGAGCAGAACGAACTGCGCGCCGTTTTCCTTTGCGCGTTCAAGCATCTGCAGCATCAGCCCGGTGGATTCGTGGGTCTGGTTGCCGGAGCCCCAGCAGGAATAATACAGCTCGCTCTCCGGGTAATGGACCGGCAGATCTGCGTCCGGCAGGCGCAGATGTACGTCCGCAGCCACGGCGAAACGTACGGCGCCGTTTCCGGATGCGGCGAGCGCGGATACCGAAAGCGCCGTGAACAGCATTGCAGCCGCAAGCAGCAGCGCTACGGTTTTTCTGAATCCTTTTCTTTCCATTTTCATTCCTCCCCGTTTTTTTACGGTTTCTATTATCCTATGTTTTACAGAAAATGTCAACCTGCAAACGGCGCCGCAGGCGTCCCGTTCTGCCGCTCCGGAATTTTTTTTGAAACGGGTCCCGCGTGAAAACGGTTTTCGGTAAGTTTCATTGACACCTTTTGCGTTGTAGTGTACAATGGACCTGTAATTACGGGAAGAGGGAAGGGGAACCATATGAAAAAACTGCTCAGGATCCATCCGGACGCGCTGTACGACGCGGAATACATCGATCACTTGATAGATACTGACGATTTCAAGTCGCCCGAATTTGCCCTGAAAGGGGAATTCAGGCACGAAAAAGGCGTTACGGTGATCACCGCGGCGGGCCGAGAGATCGTTATGGAAAACTGCTTTGAAAACACCCTGCGGCTCCGGATCACCCAGCCGGGCGCGTGCGTTGAAAAAACCGTGACCGAGCGCCTCGGCCTGATCCGTACGGACTGGGAAACGTCGGGGTACGGTTATACGCTGGAAGACGGCGTGATCACCTTCTCGAACGCCCGCCTGACCCTCGTGTTCAACATGAACACGGGCGAGTTCGGGTTCAGAACCGCCGAAGGCAAAACCCTTGTAAAAACCAAAAACGGCGGCGCAAGGTTCTCTGAAACGGCGGCGGAATACTCCGGCATGCGCAGCTACACCGAATTTGAACGCATCGGTAACGAGCGGTACGCCGGTTTCGGCGCGCGCATCTATAAGCCGGACCGGACGGGGGAATCCGCCGATATCTTCGCCGAGAAGGGCGGCGCGAGAGTGGGGGACTACGGCGGTTTTCCCATCCCGTATTTCATAAGCTCCGCGGGCTACGGCCTGTTCTTCAATAACCCCTGGCCCCACGTATATTTCGATATGGCGAAAACCGACGAAAACGAGTGGTTCCTCCACGCCCCCGGCGGCGATTACGATCTCTTCGTTTTCTGCGGCGATATTCCCGAGATCACAAGGAGCTACGCGCGCATCGTGGGTACGAACCAGTTCCCGAAGAAGTGGCTGATGGGCTATTGGTGCTCCAGCCTGAGCTTCGAGCGGGCGCAGGGCGCCATCGACGATACGTTTCGCATGCGGCAAGAGGGCTACCCCTGCGACGCCATCGTGATCGACGGCCCCTGGCGCGGCGGCGTCAACTTTATCAGCGCCTACACCGGCGGCTGGGGCTACCCTTCGGACGACTACAACTGGCACCCCGATTTCGGCGACGGCCCGGGTATGATCAGAGAGCTGAAAAAGCAGAACATCAAAACCGTGCTTCACATCAATTCCTGCGCGTTCAAGCCCGCCACCGCCGTGCCCGCCATCTCACAGGGGCTGCTCAGGCAGGTAAAAAACGAAACGGTGCCGGACGTTGCCACGCCGCGCGGGATCAGCTTCTACAAGCCCTTTCTGATCCCCAGGATCAGAGACGGCGTCACCCAGTGGTGGACCGACCATTCCGACCGCGTCAGCGGCGAAGTGCTGCCGGGTATCCCTTCAAGGAACCTGTTCGGCGCACTGTGGAACCGCGTGATCTCCGAAACCATGGCTGAAAACGGCGTGCCGGACCATATGTCGCTGAGCAGAGGCGGCGGTATCGGCAGCCAGCCCTACGCCCTGCCGTGGGCGGGCGATACCCAGTTCGGCATCCGCAGGTTCAAAGAGGATATCTGGTATATCATCAACGCCGGCATGGCGGGCTTTACGCTGTGCGGTTACGATCTGGGCGGCTTCATGCGCGGCGCCGTGGAGACCCCCCCGGACGAGATGCAGTTCGACGTGGATAACATCGCCCGGCGCTTCTGCCAGAGCATCATCTTCTGCCCGATGCCCCGTATGCACAACGGCCAGAATTCCAGCGCAAAATGGCCCTGGAACTGCCCCGAAGAAACCCGGGACCTGTACCGCGAGTGCCTGAAATACCGCTACCGTTTTATCCCCACCGTATATTCCTATGCTGTCAACGGGGCAAGAACCGGCGAACCCATCATCCGCCCCATGTACTATACCGATATGGGGAACCCCGCGCTCTACGCGATCGACGACCAGTTTTATCTCGGCGACCATATCCTCATTGCGCCCGTCACCGAAGCAGGCGCCCGGCAGCGGGAGGTTTACCTGCCCGAAGGCGCGTGGGTCAACATGTGGACCAAAGAGCGCTATTCCGGCGGGCAGACGGTTCTGTGCGACGCGCCTTTGCTCAAAAAAGAGGGCCTGCCCATGTTTATCCGCGTGGGCGGCGGCGCGGCCTATCAGCCGGACTGCATGAGCCTGGAAGACCGCATCCCCGACCGGCTCCGCGTGGAGCTTTATGCCGATACAACGGCGTCCCTTACGCTGCACGAAAGCGAAACGGTGACCAACCGGTTCACCTGCAGAAGGACGGGCGGCACGTTTGAGATCTCCGCCGAAAACAACGGCGGTACCGACCGGGAATACACCGTTGCCGTTTATGCCGACGGCAGGGAATACACCGCCGCGTTTTCCGTTGCGGCGGGTACGGTAAAGCGTACCGAAATAAAGTAAGCAAAGGTAAAACCATATTTTTCGGGTGATAAAAACATGAATAAGCTCCACAAAACGCCCCTGCTGTTTCTCCTGCCCGCCGCAGCCGTGACCGCGGCGGGGACCGCGCTGTTCGCCGTCTCCTTCCCGGTGTGGAACGTTCCTCTGTATTTTCTGAGCCTTACGCTGCTGTCGCTCTGCTTCAGCGCGGTTTGTTACGTTTATGCCCGCCTCAGGAACGCCGCGCATCCCCTGCGGCGCGCCGTGATCGGGGCAACCGCGTATCTCGCTGCCGCGTTCGTGTGCGTAACGCTCGTAAACAACGTCATACTGCGTGAAACGAAGGCGCCCCTTGCCGCGCTGATCGTGTCCGTTTTCTTTACGGCGGTCTTTCTGTTTGCCGCCGTTTTTCTGTTGGCTTTTTCGGGGGCTGCCCGTTGGCAGGGACCGGTCGCGCTGGCGCTGTGCGCCGCTATGCTCGTCTGCGGGGTGCTGCCGACGGTACAGGGCGCAAAAGCCTATCTGCCGAAGGTATACAAACACCCCTTCGTATCGAAGATCACCGAGACGGATGGGCTCAAAAACGCCTCCGCATAAAAACGTTTTGCCCTGAATGCGGACGATTCTCACTGGTGGAACTTCTTTACCGCGCTCGCCGAAAACGGTTCGTTCGACGACGAGAGCCTCAACGCCTATGTGATACAGTACGCGGATACCGATATCACGGACCTGCTGTTCTGCATCTTCTGCCAGACCTCCAACACGCCCACCGAAGTTATGACCTTCCGCGGCGATCTCTACGGGCAGACCGAACAGAACGGCAAGCCGGTGGATTACAGCGTTTATAAGGGGCTGCGGCGTTACGCCGTTGAGGGCGAATTTACCGAAGTCTGTCTCACGCCCCTGGAAACCTGGGGCGACGAACGCCGCCGGTTGTTTGCGTTTGAGATCGAATAAAACTCTGTTTATAGAAACGCGTTGATTTTCAGGAGAGAAGAAAGAATGAACAAAGAGCAGCTGATACAGTATTTTTCATCCCCGCCCGAAGCATACCGCGGCAAGCCGTTCTGGTCCTGGAACGGCGACCTGCGCGGCGAGGAACTGGTGCGGCAGGCGCACGTTATGAAAGAGATGGGGCTCGGCGGGTATTTCATGCATTCCCGCACGGGGCTCATCACCGAATATCTCGGCGAAGAGTGGTTCCGGCTGATCAACGAAGTGGCGGACGCCGCCGAACGGGACGGCATGGAAGCCTGGCTCTACGATGAAGACCGCTGGCCCTCCGGCTCGGCGGGCGGCAAGGCTACGGCGGACCCCCGTTACCGCATGAAATCCCTTTACGTTTACGAATCCGCCCCCGAGCTTGCCGATTGGGATGAGCACTCGTTCGCCCTGTACGCTGCAAAGCTCGACGGGATTAACCTTTTTACCTGTAAAGAGCTTGACGCTTCCGCTTTTACCTGCCGGGAAGACGCGGTTTCGGCCGTGCTTTCCGCCGTGGAGGAACTGAAAGACGCGGCGGCGGCACAGCCGGGCGCATGGAAGGCGCTGCGCTTTGCCGTTGTGCCCGACCGGCCCAGTTCCGGCTATAACGGCGCCACGTATCTTGACACGATGAGCAGGGAAGCCACCGAGCACTTCATTGAACTGACCCACGAGCAGTACGCGCTTCACTGCGGCAGCCGCATCGGCAGAAGCATCAAAGGCATCTTTACCGACGAGCCGCACAGGGGCCACTGCTTCGATAACCGCGAAGAGAAAAACGGCGTCATGTCCTGCGCCGTGGCGTGGACGGACGATATCTTTGAGGAATTTGAAAAGCGTTACGGCTTTGCCTGCCGCCCGATCCTGCCGGAACTCTTCTACCGCAAAAACGGCGAAAAGGCCGCCCCGGTCAAGCTTTTCTATATCGACCTTGCCAACGCGCTCTTTCTTGAGCGGTTCGCTGCTCCGATCAACGAATGGTGCATTTCTCACGGCATGATCTTAACGGGTCACGTCCTGCATGAAGACAGCCTGATGAACCAGACCGTGCCCAACGGATCCCTGATGCGGTATTACGAGCATATGGGCATCCCCGGCGTGGACGTGCTCACCGAGCACAACCGCTGCTGGTGGATCGTAAAGCAGCTTGCCTCCGCCGCCCGTCAGCTCGGCAAAAAGTGGATGCTCTCCGAACTGTACGGCTGCACGGGCTGGCAGTTCGGCTTCAAGGGCCATAAAAACGTGGGCGACTGGCAGGCGCTGTTCGGTATCAACGTCCGCTGCCCGCACCTCTCGTGGTACACGATGGAGGGGGAGGCAAAGCGTGATTATCCCGCCTCCATTCTGCACCAGTCCCCGTGGTACGAAGACTACAAAACGGTGGAAGACCACTTTGCCCGTATGGGGCTCGTTCTCTCCGAAGGGCGTCCCTGCTGCGACGTGCTGCTTTTGAACCCCATAGAATCCCTGTGGTGCCAGGCTTACGCCGGCTGGGCAAACTGGATCAGCAACGCCTCTCACGACGTGGAGCCGTATGAGGAGCGGTACGCCGAGCTGTTCGGCTTCCTCACCGGCCATCAGATCGACTTCGATTACGGAGAGGAAGAGATGATGTCCCGTCTCGCTGCGGTGGAAACGCGCGGGGGCAGGGCGGTGCTGCGCGTGGGGCAGGCGTATTATCATACCGTGATCGTCGCGAACATGCTCACCGTGCGCCCTGCTACGCTTTCGCTGCTGCGCGATTTTATTGAGAAGGGCGGCGCGGTCATCTTCTGCGGGGATGTGCCGCAGTACGTCAACGCCGTCCCCTCGGCGGGACCCGCGGCGCTCGCTTCCCGCGGTATCTGCATCCCGTATGATGAACAGGCGCTGGTTGACGCCGTGCGCCGGTTTTCGGAGGAATCGGTTGCGGTAACGGATGCGCGCGGCAATGCCGAAACCTGCGTTTTCGCGCAGGTCCGCTGCGGTTTTGCGGGGGCCGGTTACGCCGCCGTGGTGCTGAATACCGACCGCGAATCTCCCCGCCGGGAGCTTACGTTATCTCTGCGCGCGCCCGCCGGGTACCGCGTGGAAGAATGGGATCTTGATACCGGTGCACGTGCCGACGCCTCCGCCTTTGCCGAAGAAACCGGCGGCGTTTACAGCATCCGTTTCGGTCTGGAAGCGGGCGGCACAAAGTGCTTCGTGCTTTGTGAAACCGATGAAAACCTTCCGCCTGTTCCTGTGTACCGCACCGTTGCCGAAAAGACGCTTACCGGCGAATTCCCGTACCGCTGCAGCGAGCCGAACGTGTGCGTGCTCGACCGCTGCCGCTGGCGCCGGCAGGGCGGCGAATGGAGCGAAGAGGAAGAGGTTCTGCGTATCGACAGAGCCGTGCGCGCAGACGTCGGCATAGAGTTCCGGGGCGGCGATATGCTGCAGCCGTGGTACGCGAAACGGTTCGATCAGGAAGAATACGGAACGCTGCAGCTCTCTTATGAATTCTTTATCGAAATGCTGCCCGCAGCCCCCGTGTATCTCGCAGGGGAGCGGCCGGAATGCAATCATTATCAGGTCAACGGCGTCCCGCTGCAGGTCCCCGACGTCAACGATTTCTGGGTGGACGAGTGCTTCAAAAAGACGGAGATCCCCGTTTGGGCACTGAAAACGGGGCGCAACGTCGTTACCGCCGAGCTGACCTTCCGGCGTACCTCCAACATCGAAGCGCTCTATCTCGTGGGTGATTTCGGGGTGCGCACGGAGGGCGTGCGCCGTACTCTCGTGCCCGCGCCGCCGCTGATGGGCTGCAAAGATTACGCCGATTACAATATGCCGTTCTTCACCGGCAACCTGACCTTTGAGCTCACGCCCGAAGCGTATCTGCCTTTGCTGAAAAATATCGCCGGAACCGCCGACCGGATCGTGCTGACGCCGAAGAATTTTACGGGCGCCTGCGTGAAGGTGACCGCCGCCGGGAAAACGGCGGTGTTGGGCTGGGAGCCCTATGAGGCGGACGTGACCGAAGCGGTCATGCGCGAAGAGCCGATCTGCGTGACGGTGGTGGGTACGCGGGTAAACGTGTTCGGCCCGCTGCACGAACTGCCCAAGCCCGCGTATGCGTGCGGTCCGGGCAATTTCCTCACCCAGGGGGAGAACTGGACGGAAGATTACAGCCTGCTTTCTTCCGGCGTGCGCGGGTTTATCTTTAAGGCGCAGAAAAAAGACTGATTTACATATACCGAAAAACCGGGCCGCAGCTTCTCAAACGGAAGCCGGGCCCGGTTTTTGTATGCCCGCGTTTTGCGCGGCGCACAGGTTATTTCTTTCCTTTGTACTCTTCAAAGCGGAAGATGAACGGCTCGCAGTTCGGGAAGCCGATGATGGCCTGGCCGATCAGCAGGTTGCTTACGTCCCAGTCCTCCACCACGTTTGCCTCGCGTTGGGTCTCCACGATGCCTTTGCTCTGGTTCAGCGGGATATACCGTTCTACCTTCTGGTTCTTGCCGTAGATCTGCTGTATGTACTCCCTCGATTTCGCGTCGTTCACGCGGAAGGAGATGCTGGTCAGAAAGCCGCTCATGATGCTGCGGGCGCGTTCCTCGCCGTAGCACTCATAGATCTGTTCCACGTTCTGAATGCCGATCATGAACTTGATGCCGAGACTGCGGCCGAAGTTCACGGCGTCGTCAACGTGCTCAAGGTTCGGCAGCAGACGGAATTCGTCCGTGATGAAGTACACGTTCCCGGCGCTCCGTTTTCTGCCCAGCGCCTCCTTGATCGCCATATCGAACATCAGGCTGTACACCGGTGAGAGCATCATGCCGATGCTCAGGTCGTATTCGATAAACACTTTTCTGCCGCCCTTTTTGCGCACGAGGCTTTTGAGCGCCAGCGTGCCGGTCTTGGCGAAATTGCCCACGAAGATCTCTCTCACCGTCTGCTGCAGTACGGATAACACGCCCTGCGTCTGCGCGGAATCGCTCTTTTCGATATAGCTGCACAGCGCGCGAAGGTCGTCGTAGGAGTTCAGCATTTCCTTCAGTTCCGACGCCGGTGTGGAATTGATATAGTGGATCAGATTCTTGTTGGTGCGCTGCTTCGGCGGCTTGGAGCGTATGAAATGCAGCAGGCACGCCATAAACAGGTCCTTTGCGGCGTTGGGGAAGAAGATCTGCGTCGTCTTCTTGCACTGTTCCGCAAACAGGCTCTTGCTGATCTCGAGCACGCTTTCCGTCATATGCGGGCCGTATTCGATCTCGTTGAAGATGTTCCAGTAGTTCAGCCCGTTTTCGCCGGTCGCCGTTTCGTCGTTGCTGATCACCACGTCGCCGGGGCGGTAAAACTCATGGTAAAAGTCGCCTTTTGTATCAAAAATGATCATGATATCGTTCTGGTTCAGCCGCTGGTCGAGCTGCCGCACGATATGGAAAAAGGCGTTCGTTTTACCTGTGCCGATACCGCCGAGATACATGATGTGGCGGCTGAGGATGTTGGAACTGATCGGAATCGTCGCCCGTCTGCCGGTCGCGTCCGTCCCCGAGATCAGAAGGGGATAGGGATCTTTGTTTTCGAACTCGTGAAACGGAATATCCCTGTGCAGCTCCGTACCGAATAGAATTGCGGAATTATCATTGATCGTATTCATAAAGACCTCCCGATTGTTTTTATAGAACAAATGATGATTACATGCCCATGTCGCCGCCGCTGTCGGAGCCTAAATCTCCGCCGCCGCTGTCGGAGCCTAAATCTCCGCCGCCGCTGCCGGAGCCTAAATCTCCGCCGCCGCTGTCGGAACCTAAATCTCCGCCGCCGCTGTCGGAACCTAAATCTCCGCCGCCGCTGTCGGAACCTAAATCTCCGCCGTCTCCGGCGTCCTGGCCATCGTTCTCCGGCGCCGCGCCGTTTTCCGGTTCGCCTCCGCTCTGACCGTCATCCTGGTCGTTGCCGTCCGGCTGACTGCCGTTCTGGCCGTCCTCCGGCGATTGCTGTGCAGTTTCCGGCGGCTCTGCCGAAGGATCGGGCTGAGCGCCGTTTTCTTCGGACTGCGGTTCCTGTCCCGCTTCACTGCCCGGCGGTTCAGTGCCGTTCTCCGGCTGCTGGGTTTCATTGCCTTCTCCGGGCGGCTCGTTTTCGGGCGCTGCTCCGTTTTCGGGCTCGTTTTCTTCGGGGCCGTTTTCGTTGCTTTCATCGGGCATTTCCCCGGCTTCGCCGTCTAACGAATCGCCGTTATCGGGGGAATGATTGTTTTCAGGGCCGTTGTCTGTTCCGCCATTCTCCATAGAGGGATCGTCCCCCTGATTGGGTGATTCCTTGCGCATGCCGGAGTCGCCTTCGCTCTGCTCGTTGCCCTCCTGTTCCGGCTCGGCGCCGCTTTCACCGGGCGTCTGCTCGCCTTCACCTAAGCCGTCGCCTTCCTGTTCCGGCTCGGCGCCGCTTTCGCCGGGCGTCTGCTCGCCTTCACCTAAGCCGTCGTCCTCTTGTTCCGGCTCGGCGCCGCTTTCGCCGGGCGTCTGATTGCCTTCGCCTAAGCCGTCGCCTTCCTGTTCCGGCTCGGCGCCGCTTTCGCCGGGCGGCTGATC
>JAEEGL011265777.1_pt1 | contig 15975 bp, 15 predicted proteins | sample 9134231 | NCBI WGS metagenome assembly JAEEGL01 (sample SAMN16246548, study PRJNA631951) | gut metagenome | biome: gut microbiome; feature: rumen; material: fiber-attached | host: Bos | place: Iran: Karaj | collected 2018-10 | reverse complement strand
CTGGAGCTTTTTTTGGAGGAAGGAAAAAGATGGGCGGGATGAAGGCCGAAGGCTGAAACCCCGATGATCAGATGTACTTCATGACCGAGGAGAGCACGTCGGCGATCTTCGTCAGCTTCTTGACCAAATCGGGCGCGCCCTTGACCACGGAGGAGCAGCGGCTGATGCTCGATTTGACTTCGGACAACGCGATGTCGGCCAGAAGCACGCGCCTGGGATCAGCCTGAACCTCGGCGGGCACCTTGTCGTAAAGCGCCTTACCCTTGGAAACCATATCGGCGGCGCGGCCCGCAAGCCCTGCGGTGCTCTTTACGGCGAAGGTGACGTTGGTCTTGATGTCCTTTAATTCGCGCACCTTGGAGATCTGGTTGATGTCGCGCTTTTGGATCGCCTTGATGATCTCGTTGTAAGCTTTTTTATCGAGCTTGAGGTTGAAGATCTCGGTCAGACCGATGAGGGTTTTGTCGAGCATCTTATCGGCAAACACGTATTGGCCGTAAAGCAGGTTGGCCGACGTATTGAAATCGTCGATGGAGCTGATGCCGACCTTCTTGTAGGAAAGCTTGACCTGAGGGGTATTCGACTTGGTGCTGAAGCAGTCCCATTTGGTGTCGGAGAGGGAACTGTAGCCGCTGCCCAGATCGGCCAGCTTGATTTTGACGGTCTTCGCCTTGACGCCAACCGCCTTGGCTGCCTTGTGAACCGCGCCGCATCCGGACAGGCTCACTGTGGAAAAACAACAAAGGGAAGCAAAAAGAAGAGAAAGAATCCAACGCATCCGCATCGCTCAACTCCGTAAGTGGGGGCAAAATTTGCGCCATAGACTGAATCGGTGAAGCATTATTCACATCAATCGAGCAGAAAAAACGATTTCTACAAAAATAATTCGAAAGGGCTGATTTTATGCCGCATTCCTCACCCTCCAGGCCCAGGCCGCTGCTGTGGTTTTCGCTTTATGCGCTCTCGATCGCAGCCGTATTTGCGGGGCTCGGAACCCTCTTCGTTCAAAATCGCGAGACCGTCGAAAAAATCATCCTCACTTTTTTCTTTCCTGAAAGCTGGATGGCCGCAAGCCGCGTCTTTTTGAACTGGGTGATCGACCGAAACCCCGAACTGCTCGCCAACCTCCTCGTCTCGGGCATGCTGATCGTGATCCCGATGATCACGTTTCCGCTCAAAGAGAAAGCCTCGGCCGAATACGAACTCTACCTGCACCGCGACGATCCGAACTGGCATCCGCCCAAGGAGCCGCCGCTCTGGATTCAGGCGCTCGACGAAACGCTGCTCTTTTTGTTTTACGCCGCCTTCGCGATGACCGCGCTCCGCGTGGGGCTCACCGAAGGGTACGAAACGCTCGGCACGGGACTCAGCCATCTCGTGCTCGCCCTCAGCCTCGCCATCGATTTCATGGGGCCCACATTGGCGAGGCATTGCTACAAGCCGAGCAGTCAGGTGGCGTTTTTGTATTTAAAGAAGCCGCTGCAGAGCTTCGTGTTTGGCTGCATCTTTGCGGTTCCGCCCATGATTTGCGAAAAGCTGCTCAGCCATGCGAGCGCCACCGCGATTTACCTGAGCCTCGCGGCGGTCAACCTCGCGATGATCCTGGGCGCCACAGCCTTCGGCACCTTCGTGACCACCCAATGGATCCCCTGCCAGGCGCCGGAACGCAACCGCCTGCAGCAAATCAAACATCTCTTCACCGCAGGGACCCTCTGGCTCGGCACCATCGCCCTCTGCATCTACCAGATCTTCTTCTTTGGGCCCATCGCGCGCACCGCGTGGGAAGCATCGCCCTTATTTAAATTGCAATGGACGATCGATTTTTCATCGGTCGAGCCCGAATGGCCGAGCCTGCTCTCGCCGCAGATCGGCGTCAGCTTTGCCTTCGACATCCACAACCCCACCGATCGCAACGCGCGCATCGGCCAAAACCAGCTGCTTCTGAGCCACAACGGCGATCCGATCGCGACCTCGCTTTTGCCGCAGTTTGAGGTGCCACCCCGGCAAACGAGCCGTCAGCGCATCGCCTTCAGGCTCAAACTCGAAAGCGGGCTTCTCGACAAGGGGGCTGCGCTCATCAAAGAAATCACGAGCGAAGGCTTCTGGAACACCGCCAAGAGCGCGGGCAAGAGCGCGATCACCGGCAGCTGCTACGCGATCACGCTCATCCTCACCGATCCCCATTTTCAGCTCCGCCTGCCCATTTTGGGGGAGCTGCCCAAACGCCGGCCTGCGCCCTGAGGCTTACGCCGCCTTTTTGCGATGCCCGGTGCTCCAGGTGAACGCGAGCAGCAGCGTCGCGATGACCGAGCAGGCCACGATCGAATACATCACCACCTTCCACGCGAACTCGAGACCGTAATCCGCCTCCAGGTAGGTTTTGAGCGCGCCGATGCCCTTCCCTTCGGCCGTGCGGCCCAGATACCCCAAAAGCCCCACAAAGCCGCCCGCAGTCCCGATCGCCTTCTTCGACGTAAAATCGAGGGCCATGATCACGATCAGGTTGATGACGGGGTAAATGCAGAAGCCGATGATCGCGAGCATCGCCAAATCGAGGCCCATCTGACCCGCGGGCGTAAAGCACATCGCCAGATACGCGAACACGATCGGCACCATCACCAGGCAGGCCACCATACCGCGGCGTCCGCCCATGCGATCCGAGAGCCAGCCAAAGAGGATCGTGGAGGCGATGCCCGCAAACTCGAGGAGCAACACCGCCGTGCCCCCGCCCATCACGTCGGCGCCCTTCATCTCGCGCAGGTAATAGGCGCCCCAGTCGAGCATCGAGTAGCGGGTGATGTAGGCGAAGAAGTTCGCAAAGGCGATGAGCATCACATATTTGTTCTTCAGGACGTTGTCGACGAACAGCTCGCGGAAGCTGAGCTCGCGCTCGTTCTGAGGCGCAGGGGGCTCGGTGGAGGGCGCATCCGCATCCTGTTTTGAAGGGCGGTATTCCTCGATCGGCGGGAGTCCCACGGATTGCGGCGTGTCGCGCAGGCGCAGGAACACGTAGACGGCACCGATGAGCGCGAGGAGTCCCGGAAAATAGAACGCCCATTGCCAGCTGCCGAACGAGGTGACCGCCCAGGCCGCCACGATCCCCGCAAGGCCGCCGCCGATGTTGTGCGAGGTGTTCCAGATGCTGAACATGAGCCCGCGCTCGTCTTTGCTGAACCAATGCCCCTGGGATCGCCCGCAGGGTGGCCAGCCCATGCCCTGAGCGACGCCGTTGATGCCCCAAAGCAGCATATGCACCGGGAAGCTCGCGATCGCGCCAAAGGCGAAGTTGCAGAGCGCGGTGATGAGCAGGCCCGCCGCCATAAATTTGCGCGGATCGCTGCGATCCGAGAGCGAGCCCATAAAGAATTTGCCCACGCCGTACGAGATCGAGGTGATCGCGAGCAGGCTGCCGATGTCGGAGGCGCTGTAATGGAGCGCGGTCTCGAAATCCTTGGTCACCACCGACATGTTGTTGCGCACCAGATAGAACAGCGCGTAACCGATGAAGGTGGATTCCATGATGCGCCAGCGGTAGCGCGGGTAGAGCCGCTTGACTTCGTCGTCGGGCAGGCGCGGTTTGTGGGGCGCAGCCGCAAAAAACTGAAAGAATTTGTTGAACATGAGGCACCTTGTCGAAAAAGCGCCCTAAAGTAACGCGGCCTTGCGAGCGGGGGCAAATGTAAAGTTCGAAAATGAATCCGGAGGTATCAGAGGGCGGGGGCGAAAGGGCGCGGCAGGGATCCGGGGCATCAGCCGTTTTGTTCGGCCGCCTTCTTTTTGCGCGTGCGATCCGCCTTCTGCAGCGCGCGGTGCTCGTCGATGAGCGCGTTCAGGGTCTTCGCCAAATCCTCTAAATCCGCCGCATTCCCCAGAACGAGGAGCGCGTTGACGCGTTCCACAAAGGTTCGGTAGGCGGCCGCGAACGCGACGCGCAGCTTTTTCATGGCGCCGGTCTCCACCATCGCCTTGGCCGCGTTCTTTTCTTTGCGCAACTCCAAAAAGGCGTTCCAGCGGCGCTCGAGCTCGGCCACCCACCCGCTGCAGGCCGCCTTTTCCAAAACCTCGGGGGGCAACTCGCGGAGCGCGGTCAAAAGCAGGTTCAGCTGGTCGTACTCGACCGCGTAACTCAAATAAGTGGGATTCCCGATGCGATCGATCACCTCGAGCACCTGTTCACCGGCCTCACAAACCGCCTCATCGTAATGGAGCGCCGAAGCCTGCGCCTGATAATCGAGCCCGTACCACGCGCGATCCGCCATGCGATCCGCCTCCTCGATGGCCCCCGCATACCGCGTCTCCTCCGTCGCCCGCTGTTTGTTGAGCGCCGCGTAAGTTTCGTTCAGATCCCCCGCGAGCGCCCGCCGCTCCGCCGCCAGCTTGTCGTCCACGATGCGCTTAAAGCTCTCGGCATAGGCCAGGAGGGTAGTGAGGGGAAACTGGGAGAGTTTGTAGGTTTTAACCTTCATCCTGCAGCCTTTCTCCGGTCAAAAAATCCCAAATGCGATCACGATTCAGGGTGATTAGCAGAATCGAGGCTTATTTGATAGCTTTTTATGCGGCAAAATGAGCACAAAACCCTCCAGCCTGCCCTTCGCCCACGTAGAAAACCAACCCCGGACGCTCCAGCCTCGTCTTCTACCCCGTAGAACACCTACCCCGGACGCTCCAGCCTGCTCTTCTACCACGTAGAAAACCTACCCCGGACGCTCCAGCCTGCTCTTCTACGGGGTAGAACACCTACCCCGGACGCTCCAGCCTGCTCTTCTACCCCGTAGAAACCCTACCCCGGACGCTCCAGGGCGGTCTTCTACGGTTTCAAATGCAACAAAGCTGTATTTTGGGTGAGAAATCGGAAGGCCCGTCTTCTGAAAGCGTCCCCTGCAGCGTGGAAAACAACCGCCTAAGGCTCACAATGTTGTTGGGCGATCTGTTCGGCGTAATAGGCGCGCTGATCGAGTGGGATGTCGAGGGCATCCATCGCCTGATCAGGCGACATCGATCTCATCAGCTTTGAAAGCAGACGGAGCCTTTCTTCATTCCTGCCTTCTGCCCTGCCTTCTGCCCTGCCTTCTGCCCGGCCTTCTGCCCTGCCTTCTGCCCTGCCTTCTGCCCTGCCTTCTGCCCTGCCTTCTGCCCTGCCTTCTGCGGTGGCTTTCGCGGCGGCTTCAGCGGCGGCTTTGGCTGCGGCTTTGCGGCATTCGTGTTCCAGCCAGTCGCGCGTAACGGCTTCCTGATCGAACATGTAATCGATGAAGTCCATGAGTTCCACCTTTCGTTTTTCCAGGTATTCAGTGAGGATGTTGCGGTCCTGACAGATGCGGATCGCTTCTTCGACGGCTTTGCGCGTGCGCCCGTGGATGCGGAACTGGTCTTCCAGGACCTGGCAGAAAGTGATGTATTCCCAGATGATGCCCTTCGATGTGGTGTCATAGATGACATGTACGGTGGCATCCAAATCGCAGGGCAGCGTCTCAACATCGCATTCATTGGCATCAAAGAAGAGCGATTTGAGTGACAGATGGTCGGGATGGCTCCCCTGATGACCTGTGTAAATCACATAGAGCTCGGGCCTGGGCAGGCGGATGCGCGCATTTTCATAGATCAGATGGCGATCCGGAATACAGCTGTTCCAATAGGTTTGTATGAGATAATACACCGCGCGAAACACGATGTTGGGCGACCAGGTTGACTGCGCCTCCACCATCACGATCAGGCGATCGCCGATGAGAAAACCGAGATCGTTGTAGAGCGCGTGCGCCACAAACATCGATTCGAGCGTCACCGTCTGAATGTCGTCCGCCGTCGTCGTCTGGTCTTCGGGATGCAGGCTTTGATAGAGCTGTAGGAGGTATTTGGGTTCCTTAAAGAGCCCCTTGAAAGCCGAATCCCGGGTGCAGCGTTTGATTTCCATCGATGCCCTCCGCCCAAAGATTGTAGCAAATCATGCGGCGTTTGGTATGGAGATCGCGGCCGCCCCCGCATACGGACCGCTGGCACCTGCATGACCTTCCGCAGTTTTTTTGCCGAGGATGCCCCATACGCGCTCAAATGAAGCTTTTCGGTTCAAAAAAGCAAAACGCACGGAGGGCATCCTCACCCTATTGCATCAAACCTCATCGATCTGTCATAAAACGCGCTTTCGCTCACAAGGGAGTTTTTATGCAAACGCATCTGATGACATGGGCCGCAGCGCTCACCCTCAGCGCGCAAGCCTGGGCGCAGGAAACATCGACGCCGCCCTCATCCCCTGCAACGCCCTCAGCCCCGCAAGCGGAACAGCGCCCCACAAAACCGCTCAAAAATACGGGGTTCGACTTCAAACTTGAGCTGGGGCCGTCTTATGTCCACCACCCTTACTATAAAGAGGATGACGAAGATTCGTTTTGCCAGGAGGGCTGCGGTGGCTACAACGAGTCGAGTGCCACCCTGGTCATGAGCATGGGCTACCGCTGGAAGCATTTTGGCCTTTACTGGACCGTATTTAACCTCGCCCTTGTGATCGATCCTCATTTTTACCTGATCAACGACGGCAACATCGCCCTTTCGATCAACATTGGCTTTCTCGGCGCGCTCGGTGACCTGATGAAGGGAGCCTTCGATGACGTGTTCTATCGGGCCGGGCTCGAGTTCAACTACAGCATCACCTCCTGGTTCTATATTCCCGTCGAGCTTTTCGTCAGCTCTGGTGGCCTCGCCATTGGAACAGATGCAGAGCCGACGGGCCCCAACCTCAACGCAACCCTGGGCATCGGCTTTTTGCTTTGAACGGCCCACGTGGCGCTTCAGGCGACCGGCATCCGCAAGGCTTCAGGAATCCCCAAGGGGCTTTTCGCAGGGAGCGCTCTCCTGCCCCATCTTTCGCTTGCATCGCCCGGGGCGCTCTCTTAAAAGCGGCACCCATGACGTTCTCATGGATCCTCCTTTTTGTTGCGGGCCTGCTCGAGACCGCCTGGGCCATCGCGCTCAAGGTCTCGCAGGGGTTCACGCGGCCATTGCCCTGCATCGTCACCATCGTCTGCGCCGCAGGCAGCATGATTTTACTGGGACTCGCCGCCAAACAGCTCCCCATCAGCACCGCTTACGCCGTCTGGACCGGCATCGGCACGGCGGGCGCCGTCCTGCTCGGCTGGCTGTTTTTGGGCGAAACCTTAAGCCCCGCGCGCGGCGGTTTTTTACTGCTCCTTTTGATCGCCCTCATCGGCCTCAAATGCGTCCGCTGAACCCCGCTCAGGCCGCCCCAAACTGTGCGATTGCGCTCTCCCACAAAATTTTGTAATCCGCAGCCCCTATTTGCGCGCAGGAGTCACCATGTCGATTTTTAAGCCCATCGACAACCAGCAATCCTTCCCCGAACAAGAACAGAACATCCTTCAGCTTTGGCGGGATCGCGGCGTTTTTAAGCGATCCATCGACGCCCGCCCCGAAGGCTCGGACTACGTGTTTTTTGACGGCCCGCCCTTTGCCACCGGTCTGCCCCATTACGGCCATCTGGTCGCCTCCACCATCAAAGACATCGTGCCGCGCTACTGGACCATGCGCGGGCGTCGCGTGGAGCGGCGTTTTGGCTGGGATACCCACGGGCTGCCCATCGAGATGGAGATCGAAAAGACCCTCGGGCTCTCGGGACCGAGCTCGGTCAAGGCCTACGGCGTCGACAAATTCAACGAAGCCTGCCGCGCGGGCGTTTTGAAATACACGTCGGAATGGCGGCAGACGATCGATCGCCTGGGCCGCTGGGTCGATTTCGACCACGACTACAAGACGATGCAGCCGAGCTTCATGGAGTCGGTCTGGTGGGTGTTTAAGCAGCTTTGGGACAAAGGCCTGGTCTACAAAGACTTCCGCGTCATGCCCTATTCCTGGCGACTTTCGACGGCGCTCTCCAACTTTGAAGCGAACCTCGATTACCGCGACGTGCAGGATCCCGCGATCACCGTCAAAATGCCGCTTGTGGACGAGGACGCCTGCCTGCTCATCTGGACCACGACGCCCTGGACGCTGCCTTCAAACCAGGCGGTCGCGGTGGGCGAAGACATCGATTACGTCAAGGCGCAGAAGCCGGGCGACGACACGATCTATATTGTGGCCGAAGCGCGCCTGAAGGCGGTCCTCGGAAAAGACGCCCAAATCCTCTCGCGCATGAAGGGCCGCGATCTCGTCGGGCGCTCGTACAAACCGCTCTTCGATTACTTCGCAAACCTGCAAAAGCCCCAGGGCAACTGCTTCGTGGTGATCCCTGCAGGTCACGTGACCACCGCCGACGGCACGGGCCTGGTTCATATGGCCCCCGATTTTGGCGAAGACGACTTCAACGCCTGCCGCGCCCAGGGCATCGGACTGCTGCTCACCGTCGACGACGAAGGCCGCTTCAACAGCAAAGTCCCCGATTTTGAGGGCCGCAACGTCAAGGAAGCCGATCCCGATCTCATCCGCGCGATCAAGGCCAAGGGCCGCCTGTTCAAACAGGACACCGTCCAGCACAGCTACCCCTACTGCTGGCGCAGCGGCACGCCCCTCATCTACAAAGCCGTCTCGGCGCGATTCGTCAAGGTGACCGCCCTCCGCGATCGCATGATGCAGTTAAACGAACAAATCCACTGGGTCCCCGAGGCGATCGGTCAAAAGCGCTTCGGCAACTGGCTGCAGGACGCCCGCGACTGGAACGTCTCGCGCAACCGCTTCTGGGGTACGCCGATCCCGATTTGGCGTTGCGAAGCCTGCGGCGCCGAAAAATGCATCGGATCCATCGCCGAACTGGAGCAGCTGACCGGCGCCCAGGTCACCGACTTGCACCCGCACAAGATCGATCACCTCACCATGCCCTGCAGCTGCGGCGGGCATATGAAGCGCATCTCGGACGTGTTCGACTGCTGGTTCGAATCGGGCTCCATGCCTTACGCGCAAAACCACTATCCCTTTGAAAACAAAGAGAAAGTCGAGCAAAACTTCCCCGCGGAGTTCATCGCGGAAGGCCTCGATCAGACGCGCGGCTGGTTCTACACGCTGCTCGTGCTCTCGACGGCGCTGTTTGACAAGCCGCCCTTTAAGAACGTGGTCGTCAACGGCCTGGTGCTCGCCGAAGACGGCTCCAAGATGAGCAAGTCCAAGCGCAACTACCCGCCGGTCAATCAGATCCTCGACGCTTACGGTGCCGACGCCCTGCGCGCCTGCCTCTTAAACTCGCCCGTGGTGCGCGCGGAGCCCTTCAAGTTCTCCGAAAAGGGCGTCAAGGAAGTGGTCCGCACGGTTCAGCTGCCGCTGCGCAACGCCTGGTCGTTCTTTGTGCAATACGCCAACATCGACGGCTGGTCGCCGATCACCGGTCTCGAAGGTCAGCCGCCCGTGCCCGTAGCCGAGCGCCCCGATCTCGACCGCTGGCTGCTCTCCATGCTCCAAAGCCTGATCGCCGAGGTCAACCGCGAGATGGAGGGTTGCTATCTGTATAAGGTGATCCCGCCGCTGCTCGGCTTCATCGATCACCTCACCAACTGGTACATCCGCCGCAGCCGCCGCCGGTTCTGGAGGAGCGCCGACAACGCCGAGGGCCGCCGCGACAAAGCCTGCGCCTACGCCACCCTCTACGAAGCGCTCACCTGCTTCTCAAAGCTTTGCGCGCCGGTTTTGCCCTATCTGGCCGAATCGATTTACCAAAGCCTCGTGGTCGAGCCCGGAGCCGCCGAAAAAGGCCTCGATTCCGTGCATCTCTGCGATTACCCCATGCCCGACGCCTCGCTCATCGACCGCGATCTGGAGGCGAGCGTCGCTTTAACCCGCCAGGTGGTCCGCATGGGCCGCACTTTGCGCGAACGCCATCAGCTGAAGATCCGCCAGCCCCTCCGCTGCGTCACGGTGATCCTGCACGACGCCGCACAGCGGGCTGCCCTGGAGCGCGCAACCGACCAGATTTGCGAAGAATTGAACGTCGAGCGCATGCAACTCCTCGCAGACGACGCGGAACTCGCCACCTTAAGCTTTAAAGCCAACTTCAAGACTCTGGGCCGCAAGCTCGGCAAGCGCATGAAGGACGTCGCCGCAAAGATCGCCGGGTTTACGCGCGCGGAATTCGACGTTTTGCAAAACGGCGGCCAGGTGATGGTGGGCGAAGACGCGATTACCCTCGAAGATGTGATCGTCACCCGCTCCGCCAAAGGCGACGTCGTTATCGAAACCGACGGCCCCATGACCGTAGCCCTCGACCAAAGCCTCGATCCCGAGCTCCTGCGCCGCGGCCTCGCCCGCGAAATCGTCAGCCAGATGCAGCGCCTGCGCAAAGAGATGGGCCTTGCGGTCACCGATCGCATCGCGGTCACCTTCCAGACCGACGACGACGAGCTCCGCGACGCGATCGAATCGCAGCAAACCTACATCAGCGGCGAAATCCTCGCGACCGCCTACGCGCTCCTCGAAAAAGGCGCCACAGCACAGCCTTCCGCCCTCGATCTCGACAGCCCGATCACCGTCCTCTGCCAAAAAGCCTAAAATAAACGCTTTCGCATCTTGCAAACTGCGCCGCCATGTGAGATATGCGCTCACAACATCGATCAATCATGGTGGTTGATTTTTAAACCTCAGGAGAATGTTTATGCGTTCCAAGATTGCTCTTCTCGTTTCCTGCCTTTGCCTGTCCCTCTCTCTCGGTTGCGGCGCGATGCAAAAAGCCGCCAAGGCCACTGGTGCCAAGGCCGTCGACAACACGATCGCCATCACCGATCTGGGCGGCGATTACAGCAAGTTCGCAGACACCGACTTTGACGTCTTCGGTGCCAAGGCAGGCGAAAACCAGGTCAAAATCACTTACAAGACCGTGAGCGTAAGCAGCATCGACAACTACAACAAAGAAGCAGAGACCCTTTACGCGCAGTATGTCTTCGCAGATAAGACCCTCGATCGCGCTTCCTCCGATCTGGCCAAGGCACTGAATCTCGACGCCAGCAAGACGTTCGACGAGATCGCCAAGTCCGCCAGGACCCGCAAGAACAAAGACAAGGTCTCTGCCATTCAGAACGCCGAAAACCTGAAGGAAAGCATCACGGTCGCCCTTCAGAGCCTCGCGGATATGCCCTCTCGCGCTTCCGGATTGGTCGATACGGGCAAGGCACTCGTTACAAATGCGCCCAAAGAAATGGCCAAGAAGCCCAAGACCGCCCTTTTGAGCGACGTGGCTGTCTCCGAAATCAAGACCAGCCTCGAGCGCAGCCAGGAAGTGGTCACCGGCGCCCCCGAACTCCTGAAGAAGCTCACCAAGATGAAGGAAATCATCTTCTGATTTCGCAAGCACTCCTTCAGTAAAAGCGCTTTCGCCTGCCCACCCTTTAACTTCTCCTCGCTGAAATCCCCTCCCTCCACATTACACCGCTTGTAATCCGCCTGCAAAAGAGGTCTTGCTGTCTGATATCTAAACTTCTTCAGCAATCAATCCCGTAATGTATCCTCAAAACATCGGCTCATACGATATTAAACAGGCATTTTTAAACCACATCACAGATTTTCTACAGGTTAATTGCTCAAGGTCGGCAAACATCAGCATTTCAATAGCAGAAAAAGCCACAGTTTTTAACCAGCTCAGTCCTTTTGCAGGCTGAAAGCAGGCAGCATCATTAGAATTCTCGATCATTTCTACTTGAAAACAGGCATTGTATGCTGAAGATGACCGTTTTCCGCATATAAATCTGGTCTCGTACGCAAATGTTGCGACTTTTCGAGCGGGATAACGATCAATGTATGGTGAAGATGGGGATTTTATGGCAGGAGAAGGCGCGTTTTACGCCTCAGAGATCGGTGCTGAACTGTTCGACTGCGCCTGCGCGCTTCATATCGGCAAAAAATGCGGCGCCACGCTCTTCGAATCCAGGTACACAGCCGATGCAATCGCGGATCAAGATCATTTTTTGGGCGATGCTCGGCCTTTCGGCCACCAGATCCCTCACTGTTCCGCCCAGGCAATGGGAACTCGCCTCGCCTGCTACGTAAAGTCGATCGGCAGCGTCAAAAATCTCTGCCCAATAGGCGCAGCGATCGGTGTCGGGATCGTTGGGATCCACGACTTCTGCGCGAACTGCAGAGAAATGCTCGGTATAGCGGTTCAGACCCTTGACGATGTATTCGATCCCCGTCGCTTTTTCGCGCTCATAAGCCTCGAGTGCGCTCTGCAACGGCTCGATGACCGCGTGACCCGGCGTGCCGAAGATGCAATGCTCCGGCCAGATGATGTGGGTTTTCCCCTGTGTACTGAGCTTCTGCACGTAATCGAGCGCCCGAACCCGATCTTCAGGGTTACGCGCCTTCCATTTCCCCAATAAAACATCCTCTGCAGTGATGAGGGTGAGGGGTTTCGGCGCGTTACCCTCCTGATCGCACCAGAAAATGGGATGTGCGATGTCGCAGACATGGTGCGTGTCGAGGCTCACGAAGAGTTTGTCGATGAACGGACAGAGCCGATTCACCACTCCAGCCAGCCTCGACATCTCGGCATCTGCCCCCGGAAACGACAACTTCCCTTCCGGCGCACAGAAATCCACCTGCGGATCGATGATCAAAAAATATGTTCCAGACATAAGCTCTCCTATGGGGGTCTGTTGAAGGTATCCCACCCGATCAGCCCTCAAACGTCAAGGGATATGACGCCAAAAACAGAAGGCAGAGTGCGGGATGCAAGGGTGGATGCAAAGATTCGGCGCGTCAAAGTCTCATCCTCTACAGGGTATCGAGGATGGGGGCCGCCTCTTCCTCAAGCGTCTGCTCAGGGCGTGTGAACAACAAAAAAGCCATAGCCGGCCGCTTGGAAGACTCCCGCATGGCGAACTGAACCGAGTCGTAATTCCAGCCTTCACGGGTATATGCGTTGACCAGGCGAGTCAATTCTTCATCGGTTACAGTGCTTGTTTCCACGTAGCGATATTCTGTCGTCATCAAAATCACCCTTCTTTTTGCGAAAAACGCACTGACGCCCCTGACAAAAAGGGGTATACGGGCTTTCAAACGCAATGATCGGAGTCCATCATGGTTGTGGTCCCCTACGAACGCATCCCCGAAGCCACATTGAGGCGCATGATCGAAGAATTTGTCACGCGCGACGGCACAGATTACGGCTTGACAGAAGTCCCCCTCGAAACGCGCGTCGAAAACGTGATGCATCAGCTCCGCAAAGGCAAAACGCTGGTGGTGTACGATGAGGAGAACGAGTCCGCAAACCTCGTCACCCGCGAACAACTGCAGCAGGCGGGCATCACAGACATCGATTGATCGCTGACATCGCGCAATTTCGAGGAGAGAAACCGCCGTCGTCACGCCTCAACGCGAACACCCGGCAAAGTAATCCATCGTTGTCGGCTGACAACGCGACTTCTTCCGGCGGCTTCAAAAGATTTTAGGCATAAAAAAACCCCGCAAAATGCGAGGTTTTTTTGGCGTAGAGGATCGCAGTTAACGGATCACTCGGCGCTGGTGCCTTCGGCCTTGTCAGCGACTGCTGCTTCGGCGGCAACCGCGTTGACATCGTCGCTCTCGACTACGGGTTCAGCCGCTTTGTCGGTCACGAGCTCGATGATCGCCATCTCGGCCGCGTCGCCCAAACGACGACGGGTGTGGATGATGCGGGTATAACCACCGGGGCGGGTGATGTAGCGCTCGCTCAACACGTTGAAGAGCTTCTGCAAGGCTTCGCGGGAACGAACGGTCTTGACCGCCTGACGGATCGCGGCGACGCGGCTCGCTTCGGCGACCTTCTTGTCGTTCTCGTTGACGGCCTGAGCGACGACGCTCTGGGCGTTGCGCTTGGCAGAGGTGATCAGACGCTCTGCAATGCGACGAAGTTCCTTGGCTTTGGCAGCGGTGGTCTCGATGCGCTCTTCGACGAAGAGGGAGGTCACCATATTGCGGAACATCGCGTTACGATGGCTCGAATTGCGGCCAAGGATTCTGCCGGACTTACGATGACGCATGTGCGTTCTCCTGTACTTACCCCGCGCTACTTGCGCCGCGCGTCAGGGTTCCAACCCTCGAGATCCATCCCGAGGCTCAGCCCCATCGTCTGCAGGATCTCCTTGATCTCACGCAGCGACTTCCGGCCGAAGTTCTTGGTCTTGAGCATCTCAGCTTCGCTCTTCATGCAGAGTTCGCCGATCAGCTTGATATTGGCATTTTGAAGACAATTGGCCGAACGGACCGAGAGCTCCAACTCGTCGACGCTGCGATAGAGGTTCTCGTTGAGCAAGATTTCGCTCGGTTCGGGGATTTCTTCGTATTCAGGCTCTTCTTCTTCATCGAAGTTGATGAAAACCGAAGCCTGTTCCTTGAGGATCTTGGCGGCATAAGCGAGCGCATCGCCAGGGGCCACGCTGCCATCCGTCCAGATCTCGAGGACCATGCGATCGTAATCGGTGCGCTGACCGACACGCGCATTGGTGATGTTGTAGTTGACGCGCTTGATGGGGCTGTACATCGAATCGATCGCGATGGTGCCCACCGGCATCGACTCGGTCTTGTTGTCTTCGGCGCGCTTAAAGCCGTAACCGGTGCGCACCGTCAGCTCCATCACGAGGCGTCCACCTTCGCTGACCGTGGCGATATGCTGCTCGGGGTTCAGCACCTTGATCGAGTGATCGCAGATGATGTCGCCCGCAGTCACCACGCCTTCGCCCGTATGCTCGATGCGCACAACCTTCGGTTCAACCGCGTGGGTCTTAAAGCGCACCTGCTTCAGGTTCAGGATGATGTCGGTCACATCCTCGCGCACGTCGGGAATGCTGCTGAATTCGTGCAACACGCCGTCAATGCGGACGCCGGTGATCGCTGCCCCCTGAAGGGAGGACAACAAAATGCGGCGCAATGAGTTCGCGAGGGTGATCCCAAAGCCACGCTCAAAAGGTTCGGCGACGAACTTGCCATAAGTGGGCGTCTGCTCGACGAGCTTGACATCCCTTGGACGCAGGAGTTCGCGCCAGTTTTTGGAGACAATATCCATCGATTCCATGAGGGAATCCTTTTACGGAACAGCCGCGTTGGGACCACTTTCGATCCCTTCTCTCCCAAAGAGACCGAAAACCTCCCCCCCGCGGCCGATGATGAAACAGTCGCTTACTTGCTGTAGAGTTCGACGATCAGCTGTTCGTTGATTTCAGGGGTCGTCAGCTCTTCGCGGACAGGCAAACCTTTGACGGTACCCTTGAAGTTCTTCGCATCCAGCTCAAGCCAAGACATGGTTGAACGGGTTGCAGCGGCTTCCAGAGCATCGGTCACGCACTTGACCTTGCGGCTGCCTTCTTTGATTTCGATCACATCGTTCTCGCGGACGAGCAATGAAGGGATGTTGACCTTCTTGCCGTTCAGCAGGAAGTGATTGTGACGCAGCATCTGACGCGCTTCCTGGCGGCTGGAAGCCATGCCCAGGCGGTAGATGGTGTTGTCGAGGCGGCGCTCCAAAAGGTTGAGCAGGTTTTCACCCGTGACGCCCTTCATGCGATCGGCCTTCTCGAAATACAAGAAGAACTGCTTTTCGAGCAAACCGTAAATGCGCTTCACCTTTTGCTTTTCACGCAACTGCTCGCGGTAATCGCTGGGGCGGATGCGGCCCTGACCATGCTGACCAGGAGCGTAGGGGCGGCGATCAAACGCGCATTTTTCGGAGAAGCAGCGATCGCCCTTGAGATACAACTTCGTCGCCTCGCGGCGGCACATGCGGCAGACGGATCCGGTATAACGAGCCATCTCTCTGACCTCTTTCAGACCCGCCGACGCTTGGGCGGACGGCAACCATTGTGAGGAACGGGGGTCACGTCACGGATGCTGGTGACCTTAAACCCGCAGCTGGCCAAAGCGCGCAGAGCCGATTCGCGACCAGCGCCCGGGCCTTTAACGTAAACTGCGATGGAAGACATGCCGTGCTCCTGGGCGCGACGGGCCGCTTCTTCGGCTGCAAGCTGGGCTGCAAAAGCAGTGCTCTTACGGCTGCCCTTGAACCCGCGGCTTCCTGAAGAG
>JAEEGL014255125.1_pt1 | contig 15976 bp, 13 predicted proteins | sample 9134231 | NCBI WGS metagenome assembly JAEEGL01 (sample SAMN16246548, study PRJNA631951) | gut metagenome | biome: gut microbiome; feature: rumen; material: fiber-attached | host: Bos | place: Iran: Karaj | collected 2018-10 | reverse complement strand
TTTAGAAATATATTGAAGGGTATGAACGTATTCACTACATTTATTACGAATATCAATAAACAATTCGTATTCGAGATTAATTATCTTTTCTTCAGCAGATAATACTAAATCTTCTTTTTCTTTTAAAATAGGGTTAATAAATCTTTCACAATTAGTTAGGGTTTGTTTTCTAATGTAACCATATTCTTCTTTTACTTGTGATAAAGCCCCTTTAGATATTTCAATATAATAGCCAAATACTTTATTAAATCCAACTTTTAAAGTTTTGATACCAGTTTTAGCTCTTTCTTCTTGCTCGTAATTGCTAATAAATTCTTTACCACCACTACGTAAATCTTTTAATTCATCTAATTCTTTATTATATCCTTCTTTAATTAGATATCCTTCTTTTATTGTAATAGGAGGATTTTCATATAAAGCATTTTCAAGTAACATATATAAATCTTGATGTGTAAGAATACTTTCATCAAATTTTAATTCACTTAATATTTCATTAATTCTAGGTAATACTTTTAAACTATTTTTAAGTTGTAATAAATCTCTTCCATTAACTGAACCAGTACTAACTTTACCACATAATCTTTCTATATCATATACTTCATATAAAAGGGATTTTAATTCATCTTTTAATATAAAATTATTATTTAATATTTCAATATAATTATATCTTTTATTAAGTTCATTAATATCTTTTAATGGATGCATTAAATATGATTTTAATTTTCTAGATCCCATAGCAGTTTTACATTTATCAAGTAACCATATTAAAGAATTAGTTCTTTCTTTTAATCTAATTGTTTCAAATAATTCTAGATTTCTAACAGTATGAACATCCATTTCTAAGTAATCTAAATTCTTAATTATATTTATATTATTAAATAAACTAATGTTTTTTAATTCTTTAACTACTAAATAATAAAATAAATGTTTAACACCAGCTTTTATATAAGCATTATCTATATTATTTAAAAACTCTAGTTCTTCATCATAATAACTATCACTAAAACTAATATCTATATTTAATTTATTCTTTAATAAATCAACTAAATTAACATCTAAATTATCAAGAAGTATTACTTCTTTAATACCTAAATTTAATATTTCTGATATTAATTTATCTTCATTCTTAAGAATACTTAAACTATTTAACTCACCAGTAGATATATCTGCATAAGTAATAATATAGACATCTTGATATTCCAAAATACTTGCTATATATGAATTACTATGTTCATCTAATAATTCAAAATCAGTAATAGTACCTTTACTAACTACTTCAACAACTCCTCTTTTAACCATATCTTTAGTAGTTTTAGGATCCTCTAATTGTTCACATATAGCAACCCTGTACCCTTTGTTTACTATCTTTTCTAGGTATGTTTTAACTGCATGATAAGGAATACCACACATTTGCACTCTTTCATCAAGTCCTGCCATCTTACCAGTTAAAGTAAGCTCTAATTCACGAGATGCAATATCAGCATCTTCAAAGAATAATTCATAGAAGTCACCCAAGCGAAAAAATAAAAGCTCTTCTTTGTATTCGTCTTTTATCTCCATATATTGTCTCATCATTGGACTTAATTTACTTCTATCTACTTCATTTCTTTTCATGCATTTTATTATACTCGAGTTTTTAAAAATAAACAAATAAAAAATGTGATTTTATCTTTTTAATAAAAAAAATAACTGTAATCTCTGGATATTCGGACATAAAATATAGTTAACTTATTATTGATATGGCTTTTATAATATGATAATATCTTATTTGGAGTGATAATTATGAATAAAAGTGGATATCAAATTAATGAAAAATTATGTGTAGTAAATAGTGATTCAAACTCACTTATGATATGTTCTAAAGAAAATGATAAATATACTTTTGAAGAGATTCTAAATAAAGAAAATGAATTGGATATGTTATATGATAAGAAAAAAAATAATATTAAGAATGTATTTAGAACTAATCCATTATTAAGACAAGCAGGAAGTGGATTAATTGCTTTAGTAAGTGTTGATTTACTTATATCTAGTCTTAATGCAGAAATAGCTGCAGCTAGTACTATTGCTACTGAATTAGCAGCATTATTATATAGTATTAAAATGAATAAGAATAATAAGTATGATAGGATGAAAGCTAAAGAAGAATTAAAAAACACTAATGAAAGCATTAAGAATCTAGAAAAATTTATTAAAAAGATGAAGGAAATAACTAATTATAACTGTGAATATAATATATTATCTGATATTTATCAAAGAGAAATAGCTAATGATAATTATACAGAGAAGCAACAATTATATGTTATAAAAAATTATTTAAAAGATTACTTAACAGATATATTAAGAGAAGAAATAAATAATGAAAACGAATTGACATTAAAAAGGAGTAAATATTAATTAAATATTTACTCTTTTTTTATTCAACAGTAACTGATTTAGCTAAATTTTTAGGTTTATCAATATCACAGCCATTTAACCTAGCAACATGATATGCAATAAGTTGAAGAGGAATAATACTTACTATTGGTTGTAATAAAGTATTAACTTCTTTAATAATTATTTTTTCATTATAGAAGTCTCCTTCTTTATATAAATTATCTGTAGTTAAATAAATAACATTTGCTCCCCTAGAAGCAACCTCTTTTAAATTACTTATTGTTTTATCTGATATATGTTTATCTGTTACTACTCCTATTACTGGTGTATCTTTTTCTATTAAAGAAATAGTTCCATGCTTTAATTCACCTGCAGCATATGCTTCACTATGTAAATAAGATATTTCTTTTATTTTTAATGATCCTTCCATACATATAGCATAATCTACACTTCTTCCAATATAAAACATATCTTTCTTTTTATATATTATTTTAGCTATTCTTTCATATTCATTAACATTATCTAATATTTGTTTCATTATATTAGGTAATTTTTCTAAATCACTTAAATAATTCTTTATTTCTTTAATATCTCTATCTTTAGATAATGAATATGCAATATAAGATAATACTAATACTTGAGATAAATATGCTTTTGTAGTAGCAACTGCTATTTCAGAACCTGCTTTAGTATATATTACTTCATCTACTTCTCTTGCTATAGTGCTTTCCTTAACATTTATAATACCCAATGTTTTAACACCCATACTTTTAGCTATTTTTACTGCTTCAAGTGTATCTGCAGTTTCTCCAGATTGAGAAATAGCAATTACTAAATCACTCTTATTTAAAAATAACTTTTTATATCTAAATTCACTAGCTATTTCAACCTCTACAGGTATATTCCCATAAGTTTCAATTAGATATTTACCTATTAGTCCAGCATGCATAGCACTACCACAGGCTACAATAACTATTTTTTTATACTTACTTAAATTAGATACTTTAATACTATCTATGGTTCTTCTTATTACATCTGGTTCTTCATATATTTCTTTTAACATATAGTGCTCAAATCCACACTTATTAACTTCTTCACTACTTCCTTCATAAGTCTTTATATTTAACTTAACTAATTTATCATCTTTATCATATAATTCTATATTATCTTTTGTTATTTTAGCATATGACCCATCATCTATAGTTATATATTTATTTGTATAACTAATGATAGCTGGAACATCTGACGCTATAAAGTTTTCTTCATCACCTAAACCAATTATTAATGGGCTATTCTTTTTAATGGCATATAAAGAAGATAAATCATTTTCACATATTAATGCAATTGCATATGCTCCTTTAACTAGTTTTTTAAATTCTTTTATAGACTCTAAAATATTATGATTACTTTTGTATAAATCATTTAATAAAACTGCTGCTACTTCTGTATCTGTCTCAGAATAAAATTTATATCCTTTTTTAGATAATTCTTCTTTTAATTCAATATAATTTTCAATAATACCATTATGCACTATAGTTATTTTTTCACATCTATGAGGATGTGAATTTGCTTTAGTTACACCACCATGAGTAGCCCACCTAGTATGACCTATCCCAATATTAGATTTATCATCAAAATTTAATTCTTTTTCTAAATTACTTATTCTTCCAGTAGCTTTTTCAATAATCACATTATTATTCTTAATATATGCTACTCCAGCAGAGTCATATCCTCTATATTCTAAATGTTTTAAACCATCAATTAAAACACTTAAAGCTTTCTTTTCTTTTCCTATATATCCTACAATTCCACACATATTTACACCTCACATTATTATTTCAATTCTTTTTCAATTACACTAACTATTTCATCACACATATTTGTGATAACTTCTAAGTTTTTACCCACAAGCATTACTCTAATTAGGTTTTCTGTTCCACTAGCTCTTACTAGTACTCTTCCTTCTTTATTTAATCTTTCTTCTACATTCTTTATACATTTATTTATATTATCATTTTCTTTAAATGTTTCTTTTTTATCTTTAGATACTATAACATTTTTAAGTACTTGAGGATATTCTTCCATAATATTAGAAAGTTCACTTAAACTACTATTTTCTTTAACCATAACCATAAGTATTTGAATAGAAGTTAATTCTCCATCACCAGTATTAGCTAATTCTTTAAAAATAATATGTCCACTTTGTTCACCACCAATTACATAATCATTTTGTAACATATTCTCTAATACATATCTATCTCCAACTTTTGTTGCTTCAAAATTAATTCCTTCTTTTTCACAATACTTATTAAGTCCCATATTAGACATAACAGTTCCCACTACCGTATTATTCTTTAACTTTCCTTGTTTCTTTAAATAATTAATGTAAATAGCAAGTATTTTATCTCCATCAATAAGCTCACCTTTTTCTGAGACCATTAAACAACGATCAGCATCGCCATCAAAAGCTACTCCAGCATCTAAATGATTATCTTTAACAAGTTTTTGTAATCCTTCAATATGAGTAGATCCACAATTATCATTTATATTTAATCCATCTGGATTATTATTTATTATTTCATAATTAACGTTTAAAGCCTTAAATAACATTTCGGCTGTTTCAAATGAAGCACCATTTGCAGCGTCTACCGCAATGTGTAAATTACTTAAATTAACATCTATAGTGTTTTTTAAATAATTAACATAGTCATCTTTTGCATCTTCTTTTAGAATATATTTTCCCACTTTATTAGTATCAGATGATAATTCAAAACTATTTGTAATAACATCTTCAATTTTATCCTCAAGTTCATCTGCTAATTTAAATCCTTCACTATTAAATACTTTTATTCCATTATATTCACTAGGATTATGACTAGCAGAGATTACAAATCCACCATCTGCATGATATTTTGTAATTAAATAAGACACTGCTGGAGTTGGAATAACTCCTAAGTCAATGATATCGGCATCTTCACTTAAAACACCTGCTACTAAAGCGCTTTTTAAAACATCTTTAGATAATCTAGTATCACATCCTACTAGAAAAGTTAATTTCTTATCATTATTTTTTAATACCTTGACAGTACTAGCACCTATTTTCATTGCAAGTGAAATAGTTAATTCTTTAGATACTAATCCTCTAACACCATCTGTTCCAAATAATCTTCCCATTATTTTTCCTCCTTAATTACAATATTACTCATGCTTTTTACAATGCTATTATTTGGAATAACTCCCCTTACACTAGTTAAAGGGTAAACATTAGTATTTGGCATGATAATAGTTCCGGGATTTAAAACACATCCACATCCTATTTCAACATTATCACCTAAAAAAGCACCAACTTTTCTTAAATTTGTTTTTATTTCTTCATTATTATACTTAATAACAATATTACTTTTATCACTTTTTAGATTAGAAATAATTGAACTAGCTCCCATATGAGAATGACTTCCTAAAATTGAATCACCTACATAACTAAAATGTGGAACTTGTACATTGTCAAATAAAATAGCATTCTTTATTTCACAAGAGTTTCCCACTACAGTATTTTTCCCAACAATAACGCTTCCCCTAATAAAAGCATTATATCTAACTTCTGCACCTGCATCTATAATGCAAGGACCAGTTATAGAAGTATGTTTATTTACTCTAGCATTTTTATGTATCCAAACATTTTCTTCCACTTTTTCATAATCATCATTTAATGAATTACCTAGATTTAAAATATAATCTTTAATATTAGGCAAAACCTCAAATGGATAATCATAACTTAAAATAAAATCATAAGCTATACTTTCATTTTTTAAAAATAATTTTTTTGTTTTCATATTATCTCTCCATTCTCTTATAATTAACAAATTTAACTCAAAATAATTAAAATCCATTCTATTAGGGTGGATTTTACTTAATTATAATATATTTTCAAGAAAATAAAAAGGAAAATATTTTTGTATACCTTCCAAATTCGCTTAAAATGGCGTCCCCGATTGGAATTGAACCAACGACCTACTGCTTAGGAGGCAGTCGCTCTATCCTACTGAGCTACGAGGACAAGGAAAGCTAATAATATATTACATTTTATTATTAACTTCGTCAATTTTCTTATTTATAAGATCTATATTTAATTTAGGATTAATTAAATCATCATTTATATGATATTTATTTTTAATACTTAGTATTTTATCAGCACTCTTGTTAATTAAATCAATATTTAATTCTAATTTATCTAACATTTTATAAATATTTTTATATAACTTATCATCATTATTATGATATTTAATCATTAATACATTATTACCTGCTTCTATTGATTTTTTAATAACTCTTTTCATACCATATAAATAGCTTAAATAGTTCATTCTAAGTTCATCTGTTACTATTAAACCATTATAATTGTATTTCTTAATTAGTAAATTATTAATAATCTTTTTATTTAATGTTGCTGGTTTACTACCATATCCTTTTAATACTAAATGACCTACCATAATAGCATCAGCTCCACTACTAATAGCAGCTTCAAATACTCTGATATCTTCCTTTTTTAAATTCTTTACATTATATACCTTAGGAAGGAAGATATGACTATCTTTATTAGTAGCACCATGACCAGGAAAATGTTTTACAACAGATATAATATTATTCTTTTGTAAACTTTTCATAAAAGGAATACCATAAGTTATTACATCTTTTATATTATCTCCATAGCTTCTATCTCCAATTGCTTTACTCTTATCATTTCTAACAATATCTAAGCAAGGGGCAAAATTCATGTTAACTCCTAAAGAAGATAGTAAATATGATGTGATTTCATTACAAGCATTAATAACACTTATATTTTTAGTATTTGCTTGTCTTCTTGCGTTATAAATCCTATTAATATCTTTAGGAAGTCTATTAACTCTACCATTTTCTTGATCAATAGATATAAATAATGGTACTTTATTTCCTTTATTAGCACTTTTTAATTTATTAATAACTTCAATCATACTTTCAATAGAAGTATAATTTTTTTTATATAGAACTACTCCTCCTACTTTATAATCTTTAATTATATTTATAATATCATCAGTTATTTCATATTTATCTATTCCTAAAAGAATCATTTGTCCTAATTTTTCTTGTAAGTTAAGTTTAACTTTATTCATAATAACTTCACCACCTAAATTATATCAAAATAACCCTTTTTATAAAAGAATTATTTATTCTTATCATTTTCTTTTGCTTTTAAATACTCTTTTAATGTAATAGCAGTATTTTCAGGTATTATTTCTTTTAATTCTTCATTACTTGCATTCATAATATTCTTTATATTACCATACTTCTTAATTAATTCTTTCTTTCTTACTTTACCAATACCCTCTACTTCATCTAATACACTACTAATACTACCCTTACTTCTTATTTGTCTATGATAGCTTATTGCAAATCTATGAACTTCATCTTGTATACGAGTTAAATAATGAAATATATTACTATCTTTATCTAAAGAAATAGTATTATAATTATCACCATCTATTAAATCATTAGTTCTATGTTTATCATTCTTTTTAAGTCCTACTACTTTTATATGCAAATTTAAACTATCTAGTGTATCTTTAACTGCATTTATTTGATTAATACCACCATCTGCTACTATTAAATCTGGTAATTCTTCTTTTTCTATTAAACATCTATAATATCTTCTATAAATAACTTCTTTCATAGTATTATAATCATCATTTTTATCTACTAATATTTTATATTTACGATAATCTTTTTTAGATGGAATACCTTCTTTAAACACTACCATACCAGATACTGCAAATGTACCAAAAAGATTAGAATTATCAAATGCATCTATTCTTTTTAATTTCGGTATATTTAATAATTTTCTTAAATCTTCATTAGCATCAGTAGTACGCATTTCAATTCTTTCAAAAGTAGTTAATTTTTCTTCTAAATGAATTTTACTATTAAGTATTGCCATATTAAGTAATTTTTTCTTAATACCTTTTTCTGGCACTACAAACTTAGTTTCTATTACATCACTAAGTAAAACTTTATCAAATGAATTATCTACTAATATTTCTTTAGGTATTTCATGTCTTATATAAAAGTTTAATAAATAATCATTAATCTCATTTAATGGATCCATCTTAATAGTTAATATATCATTATGACTACCAATTAATTTATTATTTCTAATAAACAATATATTAATACCAATATGTCCTTTATCAATATACATTCCTAATACATCTCTATTAATAAAATCATGTAATTCTACTTTTTGTTTATCTACTATAACATTAATATATTCTAATTCTTTTTTAAGTTCACTAGCTAACTCAAAATTTAAAGATTCAGAATAATTCTTAATCTTTTCCATTATTTTATCTTTTAATATTTTATCATTACCCTTTAAAAAAGATATTATATCTTCTTCCATCTTAGCTAGTTCATTTTTATCTTGTATATGTTCACAATATCCTAAACATTCTCCTATATGATAATATAGACATAACTTTCTAGGATTACCCTCACATTTTTTTAACGGATATAATCTATTAATTAAATTAACTATTCTTCTAGCTGCTGTAGCATTAGGATATGGTCCAAAAATAGTCTTCTTATCCCTTTTTCTTATACTTAAATACCTAGATACTTTAAGTCTAGGATATGGTTTACTAATATATTCAATATATGGATAACTTTTATCATCTTTAAGTAATATATTATAGTGAGGATTATATTCTTTTATTAAGTTTAACTCTGTTATAAATGCTTCTGTTTCAGTATTAGTAACAATATATGTAAAATCCACTATTTCTTCTACCATCATAGCAGTTTTTCCAGTTTGAGGTCTATTAAAATAACTATTTACTCTTTTAAATAGATCTTTAGCTTTACCAACATAAATAATTACTCCATCTTTATTAAGCATTTGGTAGCTACCAGGAAGATGAGGTATTAATTTTAACTTTTCCTTTAACATAATTATCACTGGTTATAGTATAACATAAAAAAAGCAGATTACTCTGCTTTTTTTATTATTGTTGATAATATAATGTATTATATAATCCTTCAGTACCATAAATAGCTGTTGTACCTACCTCTATATTACTTGATGGTATTGATAAACTTCCCTTTATAGGAACATCTTTTGACTTAATAATACCATCATACATATAAGTATTTGCTGTTGAAGAAGTATTAATACCAAATTTTTCTGCTTGTATTACTGGATCGGTTGCATCATATGTACTATTTTCTCTTCCAATTACCAATGTTCCTTCATTTTGTATACCACCAGGACCATATCCAGAAGTTGTTCCAGTATATTTTGATTTAGATATAACAGTTCCACTGTAAAGATTAACTGTAGAACCAGAATCATTTTGAATTGCACCTCTTTGACAATTTGTATTATTGGAAATAATTGTTCCTCCAGTTATATTTATTACTCCACCAGTATTATAATTTTGAACTGTTGCCCTATTAAGAGAATTTGAATATAAATAGGCGTTACCAGAAATATTTACAGTACCTCGTTCATTATATATTGCTTGTCTTTTTTGACCTGAAATCTCTGCTTTAATCTCTCCCCCACTAATATTTAGTATTGCTCCTAGATTATTGTTTATTATTCCTTGAGATACATTACCAATAGTGACTACTCCACCAGTAATATTCATAATTCCACTATTACTTATTACATTTGTAATGTTTGAAGTAATTGTACCACTTTCTATATTCATTGTTCCATTATTCACAATTGCAGAAGTAGGTGGATTTGTAGCAACTCCCCCACTTATTTCTCCACCACTTACAGTATCCTTAATATTTAGTGTGCCTCCACTTTGGATTTGGAATGAGGAACCTGTACTATTATCTATATTATGCCCTTTTAAATCAACCGTGACTATCTTATTTTGAGGAATACTAGCAGCACTTTCTAAATCAATATTTTTTAAAACATTTATAGTAGTTGAAGTATTATCATTTATTGAACTAATAGCACTTGCAAATGTTTCATAATAATCATCACCAATTTGTAAACAATAAATTGGATCTAGCTCCCATAATGCATATAATGTCATATCACTATAAACTTGAGTAGTTGATTCAACTAAATTTTGAAATTCAGAATCACTATACCAATTAACAAAATTATAATAATTCTTTGTTGTAGTATGAACTCCTAACTCATCTCCATAATTAACAGTAACTTGAGAAATAGGAGTACCTCCTAAAGTATTAAATGTAATTGTATAAGTATCAGTTGAACTACCACTAGCAAGCTCACAAGATAAATTAGTGTTATTTAAAGTTATTTCTAAACTTTTTCCTTGTAAATAATCTTGAATAGCGTTTCTATTAACAAAATATGCTGTTACATTTACACTTTCACTTCTATTAGTACCACTTAATGTATCAATTAATATATCTTCATAACTATTTAAATCTAATAAATCAAATGTGTGTTCATAAGCTCCACTAAATGATAGAAAAGCATCTCCTCTTTGTAAGGAATTTACCATTGTACCACTTAAACTAATATTTAATCTAAAAGAACATATATAAGAAACATTACTATCTCCTCCAGTCACTGTTAAAGTTGCTACTGGTTTTGGATCTACTACACTAACAAAATCTAAATTAGCATCATCAGTTGCATATATTGTATCATTAGAAGAAATATTCATGCTTGTTTCTTTTACTCTGACATGAAGATTAGAAGTTGGATTAATAATTGTAACTGTTCCTACACTTCCAGTTGTTGAAGTTGCAGTTACATTTGTCGTAGAATTTTCACCAGTAGTAGAAAAATATGCATATGCTGATCCTATTACTAAGAAAAATAATACTACAATACTAACTAATATCATTGATATTACTTTTTTATTACTATTAGATTCCATAGGCTTAGTTTGCTCAAATAAATCTTGATTATTCATTTCATTATTATTCAAACTATCACCTACCTTATCTCTTTTATCATAACATTTTTATTAAAAAAACACAATATCACTTTATAGACAATAATGTCTATTTTTGTTAAAATATGATTGTGATTTATATGAAATTAATTAATACTTATACATTAGAAGTTAAAAAATCTAAATTTATTGCCTACTACTATGAAGTAAATAATAAAGAGGAAGTAGACAGTATTTTACATAAATTAAAAGAAGAGCATAAAAAAGCTAGACATATTCCTTATGCTTATAAACTTGATAATACCGCTAAAAAAAGTGATGATAAAGAACCAGCAAATACTGCAGGTACTCCTATATATAATTTAATTGAAATGAATAATCTAAATAATACACTTATATGTGTAGTTAGATATTTTGGAGGAACTAAACTAGGAGCTGGACTTCTTACTAGAAGCTATTTAAATGCTGCTAATGGAGCAATAAAAAATAAGTGATTATTCTTCACTTATTTTTCTATACACTTCTCTTATTTCTTCAGGGGTTCTATACCCTATTTCTTTTTGCATTAATAATCCATCTTTATAAAAACATAATACTGGAATACTCATAATGCCAAATCTTTTAGCTAAATTAGGAAATTTATCACAGTCAACTTTCAATACATCCATATAGTCTATCTCTTCTAAAATACCACTAAGCATATTACAAGGGCCACACCATTCTGCATAAAAATCAACTAATACATATCCCTTTTCTACTAAATCATCAAATATTTCTTCTTTTTCTAAATATTTAACCATAGGTTGTTGCCTTTACCAAACATAACATTATCTAATCCAATTTTACCTATATCCATTAATTCTTGAGCTTTATCTTTTGATACTAAACCATAATTAATTTCAGTTTGTAATATATATAAGTTAAGTTCAGTTGTCTTATTGTCATCAGTTCTACCTTTATATTCATCAATTTTAGTATAGATCTCTTTAGCAGCTCTAGTTGCTCCTCCTAAAAAGTCTCCAATTAAAGGTGTATGATTTAACATAATATCAGCAATCTTACTCTTTTGAACCATACCAGATGTGAAATTAATTTGAACTAAAACAAACAATATTAAGAATAAGAATAACCAAGTTTCTAAGAATCCAACTATTCCGCCACCTATTTTAGAAGGAATAACCCAAACAACTGTAAACTTAAGTAATGTATCAATAAATCCAGTAATACTAATAATAACATTTAAAATACAATATAAAACAACAAATATTACTACAAATGCAATTAAGTTATATACTAGTATATTTAATGAAGTTAAACCTGCTAAAGCACCACCAAATTTAAAGAAAGGTAGTTTATCAATTAAGAAATTAGCTAGAGGTATTCTTAATGAATAACTAATAATAATTATTGCTATTAAACCAATTAAACTTACTACTCCTTTTATTAATCCTTTTTTCACACCTAGATATACACCTAGAATAATTAAAATAACTAAAATTATATCAAGTACTACTCCCATATTATCATCTCCTAGTATAAATTATAATACATTTATAATGAAAAATAAAGCAAAACATGATAAAATAATTATGAGGTGTCAAATGACAATAGTATTTAAAGTATCTGATAATGTTAAAGAAAAAATAATTGATTATTATAAGGATTTAAGAAAAGAAAAAACTCCTCCATATGCTATATTTCAAGCTATGGAAGCTGATACAACAATAACTTTATATGAAAGTGGTAAAGTAATGTTTCAAGGAGTAAGTGCTGATATTGATGCAAATATATGGATTGATTTAGAAAGAAGATTAAATAATAGAGTTATTAATGTTGATGGAACTGAAACTAAGGTTAAAGAAAAAGATCCTAACTTTTTAGATTACTCTACTATTGGATCTGATGAAGTTGGTACTGGTGATTTCTTTGGACCAATAGTTGTAACTGCAACATATGTGTCAACTAGTGATTTCGAATTTTTACAAAACTTGGGTGTAAGAGATTCAAAAAAAATAACAGATACAAAGATATTAGAAATAGCACCACTTATAATGAAAAAAATACCTCATGTAACAACAATATTAGATAATAAAACTTATAATGAAAAACATAGTACTAATTTAAATATGAATAAATTAAAAGCTATATTACATAATTTAGCATTATATGAACTAAAAAATAAAGCAAATTATAATTATGCAAAGATAGTTGTAGATGACTTTTGTGGTAAAGATAAATTCTATGAATATATAGAAGATGTTCCTAATAAAGTAATGCATATAACTTTTATGACTAAAGCTGAAGATAAGTGTTTAAGTGTAGCTTGTGCATCAATAATAAGTAGATATAAGTTTTTAAAACTTATGGATGAATTATCTGATAGTGTTCATATGCCATTACCTAAGGGAGCTTCTACAAATGTAGATAAAGTTGCTGAAGATATAGTAAATGAGTATGGATTTGATAAATTAAAAGAAATTGCTAAAATGAACTTTAGCAATGTTAAGAGAATAAACAAAGAATAGAGTTATTTAACTCTATTCTTTTAATATATTAGCTGTTAATTTTTTCTTCTTATTCTCTTTTTCTAATTCTTGGCGTCTTGTTTGAATAGCAAAGTAAGTTTTAGCTAGTGCTACTACTTTCTTTCTCGCATCCCCATTTTGTGCAATTAGATAGCACGCATATCTTGAAAGTTTATAATCATTAATTATTCTCTTTCCACCATTTACATTTATTGACAATTTGTCGGCTTCGACAAATTGTTCATTTGTGTCAACATTACTATTCGTACATGCAATTTTTGCTTTTTCAATTACCCCTTCAAATTTTCTCCATTCTGTGTAATTTAAAATTATTTGTAATTCTCTTGCAGTCCAATATTCATTCCCTTCTTCATCAAAATGCTTAATATTTTCAAATATTTCCTCCTTGTATTCTTTTAATTCGTTTTTCATTATAATTTCTCCCTTCACTATATATATACAAGAAATATTTCCGATTTCCTTTTTTTCAGAGCAAACTTTTTAAAAATGTGGAATATTTTGGACAAAAAAAGAATAGAGTTATTAAACTCTATTCTTTTCTGTTAAAGTGTTAAAATAGTTGTTACCATTTTTACTAAATGATTCACTACCATTAACTTTTATACTATGTGATCTAAATGATAAGTAGTCATGCATTATTTCTTCTGTATATAAGAAGTCTAATATAGCTGTATAACCAACTTTCTTAGTATCATTTAAATGTCTTTTATAACTTCCGCTTGAATATACTGTAAATTGACCAGGAGAGATAGCTTGATAATACAAGTTTTTACCCTTTCCTTTACCAAATTTACCATCTACACTTCTAACCCAGTTTTTAGCATGAGTACGATTGTAAATAGTATTAATAACAGCATATGCATCATCATATGTGTTAGCAGCTTCACTAAGCACTATTGCACATAATACATTAAATTCATCTTTAGTTAAGTTATAATTCTTTAGAATATAACTAACTTTATCTTTATCTGTAATAGTAACTGTTCTATATGTATCTAAACTTACATATTTATATTCATTCAATACTATTACCTTATTAGGTACAATCATCATTACTATTAAGATATAGATTATTGGTAACATCCAATATTTTATTAATCCACTTTTATTCTTTATGCCCTTCCACAAATTGTGGAGGACACTTTTATTTCCGTGTTTATTATTCATCTTTTCCCCCTGAATGAACAATATAATTATAGCATATATTATATTATATGTCAAATTGTGTAAATATATTACCAAATATTACTATTTTGTTAATTCAATTATTTTATCATCAAGATAATCAAAATAATTATTACCATCAGGTGTAAATTGATAAGCACCATCTATACAAGAATCACAAGATCTAAATTGTAAAAAGTTATGCATTTTTTCTTTAGTAAGTAAGAATTTAATTATTGCATCATATTTATTACCAGAATCTACTCCTAAGAAATCTAAGTATGCTCCACTTTCATATACTACGAATTGACTAGGTGCTATAGCTTGATAATATAAACTTTTACCAGCACCATCTTCAAATAATGAGTCTATGTAACTATTCCATCTTTCACTAATTGTTCTATTATAGATAGTATTTATAACAGCATAAGCATCTTCATAAGAATCTGCTTTACTTTCTGCCATAACTATTGCACATAATACATCAAATTCATCTTTAGTTAAATTATATTCTTCTAATATTTTATCAACTATAGATGTTTCTTCTATATTATTTTCTGCTTCTTTAATATTACCTATTTTAATAAGAATTTCATCATTATATGAATATTCTATTTCTTCTTCAGCACTAAGTTTAATTCTTGGCTCTTTATTATTATTAGAAATATTTATAGTATTATCATTGTATTTTTCTTCTATAACCATATAGTCATTATCTTCATCTTTTTCATTAGCTTTTACACTACTAATAACACATACAGTTGCTAAAGCAAATACTCCTACTACACCTAAAAATGCTTTTCTATTATTATGATTATTTTCTAATAATCTATCATATTTTCTATTAATAATCTTGTTTTTACTTAAGTCATTATATTTAAAATTAGATAATTTCTTTGATAATACATCAATATTTTTAAATACAACTTCCTTATTTTTTAGAGAAATATTTTTATTTAATACTAG
>JAEEGL013268572.1_pt1 | contig 15976 bp, 9 predicted proteins | sample 9134231 | NCBI WGS metagenome assembly JAEEGL01 (sample SAMN16246548, study PRJNA631951) | gut metagenome | biome: gut microbiome; feature: rumen; material: fiber-attached | host: Bos | place: Iran: Karaj | collected 2018-10 | reverse complement strand
CTAATTTAGCCTTGGAGGCTCCTAAAACCGCCCTAAAGTGAAACAATATGCGATTTGCAACTAACAACCAACGAGTCCGGACAGGCAGGTGGTGGCTGCTGCTCACTGCGGCACTCATATGCAGCCTTTCGGCCTGGGGACAAACAGCCGGCCGACAGATTCGGGGTCTCGTCACAGACGACTCCGGCCTCCCGGTAATCGGAGCAGGCGTCCTTCTCAGCGGGACCAATTCGGGGACAACTACCGGACCGGACGGACGCTTCGTACTAGACCTCAAAAACGAAGGAGACGTCCGCTTGGACATCTCCAGCCTGGGGTATCACGACAAAACCGTTTCGGTCCCGGCCGCCCAATCCGAAATCACCATCGTCATCGAAGAAGACGTGACTCACCTTGATGACGTGGTGGTCGTAGCCTATGGCAAACAGAAACGCGCCTCGCTTACCGGGGCCATCTCGTCCGTAAGTTCCGACGCCATCAAAGAGACCCGCAACGAAAATGTGGTCAACTCCTTGGCCGGAAAGATGGCCGGCGTCCGGGTTGTCCAGACATCCGGAGAGCCCGGCTCATTTGCATCCACAATCAGCATCCGTGGAATGGGTGCCCCGCTGGTGATTATAGATGGAGTGCCCCGCGACAACATGGAACGCCTGGATCCGAATGAGATCGAAAGCATCTCCACCCTCAAGGACGCTTCAGCGGCCATCTACGGCATGCGCGCATCGAACGGCGTCATCCTCATCACCACCAAACGCGGCAAAGAAGGGGCCTCACACATTCAATACGAAGGCTACGCTGGTTTCTCCATGCCTATCAACACCCCTGACGGCCTCAATGCATGGCAGTTCATGGAGACAACCAACGAGAACAATATCATGCGCGGCTCTATGGAACCGGGCATATTCATTTATTCCCCGTCCGAGATTGAGAAATACAAGAATAACCTGAAGGACGGGACCGAATGGTGGCGCATCAATAATAACAAGTATTCGCCCCAGACCTCCCACAACCTTTCCATCTCAGGCGGGACGAGCAAGGTCCAATATTTCGCCAATGTCGCCTACATGGGCCAGCAGGGTATCTATTCTACAGGCGACCTCAATTACAACCGATTCAACCTTCGCTCCAACATCAGCGCGGAAGTCGCTCCCGGACTGAAGGCAGACCTGCTGCTCGCCGGAATGATGGACACGAAAAACAGTCCATACTACGATACGGAGATATTCTACCGTGCGGCCTGGGTTGAACGCCCTGTGGATGCGGCCTTTGCAAACTATACTCGGCCATATATGGCCAATATTGCACAAGGCTACAACCCGCTCGCCATCACGGACTCGGACATAAGCGGCTATAAACGGCAGCACCAGCGTCTTTTCCAGGCAACCGGCGCTCTGACCTGGCAGATTCCCTGGATCAAGGGACTGGAGGCCAAAGTATCCTATTCCTATGACTATACCAACTGGGACAGCAAGGAACTCAAACGCTCCTATACCTTGTACACCTACAGTTTGGACACCAATGAATTCATACCGTCGGTTTATGGCGGCAAGGACGACCAGCCGGAACTGAACTCCATCAGGCGCTCCACCCGTTTCAGCCAGAACAACCTTTTTCAGGGCTCCGTCATTTTCGACCGGACTTTTGGTCGGCACCACATTGCCGCCCTGGCCCTCTATGAGGAACAAACTGTAGACATGGATAATTACTACGCCCAGCGATTTATTGAAATGACTTCTCTCGGCGAACTGTCCAACGGCATCAGCGACGGACAGATAGGCTCGATGGACCAGTCCTACTACACATCCGGTGTGCGCCCCGCCGACCAGAGCGGACTGTGGCAGATTGCCAGCAAATCCGTAGTAGGACGACTCAACTACGACTTCGCAGAGCGCTACTATGCGGAGGCTGCCTTCCGCTATGACGGTTCCTCCAAATTTGCAAAGGGCCACCAATGGGGCTTCTTCCCGAGCGTAAGTGCAGGTTGGCGTATCAGTGAGGAACCATGGATGCAATATGCGCGCGGCTGGCTCAACAATCTTAAAATCCGCGCATCCTGGGGCGAGGCTGGTGATGACTCTACCGCTAACTTCCAATACGTCGAAGGCTTCGAATACGGCTCAGGCAGCATCGACTGGTGGCCGCTTCTCTGGGACGGCAAGGAAGTCAACATCATCCGTATCCTCGCCACTCCAAACGAGAGCCTGACATGGATCCGGACACGTACAGCCAACATAGGCATTGACGCCGACTTATGGAATGGCCGCTTCGGCTTTGAATTCGACATTTTCCAAAGAGACCGTTCCGGCAAGCCAGCCACCCGCAACGTCACCATCCCAGACTGGCTGGGACAGAGCCTGGCCCAGGAAAACCTCAACTCGGACCGCACCCGCGGATTCGACCTGACACTTCGCCACCGAAACCACTTCGGTGACTTCTACTACGGGCTGACAGGCAACATGGCCTTCTCTAGGATGATGAATATCTATGTGGAGCATACTGACTACGGGACCAAGTATCTGGACTGGCGTAACAACGCTTCGAACCGGTTCAACGATATCTGGTGGGGGTACGATTATGCAGGACAGTTTCAGAATTACGAGCAGATCTGGAACTGGCCGGTCATGGACGCCCTTGGCAACAGCGAGCTCAAGCCCGGAGACTACAGCTACTATGACTGGAACGAAGATGGTGTGATCGACGACAATGACATCCACCCCATCGCGTACGGCGCCCAGACGACACCGGTGCTATACTACGGTATGACCCTTGATTTCCAATGGAAAGGCATCGACCTGACTGCCGTCTTCCAGGGCGGCGCTCTGAATAGCGTTAAATACGACTGGTACCTTTCCACACCTTTCATTTACGACAAAAACGGACCAGATTTCTTTTATGACCGCTGGCACATGGCCGACCCTGCAGCCGACCCGAAAGATCCGAGGACCGAATGGATTCCGGGATACCTTCCGACCACCAGCCAAGGATCCACGGCGATGAATCTCAACGTATCGAACTCCCGGGCCTCCATCAAGGATGCCAGCTACCTGCGACTCAAGTCGCTTGAAATCGGCTATACTTTCCCGGAGAAATGGATGAAAACGGCCGGCATCGAAAGTCTCCGCGTTTTTGCCAACGCCTATAACCTGCTAACCTTCACCGGGCTCAAATACCTTGACCCGGAGCACCCTTCTTCCGGATACGGAACCACCTATCCGCTGATCATGACGGTCAACTTTGGCGTGAACATTAAATTTTAGGGCAATGAGAAAACATCTGTTACTCTTCTGCACCCTGGCGCTCTCCGCCTGCGCCTCATTGGACATCGATCCGACCAAGAACCTTCGTGGCGACCAGGTATTCACAAACGAGGTCGGCATCACAGCCGCACTGGCCACCCTGTACTCCAATCTCCCCATAGCCGCCCATAATGCTGACGTCTGGGGCGGACTGCGCGGCGGCGAATACCCGTTCTCCATATGGAACAGTCCTAGCATGGTGACTGGCGAGACCGAGTGCATCCCTCTGAGGGTCGCCTTGACCCCGAAATATTGCAATGGCGGCATGCTATCATATTGGGACTATGAGGCCGTAAGAATGTGCAACTTGACCATCCGCGAAATGCTGGCCAACAAGGAGGTCTTCACCGACAACGAGTCAGCTTTCAACCACTGGCTGGGCGAAGCCTATTTCTGTCGGGCATTCACATATTTCGGGATGGTCCGCAGTTATGGCGGCGTCCCGGTCGTCAAAGAACCGGCCAGCTATACAAATCTCACTGAAGAGGAGCTCTTCCTGCCTCGTTCCACCGAGAAAGACTGCTACGATTTCATAGCAGAAGACCTTGACCGAGCCTACGAACTTATGGGGCCCACGGAATATGCCGGAGGACGCGCCAACAAGTACATAGCCGCCGCAATGAAGGCACGTGTAATGCTGACCGCAGCCTGCGAGGCCAAATTTGGTTCAGTCCAACTTGACGGTCTGGTTGGCATCCCGGCCATCTACGCCAAGGATTATTACAAGAAGGCCTACTCAGCCGCATGCCAGGCTATGGACAACGGCGGACGGTACGAACTCTATAGGAGATACGATGACGGGAGCCGTGACGGTAAAATCAAGAATTTCTGGAATCTGTTCATCGATGAATCCGCCGCAAACAAGGAGCGGATGCTCATCAAGGAATACGACGCCGGCGCCGCTACGCCAAGGCCGGAAAACTGGACCTGCCAACAGCTACCTTACCACTATTCCATGGTCACGGATTCCGGAGAGCTCTCCCCCACGACTGAATGGATCGAGCTCTTCGACGACGTGGACGGCAATCCGTTCACCCTGGCCGTCGGCTCTGAGAGCACTCCGATTCGCTACGACAAGACCCTGGACCTTTTCGCCAAGGCCCAGCCCCGCCTCCTGGGATCGATCCTGGTACCAGGCGCACTGATTCCTGGTCGTACCAACGGGGATTCTCCTGCTGTATTTGAAGTCCGGAAGGGCATCTACGACAGTTACCCTTCCGGCAAACTATATGAATCCGCATCATTCGATGAAAAGCACCCCAACGGGATGACCATCCAAGGCTGGTGCGGAATGGGCAGCCAGATGACCAACGGTAACGGTTGCCTGGTGTGGAAATGGGTAGATCCTGCCGGGACGCCACAGTTCTGGGCCGGAAGCGTTGACTGGATTGAGCTGCGTTACGCCGAGGTACTGCTCTCGAAAGCAGAAGCAGCCATAAATCTGATCGGAGAGGAAGTGGACGGGAAGGTCATCACCGTCAACGACGCACTCGATCCTGTCAACGAAATCCGGGAACGGGCCGGCACAGCCCCGCTCAAGACTATTGACGAAGCCAAGGTCATCAATGAGCGCCGCTGCGAACTGGCCTTTGAAAACCGGACCTTCTGGGACCTCAAACGTTGGCACAAATACGAAGAGGTTATTCAGAACAAAACCTTCCACGCCCTCTGCCCTTATTACGTAGTAGATGAAGGCAAGTATATCTTCAAACTGTTGGAGCGCAGCGAAATCCGCTTCACTTATGACACCAAATCCTATTACGCGCCCATCAGCTCATCCGTAATCGCCAAGAGTGGCGGAGCAATCAAACAAAATCCCGGATACTAATGCGTATGAGAAAGGTATTAATTCTTTTCGGAGCCCTGGCCATCATGGGCGGCTGCCAACCGGATACCTACCCGCTGCCCTCCGAGACCCTGACAGGGAGACTGATCCTGGAAGACGGCTCACCGCTTGAGACCGAGCAACCGAACGGCTTCCGCATCAAACTTAATGAAGTAGTCGGGGGCAAGATCACCGACATGCCACAGTATTTCTGGGGCAAGGCTGACGGGACCTTCAACAACACCCGCATCTTCAAGGGCGAATACATCGTCCAGCCCGTCGAAGGGGCCTTTTTCCCGGTCGACCCTGTAGAAATAGTAATCTCCGGCCGTACTGAACTGACTTTCGAGGTTACTCCCTTTCTGACCATACTGGCCGACGTGGCAAACAGCAATGCAGACCTGGTGGTCCGATATCGGATCCACAAGGCACCCGGTGCAGGAAAAATAACGACTGCACGCGTGCTGGTGAGCAAATGGAATCCTAACGTGGGAATGAACCGCATCGATGCGGAAGTCACCCGAGACCTCAGCGGCACCGATGACGAAGTCATAACCAAGACAACCTACACAGACAAAATCCTGGACCTTCTGGAAGACGGTGTAACCTATTATGTACGCGTGGCGGCGCTTTCGACAAATACGTCCGGCCGCTACAATTTCTCGGAAACTTTCCAACTTGACATGTAGCGCGTATGAAGCAGTTTCTGACCATTCTTTGTACCGGCCTCTTTATACTGGCCGCCTGCAATGAACCATACGACCCGATAGGCCGCAATAAACCAGCCCCTGTGCTTCTTATAAATCCTTTGGAACTGGCATTCGAAGGAGACGGCGGCACTCTCACATCCAAGGTCAACACTAACGCTGACGAAATCACGGTCGGCAAACTGCCCGACTGGATCGAAGACGTGGTGGTGGCCGACGACCTTTCCGCCATACAGATAATCGCCAAACCAAACCATGAAGACGCCAAGCCACGCAGGGGCATGGTCCGCCTCGACTGTTCGTCCGGAGACAACTCTGCCACCCAGTACCTGAAGGTTTTCCAAGGCGGGAAGGGCTGTCACCTGGCCTTCACGGCCTTCTCAGGAAAGACAGAACCGGCAGGTTGGACCGCAGAAGACCCTTCCACCGTCTCCGTTGGCAACGGCTTCCTCTCCATCAAATCCAATGACGTTCCCGGCTACATATATACCTGCAACACAGCCTTTGACCCCTCGTCCGTCCGCTTCTACTTTTCAGTGGACATGAAGATGAGCGGCGAAGGCGGAGCCAAACTCTATGTCGGCGAGAACCCGCTTCAGGTCCTTGAAATCTACCTCGGATACAACTCCTCGGCTAACCGTGGCGGCATCTGGGTCAAGAACGGGGAAACCTGGTGCGCCATGGATGATGGAGTCATCGGCGCGGGCGCATGTGACAACCAATACGGCGATATGGTTCCCCTGCCTCCGGCAGGAGAGCGCGACGACTGGTGGCGGCTAGAGGTTTTCACGACCGAAACAGCTCTTAACCAACCTGTCGTCCAAGTGTCACCGCTGAAAACTTTCAATGGAGAAGTCCAACGCATAGGCCCCGCTTATTCCAGAAAATTCTCGGTCGTCAAGGCCACTGAGAGCCGAATCGCCCTCTGGGGACGCAATTACGAAAGCCAATTCCGCAACTTTGTACTCTCCTATCAGAAATAATCACATAAACACTATTATATATGATGAAAAAAATCACTTTCACACTTCTGGCGGGAGTCCTCTTCCTGGCCTGCAATCCGGAAAACAACCCGGGCGGCGGAGATAAAGACGGGCCCGCCACTGTAACATTCCACGCGACGCTTCCGTCCTATTCCAATGGGCCGAAAGTATCCTGGGCAGAGGGCGATCAGATTGCCGTGTTCGCCGAAGGCGCGAAGAACCTCCTATCCGCCTCAACTGCAGGCTCCAAGGTCGATTTCACGGGGAAAGTAGGAGCGGCGCCCTACTATGCCATATCCCCCGCCGCTGCCGCACAATCGTTTTCGGGAGACAAAGTCTCTGTAACGGTTCCCGATGCGCAGAAGGCCGTCAAGGACGGAATCGACCCGTCAGTATCCATCGCAGTCGCCACGTCTTCCGGAGAAGACCTGACCTTCAAGAACATTCTCGGCTTGCTGAAATTTTCACTTGTTTCCGACAATGTCATTAAATCGGTAACTGTAACTTCAAAAGGCAGTGACAACCTCACAGGCTCTGCCAACGTTTCCTTCTCCAATGGCCGTATGTCTGTAACCGACGGGAAGAATTCCGTCATGATTGCCGATGCTGCCAAAATGGATAAAGGGATGTATTACATCGCCGTCATTCCGGCGACCTTCGTGGATGGCCTGACCGTAACGATCTCGGATGAATACGGCCGTGTCGCCAATGTCAACACCGAAGAATTCATCTCCGCCAAGTCTGGTGCAGTCCTCGACCTGGGCGCTGTGGACCAGGGCGTTGTCTTCACAACGCCGAGACTTATTTCCACGCCGTTCGACATTGGGTTCATCGGCAACGGGGAGAAGAAGACAGTCACCGTTCCTGCTTCCGTGACCAGTATTTCTTCCCTCGGCAAACCCGACTGGGTTAGCGCCGTGGAAGCCAACGGCACCACTATCAGCGTCACTGCCACGGCCAACACCGACAAGAACGCCCGCTACGGAGTCATCGAGGCTGAACTCATCACGGCAGACGGCCCCGCTTCAGTAAGCATTCCCATCGCCCAGGCTGCGACCGGCATGAAGATCGTCTACGACAGTTTCAGCGGCCCGACACTCAACGCGGCCTGGAAAGGCAACAAGACACGCGCGGATGTCCAGTATGGCAACGGATACATATCCATGGTAGGAACCGGCGATTATAAGACAGCCAACCCGCTCTTCTGGACCGCGGACAAAGTTCGTCTCAAATACAGCGGTGACAACTGCAACCAATGGATATGCACCATCGACTGCGCCAGCGGCAGCGCCGGCCTGTGGATGTTCAACCAGCATGGTTATGAGGATAACACTTACGACTTCACCTCCACTCAGAGCTACTGCTGCTTCATACCTTTCAATTCCGGCGAGGAGACGGGTGGTTTTTACTGCTTCAATGCCGTATCGGCCAACGCGATGGACAACTGGACATCCATCCACCACGACATCACGACCGAGTGGATCCGTCTCGAGGTAACAAATATCGACAGAGGGGACGAACGTGCCGCAGACGAGCAACTCGAACATGAGATCCACGGAGACTGGGCTGCAGCGCACATCTATACCCTCAAAGAGGAAAACGGCGTCCTGATCAAAGACAAACTCCTCTTCACCAAAGAACTCTGGTGGTGGAACGACTCCATGAAGCTTGGCAGCGCCTACGGCTACTTCGGTATTTTCGCCAAAGACGAGGGCGTATCCCCGATGCGTAACTTTACCCTGCAATTCACTGACAAACAATAACCAAATCCATTAAAACCTTTCAGTATGAAGAAACTGCTTCTTTCCATTCTGGCAGCGGCCTCGCTCGTGACGGTCAGCTGCTCGAAAGTGGACCTGAGTCCGCTTGAGAAACGCGTTGCAGACCTGGAAAAGGCTGTAAAAACCATTCAAGAAGCCCGCGATGGAGGTGACTACATCACCGACGTCAAGGAAATCAAAAACTCCGAAGGCACAGTCATCGGATATGAGATCCTGTTCAAGGACCACGGAGCCGTAGTAATTCGTCACGGCAAGGACGGCGTTGACGGCATCAATGGTGAAGACGGAGAGGATGGCGACTCCCAATTCAAGGACGTCCAGGTAACCGATGACGCCGTAACCTTCATCTTGGCCGACGGCACCTCGATCGTCATCCCGATGGTCAAGGCTTTCTGCCTCAATATTGAGAAAAAGGACTATGAGAACATCGGCCCGAATGAAGTCATTGAAGTGCCCTACACCCTATCGGGAGCGTCCTCCAAAGCAGTTGTGAGCGCACTCGAGGCCGGTGGATACAAAGTCAAGGTCGAGGCCGGCAAGATAGTCATCACGGCTCCAGCCCTCCCCGGCAACGCCCAGATCCTAGTGATTGCCGACAACGGTGACGGCAAGACCAGCGCTGTCATCCTCAACCTCTCAGCCAACGTCATCAATCTCGTTGTCGATGCCGCCCAGATAGCTTTCAAAGGCGCCGGAGAGACCATCACCGCAACAATGAATGTCCCTGCCGCAATCACTGCGACGGCTCCTGACTGGGTCCAAGTCGCTACCGAAGGAACGACTCTCAAACTTACCGCCACCGCCAACCCCGACAGCAAAGCCGCCCGTCTTGGGAAGGTCATACTCAAAACCACAATCAATGATGCCGTCTCCACGGCAGAAATCCTTGTCGCCCAGGCCGCTGCCGGCTGCAAGATTGGCTTTGACAGCTTTAGCGTAGGCTCCTTGAACGGAGACATATGGAAGGGCGACATGCAGGCTTGTGGAGCCCAGATCGACGGCGGAAAACTCATCATCCACGGGAACCCCGGAGGAGGCAATGATCGGGACTACCCGCTCTTCTGGTATGGTGGCCAGATCCGTCGCAAAGCGAGCGACAGTGACTATAACACCCTCATCGCTACCATCGACATCAAGGCCGACGGAGGCGAAGGAGGACTGATGGTCTATAACCAGAATGGCTATGAAGGCAATACGTATAAGTTCGACACCCCGAACTACCGCTACTTCACCTCGTCAGGCGCCGGCAGCACAAGCGGCGGTTTCTACGGCTTCAATAAGGGCGGCCTTGCTGCTGCAGATCCTTGGAACAGCCGGGACGGTAAAACAGTGACCGAGTGGATCCGCCTGGAAATCAGCAACGTGGATCGCGGACTGACCGAGCATACCATTAATCCTGACTGGGGCATGGCCTATATCTGGAGCCTCGAAGAAGACGCCAACGGAGTTCTCCAGCAGAAGGAGGTTCTTTGGGCCAAGGAGCTCTGGTGGTGGAACGACGGCGGAAACCAGCCTACGACCGACTGGGGTTATGTAGGCATATGGGGCCGCAGCAACAACTGGATCTGCCTAAAGAACTTTGTCATTTCCTACACGGACCGGTAGTCCGTCCCTGATTTTAGCCGGAGCGGGGTGAAACCCACTCCGGCGACCAAGTAATTTGAACGGTATGAAACGAACACTGATTGCCTTCTGCCTCACGTTGGCTTCCTTGGTGACGGCCGTCTCCTGCGGTAATGATCCAGGAGCGGACGAGAAACAGGTCTTCACCATTACTTTCGACACAGGAGGCGGAACTCCCACTCCGCCGTCCCAACAGGTTCCCAGGGGTGGATTCGTCCAGGAGCCCGTGGAGGAACCGACCCTGGACGGGCGTGTCCTAATAGGTTGGTATACACAATTGGGGCTGCGTTTCAATTTCAAGAGCACGCCTGTCACAAAGGACATCGTACTGGTGGCCCGTTATTGGGACGGTCCTAAGAAATACATCGTCATCAATGACTACGACTGGTCTTTCCTGGAAAAGAAGATCGCCGCCTACTTCGGTACGGGCATAGGGCATGATGTTCTGGTCGGGCAAGGTGTCCTGTTCTACCTTTTCCAGAGACCGCTCGAGAACCATTTGGACGCTCTATCAAGGCACTTGAAGGAGTCGGAAGAAAATGATATTCCAATACTCATCCAGCTGGACCCTATAACATTCTGGGACAGCGTTCCGGAACTTTGGAACTGGTGGGACCCTTCCCGCCCGGGATACAACCCGGCCAACAAGGAAAATGTCGAGTGGACTTCCTGGTCCAGTGACGATGCTGTCAAGATAGGCTGGCTCAACTGGGGCACCCAGATTCGACTTGCCCCGATGGCTAATCTCTTCTCCCCGGCTTATCAGGATGCGGTCAAAAAACGCATGGCCGCGATGATCAGCAAAGTAAACGATTGGTATACAGGGCTTCCGGATGGCAAGAAATACCTTCTTATCGGCATTAAAATCACCGGCGAACTGGCCGTTGGTGTCAACAACTGGTACTATACCGGCGGCAATGACCTCGTATCTCAAAGCGCTGACAACGACCCTCGCAGCGGGATCAATATGTACAATAAGCCTAGCCGTAGCGCCGGTGCCGGCGCAGTATCAACCATCGGTTATGCAGGCTGCAAGTATGCAGGCATCCGGTCGGAGGGTTCTTTGACGGGAAATGATATTGCAATGTTGGAGAAAAAATTCACGTTGTTTGTCAGCAAGATTGCAACTGCCTATGATATTCCGCGCGAAAAGATTTTTGCCCACGCGGGTGGAGTAGGAAACGACTTGGATGCATGTATAAACGACCTGGTCTGTCCGTCCTGGAGCTTCTACGGAGCTGACGCTTCCGATGCGAGGAACGCCTCTTACTGCCTTGAGCTCTTTGAAAACAGCAACGCACCCCGGTGGGGCGTCGCGGAGTGGGCCCTCAGCGGCAATGCTGAACAGTGGACTAAAGCTATACGAAGCGCCCTTTCCGTCAACGGCTGCCATTTCCTCTCTGCCTACTGCAACGTTATCGGCAACAACAACGGTACAAGCGTCAACCAGGAGGCCGTGAAGGGTATCCTGACCATTTGCGAGAACGACACCTATTAAGTGATGAAACAGTTTCGTCTCCTATTGGCATACCTGCTTCTCCTGCTCTTGCCGCTGAACGTCTGCTCCTGTCGGGTACCGGGGCCGGAACAGTATTTTTTTCTCAACGACGGGTACAATTACTTCAACTACGCCTCCATCCACGCGGCTTTCGGACCTCAGGACACCTGCCGACTGGCAGTAGGACAGGCCATTCTCATCTATTTGTTCGACCAGCCGTTGTCAGAATACAAAACGAAACTCCAGAAGCATTTCTCCCAAGCAGAGCAGTTCCACATACCGATTCTTCTGGAGCTTGATCCGGTCTCATTTATGAGAGATGCACCAGAACTTTGGAATTGGTGGGATCCGGGTAAGCCTGGCTTTGACCCGGCCAACCGAGAAAACGTTGAGTGGTCTGACTGGGGCAGCGACAATGCGGTGCGCATTGGTTGGCTCAACTGGGGTAGCCAAATGCGCATCTTACCGATGATCAATCTATTCAGCCCCGCCTACCAGACTGCCGTACGTGAGCGTATGGACTCCCTGATGACGTGGACCAGCGAGTGGTACCAGAGCTTGCCGCGCGAACGGAAATGGCTTTTGGGCGGAGTAAAGATCACCGGAGAACTGGCCTTTGGCATCAATAATTGGTACTACCCTGACGGCAACAAGCTGGCAGATCAGCCTGCCACGGGAGATCCCCAGACAGGCATTAGAATCGACTCCCTGCCTAACCGCGGGGTCGGCCAAATCGGATACGCCGCATTGACTTATATGGGAAGGAAAACTGCCGGCGAGATTACCATAGAAGATATCTGGGCCATAGAGAAGGAGTATTCCGCCTTCGTTGCTTCACTCGCCCAGGGTTACGGCATACCGCGTGAAAGACTCTTCTCACACTCCGGTGGCTGGTACGGCGATCTGGACGCTGCCATACAACCCAACACCTGCCCATCGTGGAGTTTTTATTGGGACGAAGCCATACATCCCGCCAACTACCCTCAGGTCGCCGAGCACCTGCCAAAATCTGATGCCCCTTTCTGGGGATTGTCCGAATGGAACATCGGCTCCCAACCGCGCGTAAAATGGGCAGAAGCCCTAGAAAATGCTTTCTCCATCCCGCGCTGCCGGTTTATTTCCCTATTTAATTATCCGACAATATTCCAGCGCGACTCTTCGGGTATTGACCGGCCGGACCCCGAAGCGACAGCCGCACTGCTCGACAGGCAATAAAAGAATAACCTCCCATGCGCAAGTTTCTCATCCCAATCCTGATGACCACCTTCTGCGGACTCCTTTCCGCCGAAGATTTCACCCGCTATGTAGACCCGATGATAGGCGCCGACAACGGAGGATACGTATTCCCCGGGGCGACCGTGCCATACGGGATGGTCAAGCTTGGGCCTGACAACGGCCAGCTGACCGAAAATGCCGGCTGGCAGAAGGGCGCTCCCGTGTCCGGGTTCACGCATACCCACCTTAACGGCTCAGGCGGCGGCTGCAAATACGGCAACATCTCCCTGTTGCCAACGACAGGCGATTTCAACCCGTCAGACTACGCCTCCCCTTATTCTGGAGAAACGGCCAGGGTGGGGCTCTTCGGCATCCATCTGGATCGATACGGGATAGATGTACGCCTTTCGGCCACTCGTCACGCCGGATTCCACGAGTATACTTTCCCGGAGACGGAGAAAGCACACGTGGTTATCGATATGGGCAAATTCCTTTCGTCGATAGAGACCCAGGAATTCGTCGGGTCCGAAATCACCATCCTCTCTCCCACAGAGGTTCAGGGCTATTCACGCATACGGGGCGGCTGGAACTACTCCGAGGCCTTCACGGTCTTTTTCTTCGCCCGCTTTGACACCCCGTTCGAGTCGTTTGCGACATTCAAAGACGGGAAAGTTTATCCCGACGTAGCAACCCAGAGCGATGAAAACACCAAATCGGGGGCTCTTTTGACATTCGATACTCGCGGGCGCAGGACCGTCCGCGTCAAGGTTGGTATTTCTTACATGGGCTGCAACAGAGCCCGCGAATACCTGTCAGAAATGCCATCCTGGGACATTGAGTCCGTCCACCAAGCCGCAGTGGCTGAATGGAACGACATCCTCGGCCAGGCAGTTGTTGAGGGTGGGACTCCGGAACAGCGGATAATCTTCTATTCCTCCCTCTATCGTGTTTTCATGCAGCCGACAGACTTTCGTGGTGAGAACCCGAAATGGATTACGGACGAGCCGTACTACGGCGACTATCACGCCATCTGGGACACGTTCCGCGCAACTCACCCGATGATTAACCTACTCCGGCCCACCAAGGGCGGGGAGATGGTACAGAGCCTGGTGGAAATTGGCGAATTCGACAAGTTCATTCCGGACGCGCGATCCAGCCACTGGAGCGGACGTACCCAAGGTGGATCTAACGCTGACATGCTCATCGCAGATGCCTTTGTAAAGGGTATTCCCGGCATCGACTTCGAGCGCGCCCTTCGAGGGATGCTCAAGAGCGCAACGGTCCCTCCCGGAGATGACGAGCGCCAATATGGTCGCGGCGGGCTTCCGGATTATAACACAATTGGTTATGTATCCACCGCATATGAGCGCAGCTGCTCCCGAACCTTCGAGTATTCAGCAAATGACTACGCTATCGCAACTGTAGCCCGCGGGCTAGGGCATATGGACATTTTCGACCAGTATTCGAGCAAGTCACGCAGTTGGGAGAATCTTTGGAATCCGGACATCGAGAGCATGGGATTTAAGGGCTTCTGCTGGCCTCGCAACCCCGATGGAACATGGCTGGAAGACCCCTCCTTCACGGTTTTCTCTTCAGGATCGTTCCCGCACCCATTCTATGAGACTTTTTCCTGGGAATTATCCTTCTACGTCCCGCACGACATGAGGCGGCTGATAGAGAGAATGGGTGGACGCGAGGAGTTCACAAAGCGCCTGGACACATATTTTAACGGCAGTTTCCCTGCAGAGACCCGCGGAGAATTGCTCTTCTACACCAAACTTGTAGGAATGTGCCAGATCTCCAATGAACCATGCTTCCTCGTCCCGTCACTCTACGCCTATGTAAACGAACCTTGGAAAACCGCCAGGATTGTCCGACAGATTATGAGGGATATGTACACGGCCGAGCGCGATGGTGTCCCAGGTAACGATGACTCAGGTTCTATGGGCGCCTGGTATGCCTTTCACGCCCTGGGCTTCTATCCCAATGCCGGTCAGGACATTTATCTCATCTCGAGCCCGGTATTCGGGAAGGCTACGCTGACATTCGAAGATGGCAAGAAGCTGATAATCACGGCCAAAAACGCTTCTGAAAAGAATATATACGTGAAGTCCTGCCGACTCAACGGAGAGCCTGTAAACCGCTGTTGGTTGCGCCATTGTGAACTGACTGCAGGCGGCACGCTGGAGTTTGAAATGACATCCAAACCGACTTCCTGGGCCAAGGACGGAGAGCTTCCTCCGTCAGCCTCCGATAGGTAACGCTTTTCTTTCAGTTCGTAACTATTTCCCGCGTTTTTTTGGACGCGGGACGGGATTATTGCTGCCGAGTTGCACTGGAATATGCACTTCATTTCAAATTATTGCATAGTTTTGTACTATGAAACAAATTATTAAAACAGCAACAACATGCGCTTTCGCTGTCCTCGCCCTTGCAGGCTGCAAGAACGGCGGCAAAAGCGGCGAACCGGCCACCGAGCCGAAGGTGATGGCACGCGCAGTGCCCGAGAGGATGGACGACTTCGTCTGGGAGAACGACCTTGTATGCTACCGCGCCTATGGCGAGGCGCTGGAGGGAGAAACCCTCTCCCCCGGTTTCGACGCCTGGGTGAAGCTGCCAGGTGCGCTGGTGGCTGACAAACGCTACAAGGACGACCTCGAGAACGGCAGGAGCTACCACAAGGACTGGGGAGATGGCAAGGACTGCTACAAAGTCGGCGTCAGCCTCGGTGCGGGTGCGTCCGCGCCTATCATCGAGAACAGGTTCCAGTTCCCGACCACCAACTACCGCTCGTACGAGATTCTGAAGAGCACGCCCGACACCGTGGTGTTCGTGCTGCATTATCCCGAGTGGAAGGGATATGACGAGACCTTCAGGCTTGACAAGAAGATCACCGTGGTCGCAGGCAGCTATTTCTGCAAGGCGGAGGACACCTACTGCTTCGAGGGCGACTTCGACCAGATCACCATCTCTGCCGGTGTGGTACGCCACGAGATAGAGCAGGAGATGATGGAATCCGACCGTTTCGCCATCTGGGAAGCCGCATCG
>JAEEGL011424404.1_pt1 | contig 15976 bp, 8 predicted proteins | sample 9134231 | NCBI WGS metagenome assembly JAEEGL01 (sample SAMN16246548, study PRJNA631951) | gut metagenome | biome: gut microbiome; feature: rumen; material: fiber-attached | host: Bos | place: Iran: Karaj | collected 2018-10 | reverse complement strand
CACCTAACCCCGCGTCAACGTCTCCGCCAGTACAGTCGGGACAGAAGTTCAATCCTGCCGGTCTAAACGAGCTTGTGATCCCGATGAACAAGCTGCAGGAAGCGCTGACCAAAGGGGATGATGAGAATATTCCGGCCAGTGCCGAGAATGTGAAGAAAGAGCTGGGAAAAGTGGCACCCCTTTTGCCGCCGGAGGAGAGAAAACAGGCAGAGGCTCTCTTGAAGAAGTGGCCTGCCGATCTGAAGGACCCGGCAGCTGTGAGTGACATGCATCGCCAAATTTACGACATCGTAGAGCCGCTGCTGCCGACACATGTTCCCATATCAATACCTGGTTCCACGACAACACCTGGCCCCGCGTCAACACCTAACCCCGCGTCAACGTCTCCGCCAGTACAGTCGGGACAGAAGTTCAATCCTGCCGGTCTGAACGAGCTTGTGATTCTGATGAACAAGCTGCAGGAAGCGCTGACCAAGGGGGATGATGAGAATATTCCAGCCATTGCCGAAAATGTGAAGAAAGAGCTGGGAAAAGTGGCACCCCTTTTGCCGCCGGAGGAGAGAAAGCAGACAAAAGCTCTCTTGAAGAAGCGGCCTGCCGATCTGAAGGACCCGGCAGCTGTGAGCGACATGCATCGCCAAATTTACAACATCGTAGAGCCGCTGCTGCCGACACCTAGCCGACCGGAATATGATGGAGGAAAAGGCAGACGTGAAACAAAAACCGGCTCCGGTGACCGTGTGCCCATGAAACTGGAGGACTTGAAGGGCGAATGGCTCTGTGAAACGGGCTTGAGACGTACCAGCGACAATCAAAAGCTGATCTACCGGTTATTCTTTGACGAGAAAGGCAGTGGGAGAGCCGTGGTAGACATGGAAGGCAACCGGTGCACCGGTACAATAAAAGCCACACTAAACGATGATGAACTGCGGATGTCCGTAGGAATCCAGAAGTGCGCTCAAGACCGCTCCGAATTTGAGGCCGAAATCATAACCTGCAAAAACAACGGCCCGGTTGCCGAATGCTCGGGAAAGAGCAAGGAGTCCCATAAACTCTGGAAGAATGGCAGTTTCTTCAAGGTGATGAAGTAAACAACCCGAACGGCGCGGGGACCGGCAAGCCGGTTCCCGCGCCCCAAACCACACCGGCGACCGAAAACTGCTTGCCATTTGCGGATTTTTACCGCTACGCGGAACGTCATTCCGAGCGCATCAACGCGGCTTTTCAACAAAACGGCAAAAGCAAATCGCCAGCCGTTTTCAGGAGATGTTTCGGTTTCGTCTCATCATGACGAATCAGGATCGTGGGGCAAAACATTGGTTGCCGAGCTATCATCCTTGAGACAACATGACCGTGCCTCCCAATGACGCCAATTGAATGATTTTGAGAGGGATCTTTCCATGTACAATGATGTCCCTAGGAATGACAATCTGATTGCCGCCACTCCCGGAGAAACGGTCGCGCTCCTGCATTACAAGGAGAATACGCCTGTCTTGGAATGGTACAGGCCGCTGCACGAGATGATCGCCCTCCATTTCAACGAAAAACTCGCGCTTCTGTTCGCGGAACCCGTCCTCAACAAGTCGGAAAACAGGGTCTATTGGTACACATCTTTGCCCAGCACCGCGTCTCGGACGCAGCCCGAGCTGATGGACTCGATCCCGATTGTTTCCAACCCGCCCAAGTCCGTCACGCTTCCAAAAAAGCCGGATGGCGGCGAAGGGCTGGACAGTGGTGAAGAAATCAAGGGCAAACACGACGAGGGGAAAGGCAGGCGCGGTCGGAGGCCGAACTGCCTCCGGTGGCTCCTGCTTTTCGGCTTCTGCAGACCCTTGTGTTTTTTTCCAAACGGGACAAGATTGTCCCGCTGTTGCCTGTCTGGCGGCCCGGCTGAACGACGGAGAACTGCGAACCAACGTTGAGCGCCAAAGATGAGAACGAAACAGGAAAAACATCTATGATGCCGTAACCGTAACCTGTAAAAATAATGGTCCGAGCTCCACATGCCCGGGAAGCCCAAATTCCTTTTTGTCTTTGTTCATCAGATGGACGAACATTCTGTTCATCAAGGTGCGGTAAGCGGCTAAAAGCGGCTCAAACGCGGCGGGAACCGGAAGGTATAGTTCTTGTCCCAACCACAATATCTGGAGGAAATATGTTCGACAACGGCAATACTCCCCAATACATCAAGCCAACCGAAAAACAGGAGATCAGCCTCGTTCCGTACGGCATTCCCCAACTACTCGATTTTGAAGTGCGGTGGAAAGAGATGAGCATTGGCGACAAGGAACGGCACTTTGACGAGTATCAGGAGCTGGACGAGAAGGGTGCTCCATGTCTGGACGAAAAGGGCAGGGCACAAATGACTCTGCGGGACAACCCCAAGGACGGCGAGCCATCCGAGGCGCACAAGAACTATGAAAAGTATGTGGTGACTTACCATCAGGCTCTGGAACCTTGGCTGGGCCAGTGGCTGCCAGTTCCCTTTTTCCGGATGCGCACCGGATCAAACGGGGTTGATCCTGGCCCCACCAACTGGGCCCGGATTCACATCACGCGCGGAGATGCAATGGATGTCTACAAGATCGTTCTGGCCTTTGACATGCAGGTGGAAGAAAAGCGGGATGACGGCCTTTACGGCGCCCTGACCGAGGAAGACGTCACGGGACAGTACCGATTCCGTCTGGCCTGCAATCTTGGAGAGCTGATCCGGAGAGCAGACGACGATCCACCCGTATTCCTGGACACTGACTGGGTCAGTAACTGGCTCTGGGATATCTGGGAGCGGTGGACGGACAAGCCCAAGCCAGGGTCCCAGATGCAAACGGATGGGAACGACGGGTGGCGCTCCATGCGCTACAAGGCCTACTACCTTACCATGCTGGAATGGCTGCGCGATGTCCTTTGCGATATCCGGGTTTTTTCAGTCTTACCCGCCGATGCGCTGCCGGTCGACGTAACCCTGGTGCTCGACATCGGCAACTCCAGATCCACCGGTTTGCTGGTTGAACTCGATGCCAATCAGACCGTCGCCAATTTGGACAACAGTACCTTCTACCAGCTGCGGTTACGGGACCTGGATCAACCCCAGTTCTCGTACACCAAGTCCTTTGACACCCGGGTGGAGTTTTCCAAGGCCGCCTTCGGCGAGCCGGGAAATGAGGCAAAAATAGAATCCGGCCGCCGAAAACATGCCTTTGCCTGGCCCTCACCCATCCGCACCGGCTTCGAGGCGACTCGGCTGGCGGCCCAGGCAGGTAACAGGAGGGGCCAGACCGGCATGTCCTCACCCAAACGCTACCTCTGGGACGAAAAGGATTCCCAGGATACCTGGTGCTTCAACACCAGAGACGACAAGTTGCTCAATATCACCGGTGTTCCCCTGGCTGCGCTGGTCAATTCCAGCGGCACGCCGCTCTGCTGCCTGAACGACCCGAATCTCCGCGAAGTTATCTCCCGGAACAGGATCCTGAGGAAACAGGACACGAAGAGGGCCACTCAAGCTCGCTTTTCCCGCTCCTCCCTGATGATGTTCCTTCTGTCGGAAATCATTCTACAGGCCCAGATAACCATCAACGCGCCGGCGCATCGTCTGAATATGCTGTCAACTGCCAACCGGCCCCGCTATCTCCGCCAGATCGTCTTCACCCTGCCGGACGGCATGCCCATGGCTGAGCAGCGCATCTACAGCCGCTGGGCCCGCTGGGCGCTGCGCGTACTGTGGCAATGCCTGGGCTGGGAGGAATACGCTATCAAGGGCGACGACTATCGCAGGATGCCCCAGATTCGCTGCAACTGGGGCGAGGCAAGCTGCACTCAGCTTGTCTATCTCTATAACGAATGGCGCAAGTTCGCGAAAGAGACCACGTGGTTCTTTAAGGAAGCCGGACGGAAGCGGCAGACCTGCGGGCGGGAGCGGCAACCCAGCGATGATGCGCCAAGCATCCGGGTGGCCTCCATCGACATCGGCGGCGGAACCTCGGATTTGTGCATCACCACCTATGTACACCAGCACAGCAGAGAGACCACCAACCGCATCGTACCCCACCCGGAATTTCACGACAGTTTCAACTTCGCCGGGGACGAGGTGCTTCTCCAAGTGATCCGGGAGCATGTGAAGCCTGCGTTGGAAGAGGCCATGCTAAAGGCCGGAATAGCGGACACGGAGACGGCTTTTACAGACCTCTTCGGCGCCGGCAACATGCAAAACATGAACGCTGAGATGTCTCTGGCAGAGAGACGCAATCTCCGCAGCCGTTTCACCCGCCAAGTGTTGGTACCCGCAGCGCTCTGCGTGCTGGCCTACTACGAACAGAGCGATTTGAGCGTTCCCAACAGTGGCGCCAAGTTTACGTTCCGGGACTTTTTCGACCTACCTTCCGTCCCCGCCGCAAAACGGGACGGAGAGACGGAGCGGCAGGCCTCCGCAGGCACACCGCCCTGGGAACGGCAGCCGGAACCCGACCCCGGCGTTCTGGATTATATGAACAAGTATGTGGCACATCATGCGCCCGTGAAACGGGGCGAGAACGGCAGAGAGGACGGGGAGAAACAGTTCGACATATTCGACGTATCCATTGAGATCAACCCAGCGGCGGTGCACGAGACGGTCCGGAAGGCTCTGGAACTGATCCTGGGCCCGCTTTGCGAGGTCGTCAATCTTTACGACTGCGACGCGCTCCTCCTGACCGGCCGCCCTAGCCGCTGGCAAGGCATAGTGGACACCATCCGGGCGCTTATGCCCCTGCCGCCGAGCCGCATAATTCCCATGTATGGATACCGGGTAGGGGAGTGGTACCCCTTTGCCTTTGCCGATTCCAAGGGTTGCATTAGCGACCCAAAAACTACAGTAGTAGTTGGCGCCATCCTCTGCGCGGTGGCCGAAGGGCATTTGGAGAATTTCTCCCTAGATGCCAGCAAGCTGGGGCTGGCCTCCACCGCCCGTTTCATAGGCGAGCTAACTGCAGGGCAGCTCAAGAACACGGAGATCTGGCTTGAAACCGACCCACAAAAGCGGGACTACAAGCTGGACCCGATCGAGCTTGCCGGCCCGATTGCCATTGGCTTCCGCCAACTTGCAGTCGAACGCTGGCCTGCCACCCGTTTCTATGCTCTGGCCTATGCCCCCGAGTACGAAGGCGGAAATATCACGGTCAAGCTGGCTTTCACCGTGTCCAGCCCGCGGGAGCAGATCTGCAACCCCAACAATCCGGACGACGGGGCGGGCGAAGGCGAATTCAGGATTGAAGAGATCGTGAGGGGACAGGAGAGGTGGAGCGGCGAGGAGACTGAGAAGATTGTGGACATCCACCTTCAGACCATGGCGTTTGAGGAAGGCTTTTGGATGGATACCGGCATCATCTGCCCGCAAGACTGAGCGAAAGTCCTGCTTGAACAATCAGGCACAGCTCAAAGGAGTGTAAACATATGGAAACTACGGAACTGGAATCTCGTAAAAAAGAACTGCGCGAAAATTGTCAGGGACTCGCCGGCATCTGTACCGATGCCGTCCAGTGGGTGACGCGTAACGGTGCCCTAGTGGGGAACGAACAGAACAGCCTGCTCAAGGACCTGCGGCGCTCGTTCCGCATCTTCCGCCGCTGCGAACAGGCCGTTGACCGTAAAATGTGCGTTGGCGTCTTCGGTCCAAGCCAGTCGGGCAAGTCCTATCTGATCTCCTCCCTAGCCCGGGGCATGGGTCGGAAAAGCCTCATATGCGACTTCGACGGGGAGAAGTGCGATTTTCTTGAAGAGATCAATCCCTGGAGCGGCGGCAGCATGGAGTCCACCGGCCTAGTCACCCGCTTCACCATGGAGCAACCGTCCCGGCCACCGAAGGGGTACCCGGTACGGTTGCGTCTTCTGAAAGAGACCGACCTGGTGAAGATCATCGCCAATACCTATTTCGCCGACTGCAAGCACACGGAGAAGGCCAGGAAAGGTCCGGAAGACATCTCCAATACTCTGACCAAACTGGAGATGCAGAAAACGGGGATGCCTTCAGAGTGTATCGACCAGGATGCCTTGGAGGACATCAAGGAGTACCTGACCAAGAGGTTCGGCGACAACTCCCGGGTAAGGGACTTGGAGACGGTGTACTGGGAGCGGGCCCTGCGGATCGGACCGGAACTGGTCTTGCAAGACCGGGTACAACTTTACGCCCTCATTTGGGACGAGATTCCCCAACTAACCGACCTGCTCTTCTCTCTGCTCGGCTTCCTTGAGAAGCTGGGCAACACGAAGGAGGTGTATTGTCAACTCAAAGAGGCCCTTTTTCCGCACGAAGGCGAGACTGAATCGCGCGATGACAAACGCAAGGACAGCATCATCGTTGTGGAAACCTTGCACGGACTGAACAGGCTGCCCGATCCGGGCAAAGACTTGCACGTCAGTACCGGCACGAAGATCATACAGCTGCCTAGGGCGGTAGTGACGGCCCTGACCGCCGAGCTCATCATCGTCATGGACGAGCTGCCGGCGGAATATTTCAGGTATGTCGATCTCTTGGACTTTCCCGGTTACCGCTCCCGCCTCGCCAACGAACATGTTCGGGAAAAACTGGCGGAGGCTCCGAAGGAGGACGGTACGAGCACTCTGACCGACATGTTCCTGCGCGGCAAGGTGGCTTATCTCTTCCAGCGTTACAACGAAGAGCGGGAGCTGAGCGCCATGGTGCTCTGCATCGGCGATGGCCTCCAGGAAGTTGCCGACCTGCCCGGTGTCATTGACGACTGGGTCGGCCAAACCCACGGCTTCCAGCCGGCGGATCGCGCGGGTAAGGATGTGTCGCTGCTCGTTGTACTCACCATGATCGACCGGAATTTCGAAGAGACGATGGGGGCGCCCTCAAACCCGAACCGCTGGAACGACCGCCTGAAGGCCTCTTTGTTGAACTATCTCGGCAGGAAGGACTGGCCCTGGCACTGGGACAGCGAGGAAGACGGCCACCGCTTCACCAACCTCTTTCTGCTGCGCAACCCCGGGGTAAAATGGCACAGCATCATGGATTACGATGACGAGGGCCAGGAAACCGGGATACGGCGGGAGAGAGCCGCCTATGTCAACGATCTGAAGAAGCTCTTTCTGGAGAGTTCCGAGGTGAAGGCCCATTTCTGTAACCCGGACGAAGCTTGGGATGCAGTCATGGAACTCAACGACGGCGGCATCACCCGCATCAGCAAGAACTTGGCTCCGCTCTGCGATCCGGCCGTCAAGCAGAAACAGCTGGAGCAGAATGCCGCCGACACGAGGGACAGGATCATCCTTCGTCTGGCGGCCTTTTACCGGGAGAACGACGCTAGGGACAAAGACATCCGGAAACGGAAACTGATCAAAACGTTGCAGACACAGTTGGAAAAACTAATGCAGGAAGGTCGTTTCGGCCTGCTGCTGCAACGTTTCACCATCAACGACGCGGATATCGAGCTCGGAATGGATGACCGCTTCAAGAGTATGCCTGGGGAATCCGGGAAAGAGGAACGGGCACAGAAACCCGCTCAAGACCCGGTACCCGACACCAGGGATGATCAGAAGCAGGACGACGGCGGCTGGATCGGTGGCAACATCTGGAAGAAGTACAAAGCGAACGCAGCCAAGACGGAGACCTCTTCCGCACATGAGATCGAGCGCTTTGCCGACCGGATCGTCGGGACTTGGGTGGAGAACTTGCGCACTCTGGCCGACTCTCCTGACCAGCAGCGCTACTTCATGCTGCCGGGGCAGGTTTTTTCCGAATTGGTAGACGAGCTGGCCAAAGGCCTGACCCGATTCGGGTTGCGAAAGAAGATGATCGAGGAATTCCACAAGGCGGCCAACTACAGCAATAGGAAAAGGGATGAGGTGAAACGGCTACAAGCCTGTCTCGCCGCCTACGCCATCAACCGCTATATGGACTGGCTGGGCCTCGACCCATCCTCCACGAGCCCGGAACAGCGCACCGTGGAGCCGGAACCCGGCGAAACAGTGGAGCTGTTCGAGCCTCTGCCGGAGGTGCAGGGTTTTCCGACGCCAAAGGAGATGTATAACGATGTCTCCTATAACTGGATAAGGTTTGCCGACTGGCTGGGTGCTCTGCAGAAGCTGATCTGGGACAATGCCAGTTATGACGGCGAGGCTGTCAACATCCAAGAGAACCAAAAACTGGGCGCCCTGCTTGATCAGCTGAAGGCGAAAAAAGAACCGGCACCCTGAACGAGGCAAGCCGGAATTCCAAACACAATACAAAGGAGACTGTCCGGAACCATACCGGGTGGTGCGCAATAACATGACCATTATGAAGATACAGATCGAATACGAGAACGACCGACAAATCCCGGGCTGCGGCGTGATGCATTGCATCGGCGCGTGCTTTCCCGAAGGCGACTGCACGATCACGGTGCGAAGAGAGAGAGAGGCAAACAATCCCGAATACCTCAATAGGGAAGGACGCTGGACCTCCCAGTCCACCATGCTGCCGGTTCGGTCCCGGAACGAGGACAACGAATCGCTGTTGCTTCTGAAGCCCATCATCGTTACGGAGCTGAATGATCTGGAAAACTATGTGATCCAAATCATGGCGCCAGACGGCGAAAGTTTCGAAAGCGAGTCCCTCACCTTCAACGAGACGCCCGATGTGCCCTATGGAGTTATAAAGCAGCTCAAGGAGGGCAAGAATGACACGACCAAGATAAACCCTGAAAATGAAAATCCAGACATCCCTGTTAATGGCAAGAGCGAGACAAAAAAACCTGAAGGTGAAAACCTACCTCCGAAAGAAGAGGCGGATCCGACAGGTGAGAATACTGGTGCGCCCGATTCTCTGTCCAAAGACTCCGAGATTCTGAAGAGGCGAAAGCGTAACCGGGCCTTCTACGGGGCTGCACCGGTTGCCTTTCTGATAATTATTTTGCTGGTTATATGGCTGAAACCAAATCCGAAACCAAATGTTGGCTCCCCCCCCGTAAATGCCGAGGAGCAATCCGTTGTTAAGGAAAAACTTCCCATAAAGGAACGGGTGACTGCCTTTATCACCAGCAAGGGCAGAAGCGAACAGGATGCGGTGCGCCTTTACGAGGAACTCCTCAAGGAAATTCGGACCCCAAACGACGAGGATGAGGTCTTCCGACTGCTGTACCACGCCGCCTATGTGAAGAAGTGGACGACACTGCTGGAACCCCTTGCCGCCTGTTTCGACCCATCCCGTCCCAAATGGGGAAGTGTCACAAAAAATTTGTCCCGGGCTCGGGAGCTGTACCGACAGGCGAAACAGGCCAAGGCCCGGCCGTAAGCCGCGCCTTGGCCTGGAATCTTCCGCCGGAATTTCACAGAAAGGAGTTTTATCATGAGCTTTTCTTTTATCTTCCTGCCGACCCTTGTCTGCCTCGCCGCTTCTGCAGGATGGCATGAGCATGGTGCACCGGCGTATCGTCGGGCAAAACTCCACGCCGGGGTAGAGACGAGGGCCGCAGTTTAAAGGACAAGATTCCGACCTTCACCGCCATGTACATTTACTATGATGCTCAAAAGGCACGCTTCCAGGTCAGGACTAGCCATGATCGAGCCGACGGGCGGATTGACTGCGCTCTCGTCACCGAGTGGCCCACTCCGGCACCATGCTCTTCACCAAACGGACTGGCTGCGCATCGTTGCTTTTTTTTCGGACCAAGACCGGGTTCGAACAGGCCATTGATCAGGCCGACCTGAACCCGGCCTCGGTCGTCGATCTCCGAAAACTAGCCAAGGCGCAGGCCGGCAACAAGGCAGCGGTAACGTCCCCGGTTCTGGCCATGGAACCTGACGGAACCGCGGTGGTGCAACGGGACTTTTAGCTGATGGCCGCTCTTGCATAGATTCAGAAACATACAGCGGGGTGAAGCTTGTCGAGGTGGTCTCCATTGACCCCGGTATCATTCCGTCGTCAGGACAAAAGGCAGCAGGAATTGGGGAAGAGACTTTCGTTTCGGCTTTGTTTTCGTCATTGACACCTCCATCTCCATGAGCCCTACATCGACCGGACACGGGCGAAGGACAAAGGGCTGCAGACGTAGGCTTTCGCGTTGTGCTGACCACAAACTACTCTCGAGGCGCATAATTCTGGAACAGAACTTGTGGCACGACCCGGCTATGCCTCAGTTTCCTTCCACTCAGCGTTCATCCGATCCACCCTAGGCCATGAGTGACGGTTTGTTTTTTTGCTTTTCTGGCTAGCGTCCTGCTACTGTTCTTGCTCCGGCACCTCACGGCGGGAAAACAGCTGAACGGGAACGCGAGCGGCTGCCGTGGGATGCCCTAGGAACGGGAAACAGAGCTCAAACAGGCGCGCGAGGCAGACTGCTGCCGCTCGGCCTTCCGTCTTCCGTTGAACCCGGACGCCCGGAGAGACTACCTCGGATTCCGGCTTGCGCTGGATATGAAGCGGTAAGACCCATTAAGAGGCAAACCTGAGGAACAAGATTGATCCCTATAACTCTGATTAAATCATCGTTCCCCTAACAAATGGGATCACTGCAACTTTCCAGAAACAGTTTTTCAGAGTACCTTATAGACAGTGTTCCTCTGAAATTTCTTTCAAGCAGGGTGGAGAAAGGAGTAAAGCACGTGAATCCCGTGATAAAAAGACTCTCCAGATATGTGCTGATGGCGTTGCTGGGCTTTGCCGTTTTGGGTTGTGCGAAGCAGAATGATGTTTTTCTTGATCTTTGCAAAAAAGGTACTGCAGATGAAGTGCGCAGGGCGCTTGCTTCCGGCGCAAATGTTAACGCCAGAGACAAGGATGGAGTGACGGCGCTGATGTGTGCGGCGCGAGGAAATGCCAATCCAGATGTGGTAAAGGTGCTGCTAGAAGGTGGGGCGAATGTCCATGCCAGAGATAACATCTTGGATATGACGGCACTGATGTATGCGGCGATGGAGAATTCAAATCCAGATGTGGTAAAAACGCTGCTAGAGAGGAGGGCAGATATTCATGCCAGAAATAAGGATGGCGTGACGGCACTGATGTATGCGGCGTCGAATAATACCAACCCGGAAGTGGTGAAAATACTGTTGGCAAAAGGGGCGGATGCCAATGCTAAAAATGAGGAGGGCGAGACAGCGCTGATGTATGCGGCGCGAGGAAATGCCAATCCAGATGTGGTGAAGGCATTGCTGGAAGGTGGGGCGGATGTCCGTGCTGTAGACAAACGGGGGAATAATGCAATCTGGTGGGTGAAACGAAGAGAAAGAGGCGATAAGGAGACAATCTCACAGATTCTGAAAAAATATGCATTAACTTACACGAACAGCATTGGTATGGAGTTTGTGAAGATTCCGGCCGGTACTTATATGCGTGGCTGCAATCCTAATTTTGAGGAGTGCGATCCTGACGAAACGCCGCAGCGGCGTATCAGCATTTCCAACTTTTATCTGGGCAAATATGAGGTGACGCAGGAACAGTGGGTTGAGGTGATGGGGAACAACCCTAGCAAGTTCAGGGGGCGGACCAATCCGGTGGAGAACGTGAACTGGGATGACGTCAAAGAGTTCGTGCAGCGCCTGAACGCGATGGAGGGCCACAACCGCTATCGTTTGCCAACGGAAGCAGAGTGGGAGTACGCAGCACGTGCCGGGAGCACGACGGCTTACAGTTTCGGGGATGATAACAATCAGTTGGGGGAATACGCCTGGTATTCCAAGAATTCCGGACTTGAGACACACCCTGTAGGGCAGAAGAAGCCAAATGCATGGGGCCTGTACGACATGCACGGGAACGCGATGGAATGGGTATGGGATTGGTATGACGAAGAATACTATTCTTGGTCCAAGAGGACGAAAGATCCCAGTGGCCCCGATGTAGGTGAGCGCCGTGTGGTTCGCGGCGGCAGCTATCGTAACACTGATGCCAGGCTTTGCCGGTCGGCCTACCGGTTTTGGATCAAACCTGACGTCCGTTACAACTACCTCGGCTTCCGCCTCGCCATCTCTCCAGAACCTTAAACCGGGGAAGGGCAAACGTAGTGAGAGCCACAAGCTGAGCCCATTTATTAAAATCGGGCGATTTGAACCATGTGGGTTTGACCACCTTTTTTTATTTCCTAGGCTCTATAAAAAATGGAAACCGTATCCCGTTGGACCCAGAATGAATGGCAAAATTTCGACTTGCTTTGGCAATGCCCTTGCAAAAAGAAAGCGCGTTTTCTGAGATGCGCGATACGAGTTTCCCAAAACTGTTTTTTCAGAGTACCTTATAGACAATGTTTCCCGGAAACTTCTTTCAAACAAGGGGGAGAAAGGAGAAAAGTACGTGAATCTCGTGATGAAAAGGCTCTCCAGATATGGATTAACGATATTGTTGTGCTTTGTCGTCCTGAGTTGTGCAAAGCAGGATGATGCTTTTCTTGATCTTTGCAAAAAAGGTACTGCAGATGAAGTGCGCAGGGCGCTTGCTTCCGGCGCAAATGTTAACGCCAGAGACAAGGATGGCGTGACGGCACTGATGTGTGCGGCGGTAGAAAATTCTAATCCGGAAGTGGTAGAGACACTGCTGGCAGGCGGCGCGGATGTCGATGCCAGAGATAACGTATTGGACATGACGGCGCTGATGTATGCGGCGATAGAGAATTCAAATCCAGATGTGGTGAAGACACTGCTAGATGGTAGGGCGGATATTCATGCCAGAAATAAAGATGGCGTGACGGCACTGATGTATGCGGCGTCGAATAATACTAACTCAGAAGTGGTGAAGATACTGTTGGCAAAAGGGGCGGATGCCAATGATAAAAATAAGGAGGGCGAGACGGCACTAATGTATGCGGCGCGAGGAAATTCCAATCCAGATGTGGTGAAGGCATTGCTGGAAGGTGGAGCGGATGTCCGTGCTGTAGACAAACGGGGGAATAATGCAATCTGGTGGGTACAACGCAGAGAAAGAGGCGATAAAGAGAAAATCTTACAAATTCTCGAAGACGGCCAAACCTACACGAACAGAATCGGTATGGAGTTTATGCTGATACCAGCGGGGACGTTTTGGATGGGTTCTGCTGATGATGATGCGGTCAGTACCTTGGAAAAACCGCGTCATGAAGTAAAAATTTCCCGTCCGTTTTATCTGGGGAAGTACGAGGTAACTCAAGCGCAGTGGGAAGCAGTGATGGGAAGTAACCCAAGCATGTTTAAGGGGGCAGATCGCCCGGTAGAGATGGTGAGTTGGAATGATATTCAAGAATTCATCCGCAAATTGAACGCGAAGGAGGGGCACAGCCGCTATCGTTTGCCAACGGAAGCCGAATGGGAGTATGCGGCGCGAGCGGGCTCAAGAGGCTGGTACTGTTTTGGCCACGATAAGAATCAGTTGGGGGACTACGCTTGGTACGAAGCCAATTCCGAGGTTGAGACGCATCCTGTAGGTCAGAAGAAGGCGAATGCCTGGGGGCTGTACGATATGCATGGGAACGTGTGGGAGTGGGTGCAGGACTGGGTGGACAAATATCGTGGTGATTCGGTGGTGGATCCGCAGGGACCACCGGTGGGCAAATACCGTGTGTTTCGTGGCGGCGGCTGGTACTACCACGCCAACGCCTGCCGGTCGGCCTACCGAGGTGTCAACAAGCCGGTCTCCCGCAGCAACATCACCGGTTTCCGCCTTGTCCTCTCCCTAAAACATTAAACTGGGTAATTGCCAAACATTAGCAAGGGGCAAGCAACTGCCCGTCTGATTGCCGTTTTCTCTCTCTTTCCACAGGACCGTATACGCTGTCATACCTGTCTATTTTTAGGGGAGCACCTCAGGATTTTTTCCAGAAACCGGCGGTAAAGAGTATGAGCACAGGGAAGATTTCAAGACGGCCGATAAGCATGAGAATGGCGCAGGTAATTTTTGATACTGGAGCAAGAATGGACCAGGAATGAAGAGGTCCGTAATATCCCATGCCGGGGCCGACATTGGAAAGAGATGCGATGGAGATGCCGAGAGCGTCGTAGTAATCGAAGATTTGGGCCTCCGCTGTGGGACTGACGCCGAAAAGGGCGAGAATAAAGGCGCCTCCGAAAAAGGCGGCAGCGAAGAGCGCTGTGAAGGCAAACAGCGTCTGAATAATCTGTGTGGAGACGATGCCGCCGTTCATGCGCACAGGGAGCACGGCCCGGGGATGAAGTATCCTTTGCAGTTCGTTTCGCGCCACACGGAAGATGATGGCCCAGCGCACGCACTTGAAACCGCTGCTGGTACTTCCCGAACATGCGCCCGCGAACATGATGAAGAGCAGTACCGGCATTACGGCAAGCGGCCAGCAGGTATAGTCGCAGGTGGCAAGACCGGTCGTGGTCTGCAGGGAAACGGTGATAAAAAGGGCGTCCCGCAAGGCCTGCTCCATGGAAAGGAACAGCGCGCCGATGTGGCCGATGCCGGCACTCCAGTCGATACGGACGGTGAAAAGCGCAAGAGAACAAATAACGGTGGCCACCGTCAATACAACAAGATAGCAACGCAGTTCGGCATCGCGAAAGCTTTGGAGAATGCGGCCGCGAAGAATGCTGTTGTAGATGAGGGTGTAGTTGATGCCCGCCACGCCCATGAAAAAGATAAAAGCGTATTCAATCGCGGGAGAATGGTAAACATCCCGCAGCAGATCGCTGTGGGTGCCAAATCCTCCGGTGGCTGCCGTAACGAGCGCATAGTTGAAAGCATCGAAAAGATTCATGCCGCACAGCATAAGCGTGCACGCACAGAGAAGCGTCATGATCAGGTAAATGGCTCCGATCCACCTGGCGGTGGTGGAAATGCGCGGATGGACTTTCTCCTGCAGGGGGCCGGTGGCTTCCACCGCGAAGAGTTTGACTTCCCCCATGCCAAAGGCCGGTAAAATGGCAATGGTGAAAAAGATGATGCCAATGCCGCCAACCCACTGCGACAGACTTCGCCAGACCAGGATGCCGCGGAGCTGGGCATCGCAGTTGTCTATGACGGTGGCGCCCGTGGAGGTGAAACCCGACATGGATTCAAAAAATGCGCTGGATATATCAGGCAGGCTGCCGCTCAAAAGAAAGGGCAACATGCCGACAAGCGAGAAGACAAGCCAGGACAGGGTAACCGTCATGTAACAGTCTTTTCTCCCCATGCGGCCGCTCCAGTGACGGCCGGCCAGTTGACTCACGGCGCCGAAAATGATGGCGACGAGCGCAGACCAAACAAAGTACAGAAATTTTTCCTGGTAGAAAAGACCAACACCGGCGCAAAGGAACAGCATTCCTGCTTCGATGAAAAGAAGAATGCCCAAAATCCGTAAGATGAGTTTCCAGTTCATGTATGCGGGATTTTCATTTGAAGTATTTGTCGATTTTTTTGAGTGTGCCGCCAATACAGAACAGGACGACGCGATCACCTTCCTGCAACACGGTTTGGCCTCCGACAAGACAGCCCTTGCCGTTGCGCACCATCCCTCCGATATTGACACCGCGGGGAAGCCCTGTTTCCATCACGGGGTACCTGGTAACGAGGGAACCTTTTCTGACCACAAATTCGGCCACTTCGGCATCGGCCACATTGAGTATTTTCATGTTGTCCACGCTTGATTTCAGCAGCATCTGGTAGATATAGCTGGCGGCAATGGCCTTCTTGTTGATGACGGTGCCGACATCAAGAGTCTCGGCCATGCCGAGATAGTCAAGATTTTCCACCTGTGCAATAGTTTTGGGCACGCCTTTTCGATGCGCCGCTACGCAGGCGAGGATGTTCTTCTCATCGTTGGGCGTCAGCGCGATAAAAGCTTCGAGATGCTGGCCATACCCCTCGTCATTGAGCAGCTCCATATCGTGCGCCTCGCCGTGGATAACAAGCGTGCGGTTTCTGGTGAGCCGTCCAAGCTCCTCACAGCGTGTTTCATCCGCTTCGAGGATCTTTAAATCCATGGCTTCGGGAAGTGCCCAGTCCGCTCCAACGGAGAGTTTTCCACCACCAATGATGAACGCCCGTTTCACCTGCGGGTAGTTGTCTTTTCCCAGAAGATGACGAAGGGTGCTTACT
>JAEEGL016509049.1_pt1 | contig 15977 bp, 12 predicted proteins | sample 9134231 | NCBI WGS metagenome assembly JAEEGL01 (sample SAMN16246548, study PRJNA631951) | gut metagenome | biome: gut microbiome; feature: rumen; material: fiber-attached | host: Bos | place: Iran: Karaj | collected 2018-10 | reverse complement strand
GCTGGAGATCAGGATATCCATGGACGGGGAACCTGTTTTATAAAAGTCGCGGTGCGTATCATAGGTGCCGGTCCCGATCATGTCCGTCAGGATGTTGTTCCTGTTGGACGCGCAGATCAGGCGGCCGACGGGAAGCCCCATCTTCTTCGCGTAATATCCGGCCATGATGTCTCCGAAGTTGCCGGTCGGCACGCAGAAATCGACCTTTGTCCCGTCGGGCAGGCCTTCCGTTTCCAGGACGCGCAGATAAGCGTAGAAATAATACACGATCTGAGGGACCAGCCTCCCCCAGTTGATGGAGTTCGCGCTGGACAGGCAGATACCTTCTTCCGCCAGCTCCCTGGCAAGTTCCTCGTCATGAAACGCTTTTTTGACGCCGGTCTGGGTGTCGTCGAAATTCCCGATGACCGCGTAGACTCCGACGTTCCCGCCGCGCTGCGTCGCCATCTGCAGCCGCTGCAGGTGGCTTACGCCGTTGTGCGGATAGAAAACGATGATCTCGATCCCGTCCAGGTCCTTGTAGCCTTCGAGCGCCGCTTTGCCGGTATCCCCGCTGGTCGCCACCAGGATCCTCGTCCTGTTCGGGTCCTTTACGATCTTCTTTCCTTCCGAAAGAAGCCTGGGCATCAGCTGCAGCGCGTAATCCTTGAACGCGCAGGTCGGCCCGTGCCACAGTTCCAGGACGTACGTCCCGTCGTCAAGACGGACGGTCCTTCCCGCCTCATCTCCGAAAGCTTCCCCGTACGCGCTTTCCGCCGCCCGGGTCAGAAACGCGGGATCGTAATCATCCAGATAATACGGCAGGATCGCCGCGGCAAGTTCCGGATAGGACATATTCTTAAACCGGCGGTAATCCACCTGCGGTATGGATTCCGGGATAAACAGCCCGCCGTCCGGGGCAAGTCCCTGCACGATCGCCTGCGCGGCCGTCACTGTTTTCTTTTCGATGTTTCTGTCTCTGGTGCTGAAATAACGCATTCCTACTCCTTTCCCGAAACCCGGCTCTGCTTTTCCGGTCAGACGTCCCTGACCGTGATCTTTGAATTCATATCATAATAACCGACGGTATTCCGGTCCGAAACGACCGTCAGGTCGAGTACGTCGTACAGTCTGTGGTAGACCCTGAAATCCTGTCTGTCATAGCCGGTGACCCCGAAAGAGATCAGGTAGTCCCCTCCCTGCAGGTCGATCCGCTGCGTGAAGGTGATCTCCTTGAACTGCCCGGCACGGACAGAATCAAGGAACGCCCTCTCCACCATGGTATTGGTCCCGGTGATCTCGACGCCCTGCACGTTTTTGATCGATACCGCGAAGATCGGCGAGGGAATATCCTCTTTAAACTCCACTTTCATGCGGAAAGTGCAGGAGGATCCCTTCATCACCGTGCCGCTTTCCCGGCCGCGGTCGTCGATGATGGCATACTCCGTGATCAGGGCCTCTTTCGTCCCGTATTCCAGCGCTTTGTCGTTCGCGCCCGCGGAATTTTCCGGGTGTTCCCCCACCAGGATCTGCTTGTACATGTCGATCATCCGCTTGGGATCGCCTTCTCCCAGCTTTCTTCCCTTGTTCAGCAGCACGACACGGTCGCAGTACTGGTTGATGCTGGAAAGATCGTGGCTGACAAACAGGACGGTCTTGCCGGCCCGCTTGAACTCGTCGAATTTCCGGTAGCATTTGGCCTGGAAGAAAACGTCGCCGACCGAAAGCGCTTCATCCACGATCAGGATCTCCGGATCGATGTTGATCGCGACGGCGAAAGCCAGCCGCATGAACATACCGCTGGAATACATTTTGACCGGCTGGTAGATATACTCGCCGATGTCGGCAAACTCCAGGATCTCGGGCAGCCTCGATTCGATCTCCTCTTCGGAAAAACCGATCATGGTGCCGTTCAGGTAAATGTTCTCGATCCCGTTGTATTCCAGGTTAAAACCTGCTCCGAGTTCCAGAAGCGCCGAGATCCGTCCGTTGACGGTGATCTCTCCGGAGGTCGGCGAAAGGACGCCTGTGATCATCTTGAGGATGGTGGATTTTCCGGAGCCGTTCGTCCCGATGATCCCGACGGTCTCCCCCCGGTAGACCGTCAGGTCCACGTCCTTCAGCGCCTCATGTTCCTTTCCGCGCGGATGACTGCCGGACAGTCCGAACGCGTCGATGATCCTGTCCCTGTTATGTTCATAAAGCCGGTAGGTCTTACACAGCTTGTTTACGCTGATCGCGATATCTCTTTCCTGTTCCATCACAGCACGTCCGCAAACATGGGCTTGAGCTTCTTAAAGACCAGCGACGAGAAGATAAACAGCAGCACCGTCACGATCCAGAAATACGTCGATGAATAAAAATGCTCCCAGAACCAGTATTTCCCGTAGATGGAAAGCCGGAACCCTTCCACGATATAGGTCAGCGGGTTCAGCTTCACGATCCATTTGTACCGGTCGTCGATCTCGTAAATATTCCACAGGATCGGCGTCGCCCAGATGCCGACCTGGATGAAGATGGAGATGATCTGCTGAAGATCCCGGAAAAACACCACGACGGAACACGTGGCATAGCACAGGCCGAGAACGAAGACGTATTCGCAGACCATGTAGTATAAAAGCTGCAGATAATGCAGATTCGGATAATACCCGTAGATCGCCGCGATGACGATCAGCACGGCCGTAAAGAAAAAGTGGACGAACAGCGCCGCCGTGATCTTGATGATCGGCAGGACGCTGATCTTGAACACCACCTTTTTGACCAGGTAATTGTACTCCAGAAGCGCCGACGTGCCGCCCGTGATCGCGTCCGAAAAGAAAAACCACGGCACCAGGCCGGCGGTCAGGAACACGACGTAGGGAACCGAACCGCCCGCTTCCGCGATCTTTTCGGAACTGTGGAAGATCCGGTCGAAAACGAACCAGTACATCAGCACCGTGATGACCGGCGGCACCAGGGCCCAGATGATCCCGAGATAGGATCCGGCATACCGCTTTTTGAAATCGTTGGCCGCCAGCCTGAAGATCAGCCGCCTGTTCTGGAACAGTTCCTGCGGCAGCACCATCAGGATCCTGTAGAAGACGGTAAAGATCGTCGCGCCGGCGATCAGGAGCAGACTTCCGGATACTTTTTTCAGAAGCGCCGTCCGGGCGTCCTCATACGGGTTGCTGTGGTTCAGGAGCAGAAACAGGCACAGAAGCACCGCCGACCAGACCAGAAACAGCCGGATCCGTTTCTTCCGCTTACCGTCCATACGCCTCCAGCCCCGGCCAGTTCCGGTCCTTTTCGGATAAGATCAGCGGAACGCCTTCTTCAAACGGCCACTCGACGCCGATGGAAGGATCGTCGTAACGGATCCCGCCCTCGTCGCCGGGATGATAAAAATCAGAACACTTGTAAGTGAATTCGGCATAGTCAGACAGTACCAGGAAGCCGTGCGCGAAATTTTTCGGAATAAAGAACATCTTTTTGTTTTCCGCCGAAAGCGTCACCCCGAACCACTGGCCGTACGTGGGGGATCCCTTCCTGAGATCCACCGCTACGTCAAACACGGTCCCGTTCACGACACGGACCAGTTTGTCCTGCGGGTGCTCGATCTGGTAATGCAGCCCGCGCAGCACGCCCCGCCTGCTCGACGACTGGTTGTCCTGCACAAAATCCACGTCGATGCCGGCCTCGGCGAACTGTTTCTCATGATAAGTCTCCATGAAATATCCGCGCTCGTCCCCGAACACCTGCGGCGTGATCACTTTCAATCCTTCAATTCCGCATGATTCTACCTGAATCTGTCCCATATTTTCCTCACTGTTCCCCGGTTTATAAACCTTCCGCGATCTCCGCCAGATACTTGCCGTACGCCGTTTTCATCAACGGTTCCGCGAGCTTCAGGAGCTGTTCCTTCGTGATATAGCCGCGTTTGTACGCGATCTCCTCAATGCAGGAAACGTACAGTCCCTGCCGTTTCTGGAAAGCCGAAACGAAATCCGCCGCGTCCAGCAGCGCGTCGTGCGTCCCGGTATCCAGCCAGGCGAATCCCCGGCCCAGGACTTCCACATGCAGGCGTCCTCTCTTCAGATATTCGTTGTTCACCGACGTGATCTCGATCTCGCCGCGGGCGGAAGGTTTTACGTTTTCCGCGATCTCCACCACGTCGTTATCATAAAAGTACAGGCCCGGGATCGCGTAGTTGCTCTTCGGATGCTCCGGTTTCTCCTCTATGGAGATCGCCGTTCCTTCCGCGTCGAATTCGACCACGCCGTATTCGCGGGGATCTTTAACGTAATAGCCGAAGATCGTCGCGCCTTCCGTGCGCTGCGCTGCCTGCTGGAGCACTCTGGAAAAACTCTGGCCGTAGAAAATGTTGTCCCCGAGGACCAGCGCGCAGCTGTCGTTCCCGATAAAATCCTTCCCCACGATAAAAGCGTCCGCCAGGCCGCGGGGCGATTCCTGGATCTTATAGGAAAACGAAAGCCCCAGCTGGCTGCCGTCTCCCAGAAGATCCTCAAAAACCGGCAGGTCCCTGGGCGTGGAAATGATCAGGATGTCCCGGATGCCGGCGAGCATCAGCGTGGACAGCGGATAATAGATCATCGGCTTGTCGTATACCGGCATGATCTGTTTGGAGATTGCCTTGGTGATCGGATACAGTCTGGTGCCTGATCCTCCTGCGAGTATGATTCCCTTCATGGTTTTCCCCCGATCTTCAGAATTCTGTTCAGATGCCGGAACGGTTTCCGTACATCGTTTCATAGTACTGCTGATAATCGCCGCTTGTTACATGTTCCATCCAGTCCTGGTTCTCAAAGTACCACCGGATCGTCCGACGGATGCCCTCCCGGAACATGGTCTCCGGCTCCCATCCGATCTCGGCCCGGATCTTGTCGGGCGCGATCGCGTACCGGCGGTCGTGTCCCTTGCGGTCTTCCACGTAGGTGATCAGATCTTCCGTCAGATGCGCCCTGCGCGGATCGTCCGCCGGCAGTTCTTCCCTCAGGACTTCGATGATGGTCTTAACGATCTCGATATTCTGTTTCTCGTTATGGCCGCCGACGTTGTACGTTTCAAACAGCCGGCCCTTTTCCTGGACCATGTCGATGGCTTTGGCGTGGTCTTCGACGTACAGCCAGTCCCGGACGTTCTTTCCGTCCCCGTAGACCGGGAGCTTCCTGCCGGTCAGCGCGTTGTGGATCATCAACGGGATCAGTTTTTCCGGGAACTGGTAAGGGCCGTAGTTATTGGAGCAGTTGGTGATGTTGGCCGGGAAATGATAGGTATCCATATACGCGCGCACCAGCATGTCAGATCCGGCCTTGCTCGCGGAATACGGACTGTGCGGCGCGTACGGCGTGGTCTCATAGAAAAACCCGCCGTCTTCCGGAAGGGATCCGTAAACTTCGTCAGTCGAAACATGCAGGAAGCGCTTGTTCTCCGGATACGTGCCGTCCGCCCGTTCCCAGGCTGCCCGCGCACAGGCAAGCATGTTGGCCGTTCCCATCACGTTCGTCCGGACAAAGGCCATCGGATCGACAATGCTCCGGTCCACATGGCTCTCGGCCGCGAAATGCACGACGCGGTCGATATCGTTCTCCGAAAAGATCCTGCCGATCGCTTCCGCGTCGCAGACGTCTGCTTTCACAAACGAATAGTTGGGAAGGTTTTCCACGTCCCGGAGATTTTCCAGGTTGCCGGCATAAGTCAGGCAGTCCGCATTGATCACCCGGACCGTGTCCCCATACTTGCGCAGTATATAGTGAATGTAATTCGAGCCGATGAAACCGGCGCCTCCCGTTACCAGGTATGTTCTCATTTTCCCTTCTTCCCCTTTCAGGAATCTGTCGTCGCTTCAGGTCAGTCGGATCCTTGTTTCCGCATTTTCGGACACACCAAAAGCGTATCCGAAGACGTGCTCAGGATACAAAAACCACAGGGCAGGTCGTTTTGTCTGTCCTGTGGTTTATTCTATCAGAATTATATGTACTTAACAACTTTCAGGGCGCCTCCGGAAGGCAGTTTTCCGGGCGGGATCCTCAATAATTCCGGTAGCTGATATTCATATCGACTTTTTCAGGGATCCCGTTGATGCGTCCGGATGCCGTATACTGCCACAGATCGTAATGGATCCCCGAATACGTCGGCTCTTCCGCGTACTGGGCAAGCCAGATATGATATCCGGAAAGCTCTCCTGAATAGATCTTTTCGCTGAACCAGTTGGTATTCGAGTAAACGCCGGCGACGTAGCCGTAGGCCCCGACGGTCCTGCAGAACGCGTTGATATTGTCGGTCCTCTGGCGCACGCTGATGGAATCGCCCCGGCCGCCGCTGCTTTCGACGTCCAGGAAGATCGGCAGGCTTAAGCTGTATCCGCTGACCGCGTCTAGGACGTACGTCGCTTCCTCGATCGCCTCGATCTCATCCACCGCCTGCGTATAGAAATATACGCCCACCTTGAGCCCCGCCTTGATCGCCCCGTTCATATTATTCCTGAAACGGGAATCCTCGATGATCGTACCGCCGCTGGAACCCCTGAACCCGCAGCGGATGATCGCGTAGGTGACCCCGGCATTCCTGACCGCATTCCAGTTGATGTCGCCGTTCCAGGTGGAAACGTCGATCCCGAGCTTGGAATCTCCGGCCGGATTCAGGACGCCGTCGCTCCCGAAATGATACTTGACGCCCTGGATCGTCTGTTCGCCGGTGACGTACGTTCCGTTTTCGTTGAAATAATACGTTTTGCCGTCAATGGTCTGCCAGCCGGTATACCGGTATTCCGACGTCGCGGTGACCCTCCGGTAAAAGACGTCGTAGATCTCATAATCCGAAACCAGCGCTTCGGTATAGGTACCGTCGGGGAGACGGATATACAGCTGGTTCCCGTTCTTATCCTTCAGTCTCGCGTTTTTGTCTACGGTCGTCTGCACGATGACCCTGACGCGCTGCGCCAGATCTTCGGAAACGCGCGGGATCACCGTCACCACTGTTTCTCCGGCACTGACGCCGGAGATCGTCCCGTCGGCGAAGACTTCCGCGATCTTCGGGTCTTCGCAGCGGAACGTTACCGCCGTATCGTCCGATCCCTGCACGCTCGCATTCAGTTTTGCCGTCTTTCCGACCTGGACGGTCACGCTTTCCGGCACGCCCTGCAGCAGGATCAGATCTTCCTCTCCGTTTACGTGGACGACGAAAAGGGAACTGACCCCCGGATCCGCGGCGGAATACGCTCTTAACCGTGCTTCTCCGGGCGCTTTCGCCGTGATCTGCGAGCCGGACAGCTCCACCTGCTCACTTCCGGATTCGATCTTCCACTTGATCTCCTGATTTTCCGACCCGCTGATGACCGCCGGCGGCAGGTCGATGGTCTGGCCCGTGACGATCGCCGTTTCCGGATACAGCAGCGCCATCTGGATCCCCGATTCCGGCTGTCCGGAATCATCGTCCGCTTCCTCTTCGTTATCCCCGCCTTCTTCCCGCAGTTCCCCGGTATCTTCCGCCTTCAGGATACCGGCGGGCAAGGTCCTCCTGCCGGAGAGACGGATAAACCGTCCGGGGATCACGGCCGAGGCGGTATCGAAAGGATTCGGGATCTCATCTTTCCCGACAGGCTCATACGCCGTTTCCTCCCCGGCGTGATCCTGCCCGTTTTCTTCCGGGGTCTCTTCCGTCACGACCTCCACCTTACTGGGTTCCACATAGGTGACGGTATCCGCGATCGTGCTTTCTACGACGGCGTCTTTTTTGGCCGTGTCTTCCTGCGCGACGTTTACTTCGGATTCTTTTTTGACTTCGCCGGCGATATCGATCTTTTTATAGGCCAGCTGGTCCGTGACCACGATGGACTTCGCGTCCGCGGACATCCGGTAGATCTTCAGCTGTTCGTTCTTTTCGATCTCACCGGTCTCAAAAGGAAGGATCCTGACGCTGTACGCGCCCGGTTCGACCTCTGTCTTATAGATTATGCCGTCCCTGTCGTCGTCCTCATAAACGACCGTATTTCCCGCAGGTTCCTTTACTTCTGCCCGCAGGGGCTTTCCGGCCAGGATCGTCTGTTTCTCTTCCAGCAGGAATTTGATCTTCAGGTCGTTGTGGACCGAAGCGAGCGTCACCGTCACGCCGACGGTCCCTTCCGCCGCTTTGAGCGCCTCCGCCTCCTCGGCTGCCTTCCGTTGTTCTTCCTCCTCCGCCAGCCTGATCTCTTCCTGCTGCTGTTTTTCCCGGTCCAGCCTGATCCTTTCGTCCGCGACCCGGGAGATGGTATCGCCTCCGATCAGCGCGGCGCCGGAGAACGAACTGCCGATCTCCGAAAACGCCTGTTTCTGTTCGGCTGCCATCCTGGCTTCCACGAAACGGTTTCCGAACAGGAATCCGCCGATCACGATCACCAGGCCTGCCGCCAGGATCACCGCGTCCATTTTCCCGAATCCCCGGATGGTGATCGGCTCCGGTTCCAGATCCAGGAAAGTCAGGCCGCTTGCCTGACCGGATGCGGGAGAAACGATCTCTTCCTCCTGAAAAGCGGAAGCTTCCCAGTTAACGCCGACTTCTGCGGATCCTTCCTCTGCCTCGTCGTCATCGTCGTCCAGATATCCGCTCTCTTCCTCTTCGTCCTCCGCGGATCCTTCCTCCGCCTCGTCGTCATCGTCGTCCAGGTATCCGGCCTCTTCCTCTTCGTCCTCCGCGGCTCCTTCCTCCGCCTCCTCGTCATCGTCGTCCAGGTATCCGGCCTCGTCCTCTTCGTCCTCCGCGGGTCCTTCCCCCGCCTCGTCGTCATCGTCGTCCAGATATCCGGTCTCTTCCTCTTCGTCCTCTGCGGATCCTTCCTCCGCTTCCTCGTCATCGTCGTCCAGGTCTCCGGTCTCTTCCTCTTTTTCCGGATACGGCCCGTAATCTTCCTTCTCCGGGAACCGGCCGTCGTTTTCCGCGTCTTCCGGCACGGCGTCATAGACCGCTTCTTCCGCGGGGGAAGCGAAAGCCGCTTCTTTCTGTCCCGGAACGGCATCATCCTCCGCCGTCTCCTGTGCGCGGCGGTTCGTCATCGCCCGGATCTTTTTAATATTCAGTCTGGCGGTGATCTCTTCAAAACTGATAAAATCCAGGAAGCCGGTGTCCTCGGACAAAGCGGTTCGCTTATTTGTGACATTAGCGTCATTTTTCTTATCGTTCCGGTCTTGATGTTTTAAATCAAAAAACCGCATGATCTCAGGATCCTTTCTAAAACAACTAACACACGTGTCAGTTTTCGCTGAGAATATATTATACAAAAAAACCGTGGGTTTGTATAGGTATTTCTGTTTGAAACACCGGTTAACCAGTCCGGTCATTACTCTTTTTTGTGTATAAATAACAAAAAGATGAATGCCGCCGTTTCCCGTCCGGACAGACCGCGGACGGATACGAAGAGCGGGTATGCAGAAAGAAAAAGATCAGAGCAGGTAATAAATGAGAATTCCCGTGAATATCAAAGACATACCGAGCAGCTTCTTCCGGGTGATCGCTTCTCCGAAAACGATCCTTCCCAGGATCATGACAAAGATATATCCCATGGTCTCCAGCACCGGGATGTTCATATAAGAATCAGCGGCGCGGAAAGCCAGGATGGAGAGCATCATGGAAACAAAGAGCATGCCGTAGCCGGTTATGACGAACCGGTTCAGATATTCGCCGATACGGCTTTCATATGTCCGGTTGGCGCTTTTTTTCAGAAGGATCTGGGACGTGCTGGCGAGCAGTTCCGAACAGATCATGATCAGGATGCAGACCACCGTGCTTTTCATGCGTGCTCTCCCTTCTCCGGAAGGTTCAGGATGATAACGCCGGCGATCACGACCAGGACACCGGCCACCCGTTTGGCAGTCACCTTTTCATGAAAAAGAAGAACGCTCCACAAAAGTCCCCACAAAAGGACCATGGCTTTATTGGCATAGGCGATGGAGATATCGAACCGCTTGATCGCCTGCTGCCAGAACACGGCGTAGATACCGAGCACCAGGACTTCCAGGCAGTAAAACAGAATGAAACGTACAGAAAGAAATTCCTCGGCGGACGCGAACCGCGCCACGACCGTGCTGATGCTGAACACGCAGACCAGCGCCTGCAGGAACAACAGGTTCCTGACCCACTCCGTTTTTTTCACTCTGCTCTATCCTCCCGCGGCATGTTTCCCCTTTTTTGCGCAGCCGGAAATTTTTCTGCGCAAAGCCGGGAACCTTCGCTATGTAGGTTATCATCTTTCCCGGATATTTGCTATAATGAAACTACGATGCGTAACCTCTCCATACATAAAATACTGGCTGTTGTGATCGTAGTGCTTCTGGCCGTCAGCGCGGGCCGTTTCTTCCTCTGGAACCGCGGCACCGCTTCTTCTTACGATCCTTCAGCCGTCAATACGGCAGCATTCAGTACAGAGGTACAGGATCTGATCATCCCGATGACGGGAGACGGTGCTTCCCGGGAAAGAGCCGAGGGAGAACCGCTTACCGTTCTGTGTCTCGGCGGCAATCCCTGGACCGACAACCAGACCGGCACGGGAATCGCCGGGCAGATCGAATCGCTTTCAGGGTGCCGGACGATATCCGCCGCCTTTCCCGATTCCCGCGTCACCTGCCTGAACCGTTCCTATGACCCCTCCACCCAGGAGGGCATGGATGATATCTTCAATCTGTACTACGTCAGTTACAGTCTCTGCAGCGGGGATTTCCAGGGACTGCTCAACGTCGCCTCGCTGAAGAAGGATCCCGTTTATCTTTCTTCGGTGGAATCCCTGATGAACACGGACCTGTCCGCAATAGATATTATCCTGATCGCCTACGACGGAACGGACTACCGCACCGGGGCGCCGCTTTCCAACGACAATCCCAGGGACCTTACTTCCTATGCCGGAAGCCTCCTGCAGTCCGCCGAACTGCTGCGGACGACGTATCCGGATATCCGGATCGTTTTCATGACCCCGACCTATGAATTGTATACCGACGCCGACGGCAGCGTCCTCGACCCGGTCCACACAGATCTGGGGAACGGGGAAATGCCCAGCTACATCGCCGCGGCCTATACTTCCTGCAGCGCCGCGCTGGTCTCCTGCATCGATAATTACAGCGGCAGCGTCAACGCCTTGAACTACGCCCGTTTCCTGAACCCGGACGGTTCCCTGAACGAAGACGGGTGCCGGGAAGTAGCGCTTCACTTTGTTAAAAAGATCATTGAGGAAGATCCGGCCGAATACCAGCCGCCGCAATGATCCTCCCGAATTGTTCCAGATAAGCCTGATCCGAGAATCGCGCCGCCGCAAGCGGCGCGTTTTTCTGATACCGCTCCATCCGCTGCGGATCCGAGAAGAGCCGTTTCATCGCGGCGGCAAGGGCCCGCTCTTCTTCCGTTATGACCGACGCGTTGAAATCGGGCGTTTCATCCATGACCGGAAACAGTTCCCCGCAGTCCGCCCTGTCGGTGAGAATCTCCGAAGGCCCGCTCCGGCAGTCTGCGGACAGTGCGGGAACTCCCAGCGATAAAGCTTCGATCAGCGCGTTCGGGAACCCTTCGTGAATGGAAGTCAGGACGTAAAGATCCGTTTTCTTAAGGACCGGGAAAGGATCCTTTAAAAGACCCGTAAACATAACGCTGCCGGCTATATCCAGCTCTGCCGCAAGCTTCCTGTAAGGAGAGAAATCCCCGGCGCCGATGATCAGAAGCCCCGCTTCTCTTCCTTCCTCTTCTTTTTTAAATAAAGAAAATGCCTTAATGAGATGCCAGAATCCCTTGATCTCATCCCTGCGCCCCATACTGGCCAGACAGGGATGATGTGTTTCGAGAAAACGGACTGTCCCGGGATCTTCGCAGTTTCCCGGGCACTCCGGCGCGGAGACCGGATTGTAAAGCACGTGGACCGGGCGGCCGGTATAACCGTTCTTTATTTCATCCGCCATGTCCCGGCTGCAGCAGACGACCTCGTCGGAGCGCCTGACGATCTTCTTCAGTTTTTCCGGATTGTCAAAATCCTGAAAGCTCCTGATCCCGCACAGTATACGGTCACCGGCCCGGGCGTAGATATTGGCGAGATTTGCCGTCTGGCCCAGGCTGTAGGAGACCTGGATCCCCAGTCTCTTTTTCAGTCTCTTCAGCGCCAGGCACCGCCTGAACAGATTCAGCGCCTTTCCGGACAGGCCGCTCCGGCTCGGAAGATCCAGGTCGCGGACGGAAAGGCCGCTCACGTCATAAGCCGGATCCGAACCGTCAAATACCGCGATCGTCGTTTCGTATTTTTCAGGATCCAGAAGTCTGGCCGTCCGGACGCACACCCGTTCCAGGCCGCCCTGTTTCAGGGACGGGACGATCAGCATCAGCCTGATTTTTCCGTTTTTCGTTCCGGCCGGATCGTTCATGAGTACTTTTCCTGCGCCTCCAGATATTTTTTCTTCATCCGCCCGGCCAGGATCCTGACGTCGTATCCGGCGTCCGAGAGCCTTTCCCTGGCCGTCTCCGAGTTCCTTTTCCTGTCTTCGTCAGACGGGATCTCCGGGAGCATTCCGCAGAGGCAGTCTGCCCAGCGTCCCGGGTCCGATAAGGGAAGTCTCTTTTCCCGACCGGCAATGCACACTTCTTCCGTGACCGCTTCGGAGAGCAGGCAGGGAAGTCCCGACGCCTCCGCTTCGATGACGGTCCCCGGCAGTCCTTCATAAAAAGAAGGAAGCGCGAATACATCCATGGCCTGATACGCTTCCCCGGTTTTTTCACGGCTGCACTCCCCGGCAAAGAGCACCCGGTCCTGGACCGAAAGCTCCTTTGCCAGTTCCCTGACTGCCGCTTCTTCATTTCCGCTGCCCACGTACAGCAGGCGGACGTCCTTATTCTTCAGACATGCCAGCACGCGGACGAGAAAAGCCTGGTTCTTGACGCTGTCAAAACGGCCGACGTGGCCGATCACCACCGTTTTTTCGGGAATGGAGAACGCTTCCCTGAACGCCCGCCGCTTCCCGGCGTCAAAAGCAAACTGATCCGTTTCGACCGCATTGGGAATGATCTCCACCCGGCCGCCGTCCGTCAGTTCCTTTCCGTACACCGCGTAAGCCGCCTGTTTTGCGCAGCTCCACAGCAGATCCGCTTTTTCGGGAAGACTTTTCCGCAGATGGCGCACCAGCATTCCCTTTAATCCGGACGGCGCCCCGCTGCTGCGCAGATGGGCCGCCGTCACCGGCGCGCGGTATCCTCTTTTACGGATCTCTTCTTTGGCAACAGGGAGATAAAGAGAAGCCGTGGAAGTCATGTGTCCTTCCACGAACGCATACGGCGGACAGTTCCTGAAAAAGGCCCTCAGTGCCTTCATATAGGAAAAATAATTGGTCCCTTTAAAACGGGGAACCGAATAGACCGAAGCGCCGAGACTTTTCGCCTCTTCTTCGTAGACCTGCGGCCGGTCGGTATGGATCAGGAAATCGAACTGGACGGCCGTCCTGTCCATTGCCCGGTACAGATCCATGATGCGGCTTTCCGCGCCGCCCCGGTTGAGCGTCCCGAGCACATGGAGCACCCGGACGCACGGCTACTTCTCCCGGTTCGGAAAAGCGCCGTCCCGTCCGGGTCCGTACTGTCCGATATCTGTCCTGATCCCTGCTTCCGTCATCGCTGCCGTCACCGGGAGCCTTACGAAAGGATCATTCCGGGTTCGAGCCGGATCCCGCTCTCGTATTCGTCGATCAGGAGGGATCCGTCGATCGTCCGGACGACCGCCCTGTTTTCAAAGACTTCGACCACTTCCCCCGGCGCGTACGCGGAGAAATCGATGACTTCGTCAAAAGGCCGGGCCGCCCATACGACGACCTTTTCATCTCCTGCGAAACAGAAGGCGCCGGGGAACGGACGGGCCACCGCGCGGATCAGGTTGTAAAGATTCCGCGTCCGGTCATGGAAGTCCAGCTTCCCGTCCTCGGGCGTCCGTTTTTCGTACCAGGAATCCGGATCTTTGGAATCGGTCTTTACCGGCACCGATCCGTCCCGGATATAGGTCTCCAGAAGCGCTTTCGTCATCCGTTTCATGCAGATGATCTGCTTATACTGCGCCGTCCGGATGTCGTCGTGCGGCGTGATGGAAAACATTTCCGTACGGAAGACGTTCGGACTGTCCGCCTTTTCGTCGTACCGGAACAGATTGAGATTGAACCGGGTGTCTCCCAGGAGGATCGTCCAGTTTAACGGGCTTCGTCCCCGGCCGAACGGGAGATAGCCGCTGTTTCCGTGAAATCCGAATACGCCCGCTTCGAACCGGTCGAGTACCTGTTTCGGGATAAGCCTCTGCCATCCGACCACGACGCCGATGCCGAATTCATTGGATCCAAAAAACGCCCGGGTATGATCGTCCGACAGATAATAGCTCTCCGCTTCATAAACCGGGATCCCCAGACCGGCCGCATATCCCTGCAGTCCCTGATATCCCGAGATCTGGTTCTTTTCCGTCACCTTCGGGGCGATCGTCACGATCAGGTCGATCGGCGCGACGTTTTTATGCAGGTATCCGATCATTTCCCGGGACGTATCTTTCACGCCGAATAAGACAACGCGGTATTTCATTACAATCCTCCGTTAACGCAGATTTTCCCTGTACCAGGCGATCGCCAGTTCCATCCCGGCCCTGAAATCATAAGACGGATCATAGCCCAAAAGCTGCCTTGCTTTGGAAATATCCGCGTTGGAATCCCGGATATCGCCTTTTCTGGGCGGTCCGAAAATGGGCTCGATGTCTTTTCCGAGCACCGAGCAGAGATCGTGGTAGACGTCGATCAGGAATACCCTTCCGCCGGCGCCGATATTGAACGCTTCGCCTGCCGCTTCGGAAGGCGCCAGGCACGCTTTGAGATTTGCTTCGATCACGTTGTCGATGTAAGTGAAATCACGGCTCTGCCTGCCGTCCCCGTTGATCGTCGGCCGTTCGTCGTGAAGCAGGAGCTTCAGCCATTTCGGTATGACGGCCGCGTAGGCCCCGTTCGGATCCTGCCTCCGTCCGAACACGTTAAAGTACCGGAGTCCGTACGTGTCCAGACCGTAGAGCGTATGATACAGATGGCCGTACTCTTCATCCGTCCGCTTTGTCAGCGCGTAAGGCGAAAGCAGCTTTCCTTCCTGTCCTTCCTTCTTGGGAAGGATGACCGAGTCCCCGTAAACGGAGGAACTGGAGGCATAAACAAATTTCCGGACGCCGTTCTGTCTGGCGGCTTCCATCATGTTCAGCGTGCCGCGGATATTGATCTCTTCGTATAAAAGCGGCATTTCAATGCTGCGCGGGACAGATCCCCACGCCGCTTCGTTAAGAACGAAATCCACCCCTTTCGCCGCTTCCATGCAGGCGTCCAGATCCCGGATATCCTGTTCCAGGAAAGTAAACCGGTCGTTGCTCATAAACGGTTCGATATTTTCGATATGACCGGTCGAAAGGTTATCCAGGCACCGGACCGTGAGGCCCATGTCCAGGATCGCCTCGCAGAGATTCGACCCGATAAAGCCGGCCCCGCCGGTTACCAGAAAAACGGTTTCCGGATCAAACTTCAAATTCCTGTATCCCATGCTCTTCTCCCTTTTATCCTTGTTATCCTGTTGATCGAGCAGGACCGAATAATATAACACTCCGTCTTCCGAAGTCCTGTCAAGATGATACCCGCATTTTTCAAAAGCCTTCGCGGAGGCTTTATTCTCCGCCTTTACCTGCCCGGTAAGCCTCAGGACGCCGGGGAACGCCTTCCGCGCAGCCGGCAGGATCATTTTCAGAAGCGCGGATCCGTACCCTTTCCCGCGTTCATCCGCGGCCACACTGTAACTGATCTCCGCGGCACCGTCTTCTCTCGCGATCCGGATCTGCCCGACCGGCTTCCCGTCCCGTTCCAGGACGTACTGCCGTCTGTCCGGATCCTTCATCATCGCTTCGAACCAGCGCCCGTGGTCTTCCCGGAGGACCGGTTCCGTATGGAAAGAAAACTGCCGGACCAGCGCGTCGTTCCGCCATTCGTACAGAAGCCGGCAGTCGG
>JAEEGL013164703.1_pt1 | contig 15977 bp, 10 predicted proteins | sample 9134231 | NCBI WGS metagenome assembly JAEEGL01 (sample SAMN16246548, study PRJNA631951) | gut metagenome | biome: gut microbiome; feature: rumen; material: fiber-attached | host: Bos | place: Iran: Karaj | collected 2018-10 | reverse complement strand
AGATGTGGTAGCCAAACACAATGAGGATGCATTATATAATGGTGGAATTGTTATTGCCTGTGGAATGGCAAAATATGGTAAGGACGATGAAAGTGTTTCCACTGTGTTTAACCATGCTGACCAGATAATGTATGAAAATAAGACTTGGTTGAAGAAAAGACAAAAAGAACTGAAATAGATGGCTGATAATAATTTCCTCGTAAAGTAAAAAAAGCTTGTTTGCTAAGATTTGGCAAACAAGCTTTTTGGTTTTAAGTGACATTTTGTTTATCTAAACTTTGACAGGAAAAAACTAATATATGTCCATAGTTTTGAGCGAGTACTTATCCTAAAATGGTGTAAACCTAAAGTGAGAAGGAGAATAGTGTAATGCTTAGAGAAACTATGGTAGAAAATGGAGCAGTCAGAGGATTGCCTGGAGCTGATCCAAGGGTTACGGTTTATAAAGGTATTCCTTTTGCAGCGCCTCCAGTTGGAGTTAATAGATTTAGAGCACCTCAGCCTGCAACTGATTGGCAGGGGGTGAGAGAATGCTTTCAGTTTGGTCCACTTTCCATGCAGGATGTGCCTCAGGGTGGAAATGGACTTTATGATAGAGAATGGCATGTAGATGCAGGATTAAAAGATAGTGAGGACTGTCTGTACTTAAATGTGTGGACTCCTGCAAATTCTAAGGATGAGAAACTTCCTGTTTTGGTATGGTTTTTTGGAGGCGCTTTTCAGTGGGGCTATACTGCCGAGATGGAGTTTGATGGGGAACGCTTAGCCCGTCGAGGAGTTATAGTTGTCAGTGTAAACTATCGTCTGAATTGCTTTGGATTTTTGGCTCATCCTGAGATTACAAAGGAGGCACCGGAGGCTCCTGGTAATTTTGGACTTTTAGATCAGAAGGCGGGACTTCACTGGGTATATAGAAATATCAAAGCCTTTGGCGGAGACCCAGAGAAAATCACTATAGCTGGTCAATCTGCTGGTGGAGCCAGCACCATGAATCAGCTTGTGTGTGAGGCCAACAGAGATATTGTTAAGGGCGCAGTAATTTTAAGTGGCATTATTCGTCTTCCAGCTGAAGAGGAAGATATTTTCCGACCTATTGAGTTAGCAGAGGCTGAGAAGCGTGGTCAGGAATTTTTCAAGGAATTAGGTGTGAATTCATTGGCAGAGGCTCGCAAGCTTACGGCGGAAGAAATATTTGAAGGCTACAATCGATATGTCCAGAATCACCAGAGGATGTTCCCTATAAATGATGGAGTGTTCTGTAAGGGAGACCCAGTGGAACGCTTTGTGAAGGGGGACTGTGCAGATGTACCAGTTATAGCTGGAAACACTTCAGAGGAATTCATGATAGGAAATATCAATATGGTGGAGCGTTCTGTAAAGGGTGCTTTTAGCGATGCCTTAAAGGTGAATTCTGACAGAAGGCTATACTATTATCGTTTTGATACAGATATCCCAGGGGATGGAGTAGATTATCCTGGCAACTTCCACTCAGTTGATTTATGGTTTTGGTTTGAGTCTTTGGGAAAATGTCATCGTCCATACCGGGGCAGACATTTTGATTTAGCAAGACAGATGTGTGATTACCTTGAAATCTTTATTAAGACAGGTAATCCTAACGGTGAAGGACGCGATGGAAATGTTCTTCCAAATTGGAAGCCATTCACCCTTACTGACAAGGATGAGATGGAATTCTTAAGTCAGGGAGCAAAGCCACGCCGTGAAGGTGGAATTAGGCAGAATAGCAGAAAACAGGCGGTAAATCCATATTTACCAAATTGGGAGTATATTCCTGATGGAGAGCCTTATGTGTTTGGAGATAGGGTATACGTATACGGTTCACACGATTTATATAATGGTGCAGCATTCTGTCTTGGTGACTATGTTTGCTGGTCTGCGCCAGTGGACGATTTGGGAAATTGGCGTTACGAGGGAGTTATTTATAAAAAGACAGATGACCCTTTAAATGAGGATGGTCACATGTGCCTTTATGCTCCTGATGTGACGGTGGGACCAGATGGTAAATATTATCTTTACTATGTGTTAGATAAAGTTTCAGTTGTTTCAGTGGCTGTAAGTGATACTCCTGCAGGTCCATTCAAGTTCTATGGTTATGTTCACTATGAGGATGGCACAAAGCTTGGTGACAAGCCAGGGGATGAGCCTCAATTTGATCCAGGAGTTATGACTGAAGGGGGTGAGACGTACCTCTACACAGGCTTCTGTGGTCAGGGAGATAAGAGTAGAAGTGGTGCGATGTTTACTGTCCTTGGCTCAGATATGCTTACAATAAAAAAGGCGCCTGAAATAATTGTGCCAGGTAATTGCTATAGTGCCGGAACTGAATTTGAGGGGCACGCATTCTTTGAGGCACCATCAATTCGTAAATACGATAATACATATTACTTCATATATTCCTCTGAAGTAATGCATGAGCTATGCTATGCTACTTCTAAGTCACCAGCTGGTCCTTTCACCTATGGTGGTGTAATCGTCAGCAATTGTGACTTGCATATAGATACTTACAAGTCTGCTGATAAGCCGACTGCAGCAGGTGCAAACAATCACGGAAGTATAGTTCAAATCGGTGATGATTGGTATATTTTCTACCACAGACATACAAATGGAACCTGGCTTTCAAGACAGGGATGCGCAGAAAAAATCCATTTCAATGAAGATGGTAGCATCCCTCAAGTGGAGATTACTTCCTGTGGACTAAACGGAGGACCACTTTCAGATATAGGCGAGTATCCTGCTTACATTGCCTGTCATATTTTTAATGAAAATACAGGAATATATGTGGAACAGGATTACCCTCGCATTGTTCAGGAGTATGGAACATCAGGTCATGAGGATAGCTATATTAAGGACATTACAGATACAACCGTTATCGGATTTAAATATTTTGATTTCAAGGATGTGAAGGGAATCAGAATTAAGACCAGAGGCTATGGCGCGGGAAAATTTGAGGTGCTTACGTCTCTTGATGGCGAAGCGCAGGGAACGGTAGATGTGGAGTTCAACAATATTTGGACTGAAGCAGAACGAAAATTCCAGCCAGCAGATGGAGCTTCAGCCCTTTATCTACGCTTCAAAGGAAACGGAAACCTGCAAATATCTTCAATTGAATTATTACATTAATAGTTCCTATATTCTTTTTGAATAAGGAGTAGAGAATCTGCAGTATTAAAAAACTCATACTCAACACTTAGCCTTCACACAACCCAAAACTAAACTTCACTTTTCCATGTTTAAATACAATCTGTAAGGCGCTGAAGTTGGAGCGCAAAAAAGTATAAAACATGGAGGATTAGTAATGAAGAAAAGGATTACTGCATTGATGACAGTGGCTGCTTTGGCATGTGGTTCGTTGTTGGCTTGTGGAACTGCTTCCACAACATCTTATGCAAGTGAAACAATTTATGGAGAGGTTACAGCAGTTAGTGATAGCGGGTTCACTATGACAGTGGGAACTTATGCAGACAATGAACTCACGCTTGGCAGTGAATCTGTAGATATTACAGTTACAGATGATACTACTTATTCTATGAGTATGTCTGGTGGCGACCAGGGACAGCCAGGAGGAGAGGCACCAAGTGGGGAAGCTACAGAAAAGCCAGAGGGTGAGGAACCTTCAGCTGATGGAGAAGCCCCAGAACAGCTAGAGGGGGAGGCGCCTTCAGGAGATGGAGAGGCACCAGAAAAGCCAGAGGGTGAGGAACCTTCAGCTGATGGAGAGTCTACAGAACAGCCATCAGGAGAGGCACCAAGTGGTGAGGCACCAGAAAAGCCAGAGGGCGATGAACCATCAGGTGGAGCACCAGGAGAAATGGAACTTTCTCTTTCAAGTATCAGTGTAGGAACTCAGGTGGCAGTTACATTTGATTCAAAGGGCAATGTAGAATCTGTTGAGATTATTGCAGGTATGTAGATCCCATAAGGATAAACAAATAATTCTACTTTGCAATATAAATTTCTATTATATATAGCAAAATCATGTTACCATTACGTCAACCAAAATGATGGAGGGCGAGATGGTAACTTTTTTTGATTGGAATAATGATTGGATATTTAAGAAAGCTCTTTGGTCAGATATAAAAGTGGCTGAAAAAATAGACGGGGAGCTGGTGACACTTCCTCACACCTGGTATAAGGACGACGATTATTATCAGGGGGATGCAGTTTATCAGAAAAAATTCGTATATGCGATAAAAGAGAATAAAAGAGTCTTTGTGAAATTCTATGGAGTAGATAAGGTTTGCAAGTTATACCTTAATGGAACTGAAGTCGGTAGCCATGAAGGTGGTTATAATCTTTTCACCGTTGAACTCACAGATGCCTTGAAAGATGGTGAAAACGTATTTACGATTTTAGTAAGTACTGATAAGAAGTATCAGGTTTCTCCTATTTCAGGAGATTTTGCAGTTTTTGGAGGAATTCACAGAAAGGTTGAATTTATAGAAACAGAGGCAGCCTGCTTTGACAGAACCTATTACGGTACAGATGGTGTAATCCTCCAGACAAGGCTGAATGATAGAGGTGAAGGTGAAGTTTGGGCGCAAGCGAGAGTTAGCAGCCAACAGAAAGTAGATATCGTATATACGATTTTAGAAGAACAAAAGCAGATTGTCTCAGTAACCTCTGAATCATCAGATGAGTTTGTAAAGATAGCAACAATTTCGGAACCAAAGCTATGGAATGGGCTTAACGCAACATTTCTTTATGTGGTAAGGGCTGAACTGAAATCAGAAGAAGCGGAAGTATTAGACACATTTGAAAAGAAGGTAGGCTTTAGACACATCAACATGGATGCAGAAAAGGGATTCTTCCTAAATGGAAGCCATCTTAAGCTTCATGGAGTTGCAAAGCACCAGGACACCCACGAGGTTTTCTCTGCAGCTACTATGGATAATTGGAAGGAAGATATGGACCTGATTAAGGAAATTGGGGCAAATGCTGTACGTCTTTCTCATTATCCTCATCCACAGGAGGTATATGATCTTTGCGATGAGATGGGCTTTGTGACCTGGGCAGAGATACCAATGCTAAAGCTTACTGAAGACGAGCATTTATTTGAAAATGCAAAGCATCAGCTTACGGAAATGATACTACAGAATATGCATCATCCTAGTATATGTTTCTGGGGAATTCAAAATGAAATCGCTATTTATGGAGAATTCCCATATATGGCTGAGAAGATGCATGAGCTAAATGATATGGTACATGAACTGGATGAAACCAGATTTTCAACCTGCGCAAATCTGAATGTTGTTCATCCAACCAGTGACTTGAATCAGATAACTGATGTAACCGCCTACAACATTTATTACGGCTGGTATTATGGTGAATTTGCAGACCATGGAAAGTTCCTTGACGAATTCCATGAGACTAACCCTGAAATGCCACTTGGAATTTCTGAGTACGGTGCTGACACTAGCACAGCTTATCATTCAGATGACCCAAAGGTAAATGATTATACTGAGGAATTCCAGGCTTTGTATCACGAAACAGTTTATCCTATGATGGCGGAACGTGATTTTGTCTGGGGAAGCTTTGTATGGAATATGTTTGATTTTACAAGTCCTATCAGGCAGGCAGCCAATATTAAAAATAGAAATATTAAGGGGTTGGTGACTTTTGATAGAAAGACAAGAAAGGATAGCTTTTATTATTACAAGGCTATGTGGTCAAAGGACCCATTTGTAAGCATTGCTAGTAAAAGATATGTGAACAGGGCTGAGGAAACTATCACAGTAAAGGTATATTCAAATCAGCCTGAGGTTACATTGCTGGTGGGAGAGCATAGCTTTAATGTGGCTACAGAAAATGGCAGTGCAATTTTCAGAGGTGTGCCACTTGAAATGGGAGAAAACCTAATTATAGCAAAAGCTGGTGAAGTGATGGATGAGACAATATTCATTCGTCAGGAATCAGCAGACGAATCTTACGTGTATGTGGATCAGAACCCAGGACTTAATGTCAGAAACTGGTTTTTAGATGAGCAGTCAGAGGCTGAGCTATTCCCAGAGGGATATCTTTCAATCAGAAGTACTATCAATGACCTGTTAGCGTCAGAGGAAGCTACGGCTGTCATTGATAAAAGAATGCCTGATGTAGGAAAAAGCATCAGAGATATGGTTGGCACATTTTCACTGGAGAAATTCTTCTCTTTTGCAAAGCCAGATTACACAGAGGAAGAATTTAAGACGTTGAATGCAGAATTAACAAAAATTGCTATTTAATGGCAAAATATACTATTATTAAAGGGCGGAGAATTATCTTCGCCCTTTAGTCTTCCCAACATTGGGGGAAGGGGAACCGTTTGCGGTGGATGAGGGGGAATAGGAGAACAAAAATGAACAACAAAGAAAAATTTACGCTGGTTTCAAACCTCATATCAGATATATTTAATCTTCCTGTAGAAGTGATGGATACGAAGGAAAAGATAGAAGATTTTTGCAAGGACCATCGAGCTATCGAACAGCAATCCTGGTTGGCAGAGGAGGCTCTTACTCTGATTTTAGAAAAAGGCAACTCAAGTAAGCTCACATTCTTTGAAGATATTTTGAGTGTGAGAATTGCCTTATTTTATTATGAGGGATTACCAATTATCATCGGTCCCTATCTTCAAGAAGAAATGACAATAGGTAGGTGCATCCAGCTTTGTAATTCTATAGATCGTAGGAATATGGATGGTAAAGACTTGCTTATTTACTATGGCAAATTCCCAGTTATTCCGGAACGTCATATGAACAGAATTGTTCGAGCTATATTAAGAAGACTGGAATTACCAGATTTAGAAGAGCATTATGTTTTCTACCAAGGTGGAGAGGATGATATAGAGGCTAATATTGATTTGGCAAAGGTTAGTAACAGCAATATAGAAATGCATTATCAAACAGAGCGGGAGTATATGGATGCTATAAAAAAGGGTAACATCCGTGAAGCTTTACATTATAAAAAACTATTATCAGAAAATGCTGCAGGTATGTGGACAAGGAAATTTAAAAAGGAAGATATGAGGCTTGGTTTTGCAGTTAATCGAGCCATGAGTAGAATTGCAGCATACGAAGCCGGTGTGCCGGCTCCTATTATCCATAAAATAACTACAAAAGAATCAAGCAGAATATCCCTGGCTCAATCAGAAAAACAAATGGAAGAGGCCTGTCAGGATATGTTGATCGAGTTTTGCGAGATTATACGCAATATAAAAAATGAAAAGTATTCTGCTATGGTTCAAAGTGTGATTTATTATATTAATCAGAATTATTCGGAGCAGTTTACTGTTAAGGATATTGCAGATGAAATTGGTATTTCAGAAAGCTATATGATTTCTCAATTTAAAAAAGAAACCAACACAACTCCTGCCATATTTCTTAGAGAAACAAGACTTAAGGCAGCTGAAGGATTTCTTATCTCCACAGATGAGGAAATCCAATTAATATCTGGAAGAGTAGGTATTCATGATGCCAATTATTTTGTTAAGATTTTTAAATCAAAATACGGGGTGACGCCCAAAGCCTATAGAAAGAAGTACAAGATATAGTAAAATGAGGTCAGAGAATAATCTCTGACCTCGTTTATTTATCCAATTATTAGGGCGTCCTCTTCAGATGTAAATGGGTTCCATTGACTGAATTCGCCTACACAAGGATTACCTGTAGTTGCAAATTCCGCAATAGATTTAACTAAATTAGCTGACAAGTTCGTATCAAGTTCTGTGAATGGACGCCAGCATTTATCTAATGAGCCCATTGTATACCAGAGTTCAGCTGAGTGGAACGCACCTGAGTCATCCCCAGGGAGTTGTCGTTTAAAATAGAAATAGTAGGCAGTGCCACCATTTGAATTTACAAGTTTACAAAAATTCTTGCTCATATCATGAAGCTGTTCTGGGACCATATCTTCAGAATTAGTGCTAAGAATATAGGGAACCTGCGCAAATTCGTGAGCTTCAACAGCTGTCATTGGATCTTTTGGAATAATTATTCCATCAATATGAGGGCAGCAGTGTGACATAAGCTCTCTATCAGCAATGGCGTTAAATGCATCAAATACTTTTTCTACAGGTTGATTTCTCCATTCATAAGGATTGTTTCCTAGTTGACAGGTTAACCTCTCCCAATAGTCATAACTTTCTTCTACCGGTGAAACCCTGGCAAATTCTTTCCCAATTCCACCTCCGCTGGCCATGTAGACATGCTTTATGTAAGGCTTTGTGAGGGGAGACAGGCAGTGTTGCTGAATGCTCATGGCACCAGCAGACTGACCGAACAGGGTGATATTATCAGGATTTCCTCCAAAGTCCTTAATGTGATTGTGGACCCATTTGATAGCTTCCAGCTGATCATAGAGACCGTAGTTTCCGCTGTGACCAGATTCTTCTGTAAGTTTTCTATCGCATAAAAATCCTAAAACTCCAAGCCTGTAATTAATAGAAATAAAGATTATGCCTTGCTTCGCATATGCGGTTCCGTCCATATGAAGTTCGTGATTGCAACCGCCTAAGAATGCGCCGCCGTGAATGTATATTATCACTGGGGCATCCACGGCGTCTCTAGGAGAATATATATCCAAATTTAGACAATCTTCACTGTAATTGAAATCAATTCCTTCTCGGAATTCTTTGTAATAAAATGGCTTTGGTACCTTTTCGGACTCCGGGGCAAAACTTCGAAGTTGCACACAGGCATCTCCATGCTTTGTGGCATCAAAAATCCCATCCCATTTGTCTATAGCTATAGGATAACACCATCTTTTTGCAGTGGCGTAGTGTATACCCCTAAACTGTAAAGTGCCATCATCCATGTCGAGGCCAATTAATTGACCCATATCTGTTTTCTTTATAATTGTATTCAAAACTATTACCTAACTTTCATTCATTATCGTATATCCAATTTTTATTCTTCAGTATTCTTAGAATTATGAAGAGCATGAAGCTTAGCATACATTTCCTCAGATTTTACCTGTGTAAGAGGATAGAGGAACCAAATACTGATGAGAATTACAATCGATCCGAATAATGGCATGAGAATAACAAGCTTACGAATGTTTTCTCCAAACTCAGGAACCTGCTCAGCTGCACCAGCCACAAAGCCAGCAACACCAATAAGTGCAGTTGAAATAGATGCAGCAGCTGCTGAACCTATTTTTCTTGAGAATGTGTAAATTGAATACATTGTTCCATCAGAACGCTCACCGGACTTGTATTCCTGATAATCAATTGACTCTGTAACTAAAGCCCAAACAAGCATTGTAAAGGCTGTGAGCCCAAGGTTTGCAACAGTGTTAATGAACATAAATACATAGCAGTTTGGAATTGGAATCATGTAAAGTGCAGCAAAAGCCATAATGCTATATGCAGCAGAATAGATGATTAGCTTTCTATTTCCAATAGCTTTTGCAAGCTTAGGTACTGCAAAGAATGCAACAAACATCATTGGCAAGCTGATGAGAGAAGAAGCTGCCATTGCTTTTGGCATATGATAATACTCTTTGTAGAGATAACTGCTCATGCTCTGAGAGCTTGCAAACATACTTCCGATTGAAGCTACCATTACTGCAATTAAAGCACGATTTGTAAAGGCCTCCTTTACTACATGAACTAAGCTGTACTTTCTTCCAGAGTCTTTGTGGAAGCGCTGCTCCTGATGAATTCTTTCATGTGTAAATGAAAGCAATAACAGATAGAAAATTACTGAAAGCACACCTGCTACAACTGCCATTAGGAAGTATCCGCTAGCCTTTGGATTTCCTGCTTCATCCCAAATTGCAAGAGAAACAATTGGAATGAACAGAATGCCTACACCCATTCCACCGAATGCTCTTGCACGAGAAAGCTTTGTACGCTCTACAGGTGCATCAGTTATAACAGATGCCATTGCACCGTAAGGCATTGAAACGCCGGTGTAAGCCATTCCATAAAGGATATAAGAAACAGCTACCCAACCGTGCTTAATGATACTTGGAAAAGATGTTGTATCTGTAAAACAAAGAAGTCCAGTGAGAGCAAGCGGAACCATAAAGATTTTTACCCATGGCTTAAATTTGTCAGTGCTCTTACCAATTTTGAATCGGTCTGGCAGAGAGCCAATCATAGGATCGTTAATGGCATCCCAGATTTTGGCAACAAAAATAAGCGATGCCATCCAGGCAGGACTTATACCTAGCACGTAGGTGCAGAAGGTAACATAAAATGCACTGATGTAAAGATTTACCAAGCTTCCTCCGAAGTCACCGCAGAAGTAACCAAATTGTTCCAGGAAGGATAGCTTTCCTCCGTTGTTTTGTTCGTTTTTCATTTCTAATCTCCTTCTTGTTTAATTATATTAAGTGAGGACAGTATAGGTGTGATTTTATTTTGAAAATAGAAGCTGGTGTAGCAAAATAGAAAATAATAATAATAATAATAACTTGTTTGTGTATTGCAGTACAGAATCTTTACATAGGGTTGAATAGATTTTGCACAACAGGTATTATGTATTCATCTTAATTTGGAGAAATAATAAATGGCTGATTTTGAAACAATTTTAGCGGAAGAAGTGAAAAACTATAATAGACTGTCTTTCCCTGTGAAGGCAAATATATTAGAGCGGGCTTTAATAAGAAGAGTGCCTATTTCAAAAGTGCATCCTAATCCAGATGATGAGTTTTGCAAGCCTAATGTGGGACCTAACTATTCCAAAATTTCTGATTACATTTATAAAATCGGAAATAGTGGAGGTTTTGTAAATGATAGCGCGGCACTAGAATCAATCATAGTGGAGAAGATTCATCCTAATGGCTACAAGATTTTAAACGGTCATCATAGATGGGCTGCCTACTACAAGCTGGGGAAGAAATATGTGCCTGTAAAGCTCGTTAATTTGACTAGCCAGGAGGATATGGAACGATTGTTGAAGGCATCCGTTCATAATAAGAGGGTCCTAATTGATTTTGACCAGGTGGTTTACAGGGAATCCGGTGATATGGAAAATGAATTGATATTTCCACTTAACAGGATTTATAAGGAGAGAATCAGAAAGGGCATACCGGCACTTTTTCATTTCTTTGTAAACGAAGGTTATGATATTTGGTTATTCACGGAACGGCTGCATTCTTTAGAATACATGAAAAATCTGTTTAAGCTTTATCATGCAGAGATAACAGGTATAATTACTGGCGATAAGAGAATACCTGAGCTCAATCCGCTTGTGGCAAAAAGCATTGATGATATGTTTAATAATAAATATACTCTTACGCTACACATTTATAATGATAAATTGTATTGGGTTGATAGAGCGGCAAAGGTGTCAAAGGCCTTTGATTTAGAGGATACAAATTGGTCAATCACTATCAAGAAAATAATAGGGGAAATGGGAGAAGATGCAAAAGAAGATTAGCGGCAAAATGAGAATATCTTTCGATCTTGATGAGGTGCTGTTTGTATATCCTCAGACTCACAAGACAGAGAAACCACCTATGTTTCCATTTAATATGATTTTTAAAGAGAGGCTGAGATTAGGTACGCCGGAACTCATAAAAGAGCTACAGAAACAGGATTACGAGGTTTGGGTGTACACCTCATCCTTTAGGACCATAGGGTATATCAAGTCTCTCTTCAAGCTGTATGGTGTGCATTTTGATGGTATTATAAATGGAACCAGGCATTTAAGTGAGGTGCAGAGAGATAGCAAGAATTTGCTTCCTCAGAAAATGCCTACTTACTATCATATAAGTCTCCACGTAGATGATGAAAAGGTAATCTGCTCACAGGCTAAGCAATACGGTTACTATGCTTACCGCCTGGACGAGGAGGATCCAGAGTGGAAAGAAAAGATAATCAAATATGCCGGCGAGATTAGGAATCGACTTCAAAAAAATAAGTGAAAAATGATTAGCATTATTTTGACAACATTTTTCGATATTGTGTAGGAGTCATACCTTTTTCAGCTTTGAAAATACGAGTGAAGTAGGTCACATCTGGAATTCCACAGTTGCTTGCAATTTCTTGGATTTGCATATCCGTTGAGTTCAAGAGGAATATGGCATGCTCCAAACGTTTCGTATTTACGAAGTTGGTAAAGGTTTTGTTTGTTTCCTTTTTAAACAATGTGGCAAGATAGCTTTTATTCAGAGACAAGGCATCGGCGGTACTCTGAAGAGTAAGGTCTGTGTCGTTCATATTTTGTAGAATATGGTTTATTACCCTTTGCATGGTAGGACTGTAGCCTGTGGTAGAGTTATGCTGGACCATGGTGCAGTATCGTTTTAGAACTTCTCGGTGAATCTCCCTGTCCTGATTTGGGTCACTCATATTCTCGATTTTTATTGCCATACGACGTGACATTTCATCTAGATGAATTGGGTGAACATTTCCTCGTTCAGCACCTTTTCGACAGATGGTGTTAAAGGCCAATAGATTATTTTTCTTACTGCGAAGAGTGCTAGGTGAACGGTTATCAATGTTTGATAAAGCCTGATCAGTACTGTATTTCATTGCCCCATTGAAATCACCTCTGGAAATGGAATCAATAACCTTTTCTTCAAGTCCGTAGCGGTATTCAAGACGCTGCATTATATCTTCATTATTGTTGTTATCCATAGCAGTCAGATATTCATTATCACCTTTTGTGGACTGCTTCAAGTATTCTATTTTAAATTCTCCAGCACCATAAATATTTTCCCCTAAAGTAGATAAAAAAGCTTCCATCACTGAGCTGTCACCTAAGCATGGTATAGTGGCAAAATATTGATTGATAAATTCACGGAGAGGAACAGGAATTTCAAGCTTGTCACAAAGTTCGTTAGTGCGATAGATGCCTGAAGTTTCTGTGAGATAGGGTCCTACGTAAAGGACGGAGTCCTCCTCCTGGTTTGGAAGTGGAATCAGGATGTAGTGGCAGTTGTACATATCTGTCATGAGATAGATGATATTCTGGGCTACAAAATTCCTATCGATTGTTTCGAACTGTATGATAGAGCTTGGACTGTTGCGAAGGATTGCTTTGCGGAAACCAAGATCTATTTCATCAGCCAGAGGCTCGTTGATTGAGACAATGTGAGTGCCCAGGTTGAGTTTGTTAAAATATGAAATTGCGAAATTGATAAATGTTGTTTGCATCATATTTAGATTATATAGGATAATATTTGGTTATGCAAATCAAAAGTGAATATAGTTTGATAGTAACAAAATATAGTTATGGTAAATATGCAGGAATCCCGATATTATAACCTCACAATAAAAAGTTGCAATGGGGGCAACTTGAAGGAGGAGAAAATGGAACGTAAAGATGACGGAATTAACAGAGCCAAATGGTGGCAAATAGCAGGTCTTGCTCTTAACGATGTGGCAACAAACCTGTATATGTGGGAGATGATTTTTATTTCCTACTATTTGAATGGTATTGTTGGTGTTGGAGTTGTAATTGCTTCATCACTTGCAACAGTAATGAGACTGTGGGATGGAGTTACTGATCCAATCATCGGTATAGTACTTGATAAGACAAATGGTAAGTTTGGTAAGAACAGACCATTCCTTGTACTTGGACAGATTATAATGCTTATAATGTCAGCAATGATGTTCTTTGTAACACCTAAATTTCCAAAGGCTGCGCAGTTCGTAATGTTTATTGTTTTTTATGCAGTATACATTATCGGCTACACATGCCAGTGCGTGGTTACAAAATCAGCACAGACTTGCTTAACATCAGATCAAAAGCAGAGACCAACATTTGGCATTTACTCAGGAATTTGCAGCTCAATTTTCTTTACAGTTGCACCACTTTACTCATATACATATCTTCTTGGTAAACATCATTATCAGTTTGATATGTCATATTTCAAGGAAATGTGGATGCTGTTCTCAGTACTTTCTTTAATCTTTACTGCAATTGCTTATATGGCAATCAGAGGAAAGGATAGACCAGAATTCTACGGAGCAGGAAATACAGAGTCACAGAAGATTCGTTTCAAGGATTATTGGGAAGTACTTAAGAAAAACAGAGCTTTACAGATGCTTGTAATTTCAGCTTCAACTGACAAGCTTGCTACACAGATGAACGGTAATGCTACAGTGGCAATTTTGGTTTATGCAATTGTTTGTGGTAATGCAGGTGCGGCAGGACTTGTAGGTACTTATACAATTATTCCAGGAATTCTTATTATGTTCTTTGGAATTGGCTACGTTGCAAGAAACTTCGGACAGATGAAGGGCTTCAAGTATTCAAGCTATGCTGCAATGTTTACAATGATTGCATTAATCGCAATGTTTGTACTTGGTGACCCAACTCAGCTTTCACTTCCAGGTGATGGAAAGTTTGCTGGCTGGAATGTATTCTCACTTGCATTTGTCGGACTTATGATGCTTTACACAGGCTTTAAGCAGATTTCAGGAAGTCTTGTTTATCCAATGACAGCAGATTGTACAGACTATGAGGTATATCGCAGCGGCAAGTATGTGCCAGGTCTTATTGGTACAGTATTCAGCTTTATAGATAAGTTAATTTCATCACTTGCCCCACTTATTATTGGTGTGCTTTGTGCAGCAGTTAGTTCATCATCAGAGCTTCCTACAGCAGACACACCATACTCAAAGGGGCTTGCAGCAGTAGGTATCTTCTGCATGTTCGGTATTCTGGTAATTGGTTACCTTTGCAATATCATTGCTATGCACTTCTATCCACTTACAAAGGAGAAGATGGAAAGCATTGCTGAGGATATTGCAAGAATTAAGAGAGAGTCTATGGAGGCTCCTAAGGCTGATTTTTCCAGTAATACAGTAAAGTTTAAATCAAAAGAAGCATAATAAATAATAGTTTAAGTGCCTGGGTATAAACGCCTTAGGCACTTGAATTATTCTAAAAAAAGTAATAGAAACGAGGTTGTTATAAATGGTAAATCTTAGGCAGGCGCCTTTTAACTTAAACGATGAACAAATCAAGTGGGTGGAGGATACTTATGCGTCCCTTACACTGGATGAGAAGATTGGACAGCTTTTCATCAATTTGACTCTTCAGAGAGACGAGGAAACACTGGATAAACTTGTAAATGAATACCATATTGGTGGTGTTCGTTGGCAGGGAGGCACACTTGAGGAAGTCTATGAGCAGAATAAATATTTTCAGGAGCATAGCAAGGTACCTGTTCTAATTGCAGCCAATACTGAGGCAGGTGGAAATGGAGCAGTAGGTGAAGGCACTTTGGTAGCTTCCGGTGCAGCCTGTGGTGCAGCAGCTGATGATTCAGTGGTCAGGGCTATGGCGAAGGTTGGAGCTGAGGAGGCAAAGGCTATCGGCTGCAACTGGGTGTTTGCACCTGTTTGTGATGTAGTATCAAATTGGAGAAATACCATTGTAAACACTCGTGCTTTTGGAGATGATCCAAAGCTTGTGGCTGAGCGCTCACTTGCATATATGGAAGAAAATATGAACCGAGGTCTTGCCTGTGCAGCAAAGCATTTTCCAGGAGATGGCTCTGAGGAGAGAGACCAGCATCTTGTAATGGGCTGTAACGATTTATCAGTGGAAGAGTGGGATGAGAGCTTTGGCTATGTGTACAAGAGTCTGATTGACGCAGGACTTCCAAGTATTATGGTGGGACATATTTGCCAGCCTGCATACTCTAAGTTGCTTCGCCCAGGAATTAAGGATTCTGAGATTAAGCCTGCTACAATTGCTCCAGAACTTTTGCAGGATTTGCTTCGAGACAAGCTTGGTTTTAATGGACTTATTGTTACTGATGCAAGCCACATGGTCGGTCTCACTTCTTCAATGGCAAGAAGGGACTATATTCCAGGTGTTATTGCAGCAGGTTGCGACATGATTCTTTTCTTTAATGATCCTGCAGAGGATATCCAGTATATAAAGGATGGATTAAAGTCAGGAGTTATAACAGAGGAGCGTTTCGAGGATGTGCTTTTTAGAATCCTTGGAATGAAGGCTATGCTCGGCCTTAATGACTTTACATTCCCAGCAAAAGATGGACTTTCTGTAGTTGGCTGT
>JAEEGL011197977.1_pt1 | contig 15977 bp, 12 predicted proteins | sample 9134231 | NCBI WGS metagenome assembly JAEEGL01 (sample SAMN16246548, study PRJNA631951) | gut metagenome | biome: gut microbiome; feature: rumen; material: fiber-attached | host: Bos | place: Iran: Karaj | collected 2018-10 | reverse complement strand
CACTCTCACGGCCGACAGAGTACTTCCCCCTCTCAGCAATAACACTCCCACGGCCGACAGAGTACTTCCCCCTCTCAGCAATAGCACTCTCCCGGCCGCCAGAGTACTTGCTCCTCTCGGCAATAGCACTCTCACGGCCGCCAGAGTACTTCCCCCTCTCGGCATAACACTCTCATGGCCGACAGAGTACTTGCTCTTGCAGAATATAGCGAATCTTATTTGTAGAAGATCTTTTCCCCATATTTCTGCCTTTCCCCCTTTTTCATCAACGATCTACTTGTCCTCTAATACGATAACTAAGTTATTATGGAAGAAAATAAATCGTAAAAGCAATTGCTTTGGGACTTTTTCCGAGTTTTTAGGCTCAAAAAAAGGGATTTTTTCCGAAAATTTTGAGTCAAAGAAGGGGCTTTTTTCATAATAATTGGATCAAATTTGGGACTTTTCCCAAAATCAGTGCGACAAAAAAAGATTTATAAGTCAATTATGAATAATATTCATCTTTAATCTGTTGATAGAATGTAAGCCTCTTTTTTCATGTTTTTTCTTGATTTAAAAAAGGGGTAAATACACTTAATACCATTCTAAAATGTGTAAAAAGTGTTAAACAAATGTTAAATTGATGATGCGGTAATCCAAGCAACAAAAAAATACAGTATCTTTGACCTCGAAAATTAGCTATGATGGAAGAATAATTCTTTTATTTGCTATCTTTGCAAACGACTTGCAACAAAAAAGTTGTTGGTCTTTGTTTTTGAGAATGTAAAAAATCTTGAAGGTTAATATTGTGTCGCTGGAAGTCAGTGCATCTATGACCATTCATATGAATACCATGCAATGGGAAATTGGACGCTGTGCTCTTTGTGGAGTGTGGTGTCCCCCCATTATAATCTCCTCTGAAAACTTCTAATATGCCTTCAGATCCTTTTGTGTCCTATACCGGTGCCGAGGAAACAACGACTTCCATACCTGCCAATAGCTTGGATTCAGAACATACCTATTGGTTTCCGATGAGAGTCACTTATGGCAGAAGTTTAAAGGTCGGTGAACAGCTTGCAGAAATGGAAATAGAATATTTCTTGCCTTACGATGAAAAACTGGAGCCTCACCCCAAGAAATATAGAATAATCAAAACACCCCTCATAAACAACTTGATATTTGTTAGGAGTTCAAAGGATAAACTGGTTGAGCTTAAACACTCGGAATCTATCTTGCGTCATATGCGGTTCATTACTTTTATTCCGGAAAGTAAGAAACACAAGGACATGACACCCCTTGAACGAAGCGCTGCAAATCGTATTCTGATTATTCCCGATAGCGAGATGAAACAATTTATTAGGACCGTTAACGAGAATACGTCGCGAGTAACTCTTATTCCTTTCAGCGAAACCTTCAAACATATTGGACACAAGATTCGTATCATCCAAGGGCCCCTTGCAGGAACTATAGGCACACTGCGTCGAATTTCAGGCAATAAGCATGTCCACGTTGATTGTGGCAATCTTATCACCGTTCAAATTGACTATATGCCGAAAGATATGTATGAGAGGTTGGATTAAGTTGTATTGTTTCAGATAATACTAGATATGAAAGTAAGGATTCTATTGATTTTGACACTGTTGTTCTGCTTGTGGGCGAAAAGTGATGCTCAATCACTATCCGTTAAAAAAATGGAATATGCAGTCAACGATCTTTCTGCCAGAACGCAGAAACGATTGGACAAAAATGGTGACGAATGTGCCTTGGTGAAGCTTCGTCTTGTTCTCTCTGGTGCCAAATTTGAAGGACAAGTTATTGAAGTAAAGGAGCAAACGAGCGAGTACTGGATTTACATGGCTCAAGGGTCCAAGAAACTAACCATCATTGTCAGTGGTTATTTGCCCCTTGTTGTAAATTTCGAAGATTACGAAATCAATAGGCTGGAGAAGCTGAACACGTATATACTTACTATAGAAGTAGCAGGCCAGAAAGCAAATCGTGTAAAACCGGATGGTTTTTATGTGCAGGGCTTTTACCAGGTAGGTTCGTTGATGGGAGCGGGCGCCTCGGTTGGAGGGTATTTCAAGAATATCAACCTGGAAGGGTCGATTGTACTTGGGCTCTCGAAAAGTGAGGAGATTGCGTGGAAATCGACGAAGAGTAGTTCGGATTATGGGTACTCCTATACCTATAAACCAATGTTCTTTGGCATCAAATTCGGTTATGGAATTCGATGCGGCAATACGTTTCGAATAACACCCCAAGTCGGAGTTGGAGTTTCCTCGATCAAGGGTTCTGAGGCGAAGAAAGGCCAGGGAACCGATCCGGATGCCACAAGTTGTTATGCGGTACCAGCGTCTGTTGGTGCACGAATGGAATTATATCTATCAAATCATTTTGGACTTTGTGCAAGTCCTGAATTCGGATTTGCAGTTATGAGCTCTGACACCTATTCCAAGCTGTCTGATCTGTCTTCTAAGGTCAAAGGTTATGGGTCCGGATTCAATGCACGTTTAGGCGTTTTCGTTTGTTTCTAAAAGAATAATCTGAAAAATGAAACATTATCTCAATATACTGATAGCCATATTGCTTACGGCCTTTATGGCTTGTACTGATAGTAAATTGGAAGACTGGGAGCCCTATCTCTCGCTTACACGTACATCAGAATCTTCATTAAGTGTGGACAAAACTAACATTAGAGTTAATGACTCATTTTCTTCACAGTCAATTGCTATAACTTCAACTGATCCGTGGACGGCTTCTACAAGTGATTCATGGATTTCTTTGTCTGCAACTTCTGGATCTTCTTCCCAAACTATCACTGTCAAAATAGAAGAAAATAATACCAGTTCCCAGCGTACAGGAAAAGTCATTATATCTATTGCATCTGGAAACGCAGCGCTCATCACAATTACTCAAGATGGTAAGACAATGACTGTTGATCCTTCATTTATTACTTTTAAAGCAGAAGGAGGTACTCAAAGCATCAACATCGAAACGAATGGTAGTTACTCTTGGAATAAGAATGAGATTAGTTCATGGCTGACAGTAACTCAAGGCTATGGTGTAGTCTATGTCAAAGCTTCAGCTAATATTAGCCCTGAACAACGTTCAGACACACTGACATTATTTATGACGGGGTTGGCCGAAGGCGACAACATCTCGCACGATGTAGTTATCACCCAGTTCGGCTCAAGTGGTGAAGCTCCGGTGGTTAGTACTTCAAACATCTCTATTTCTTCTGCTGCCTTTACTCAAGACATAGCTGTCACTTCAATTGAAAACTGGACGGCCTCGAAAGATGCACCTTGGATAACCCTTTCATCATCTTCAGGTTCAGGTAGTTCGATTATAACAATCTCAATTGAAGAGAATAGAACAATAAGTTCTCGTTCTGGTTTAATAACAATTCAGAACATTTTGGGGTCGGCTAAAGTAGCTGTAACACAAAAAGGCAAGTATTTGACTGTATTCCCTGAGAATCTAACTTTTGAATCAAATGGTGGGACGGAGACGGTGACTGTAGATACTGACGGCACATTCGACACTTCAGTGAGTGATGATTGGATATCTGTCTCAACAAGTGATACTTTAATTATAGTGAGTGTTGAGGCCAATTCATTATCAGATAGCCGAAAGGGTTCTTTGACAGTTTCTCTTAAAGGTTTATCTTCTGGTTCTTTGTCAAGAACAATCTCTATCTATCAGAAAACCAAGGGTGGTGTGTATTTTGATGACTATGGAGAATTGAAACCTTTGGATTAAGATAATTCATCAATATGAAACATATGAAACGAAATACATTCAATAGTTTATTTGCGTTTGGAGCAATAGTTTGTTCTTTGGCAGCATGCAGCCAAGATGAAGCAGTGCTCGATAATAATACCGAGGACCTCCAAACTTACATCTTGTATCTCGATGCCGATGTGCCAAACTTCGATTCGGTTCGCGAAGGTGAAACTCGTGCATCGGGCAACAGATGGGCGGATGGAGATGTAATCTACGTTTCCTATTCCAATGGAGGTAATACAAAGGTGAGCAATGCTACCTACAAGAGCAGCCTCGGAGCTTTCCAGTTCTCATCAACATCTCTGAATTCGGTGAGTGATGCTTCCTGCTCGGTCTATTATTTCCGCGAGGGCACTTTCTCGGTATCTGGTAACACAGTCACAATGGACAAATATACGGCCATCTTCTCTGACACCAGTGCCAAGTATTCCTGTTCAAGCAACGTCATTACCCTTAGTGCTACGTTCAAGCCCTATACGTGGCGTCTTTGCTTCAAGGGAACTGCTGGGACACAGGTGAAATTGAAGTCTGTATCGAATATCGTTTATAATACTTCGTTGAACTTGTCTTCGGGGGCGTTTTCGACAAAAGCTGATTCGGTAAATCTGCTGGTGCAGTCGGATGGATACACTCCATACGTTTATGGCCTGTTCACAGGCTCATCCAATACCATAAAAGTCAAGGTAGGAGGTACTTATTATTCTCGCTCACTTTCATCCTCGAAACTCGCTGTTGGCCAAAGCGGTTATTTCACTGTTCCTACTACCGGCAATCATGCCAACTGGACTACATCTCATGACACATCAGGTTTCGAGTATGTCGATTTGGGCCTGCCAAGTAGACTCCTTTGGGCAAAATGCAATCTCGGAGGATCATCGGAAGAGGAATATGGCGACTTTTATGCATGGGGTGAGACATCGGGTTTTGATGGCCTGGATCGTTTGTTTGATTGGACAACCTATAAATGGTGTGAAGGAACCAGTTCGTCATTAACCAAATACAATTCAAGTGATGGCCTTTCCCAGCTCGAATTGGAAGATGATGCAGCTTACGTTATCTGGGGCTCCCCATGGCGCATCCCAACTCGTAAGGATTGGGAAGAACTCAACAACAATACTACCAAATCTTATGAAACAATCAACGGCATTAATGGCTATCGATTGACAAGTAAGTTAAACTCTAACTCCATCTTTCTGCCTTTTGCTGGTTATTTCGAAGGCTCAGAATACAAGAGTGCTGGCACCTATGCAAATTATTGGACTTCTACACTCAACTCGACCAAATCACAGGCATATATTGCATATACTACTAATAGTGGTGCAATCATTACAAATAACACGTTGGAAAGATGCTTTACACAAGCAATTCGTCCCGTTTATGACTTATTCGGTGAAGGAGAATCCTTGGATATCAACAAGGAAGATTATGGAGATGATAAGAATTTGGATGGTTCTTACATTATCGAGTTCAAAGACAATCTGGAAGGAGGAGGGGATGGGACATTACTCATTAACCCAGATGTTACTTCCGATTCTATTGCTGCCGAAGGAGTTGAGTTTATCGCCGATGTTGCAATCGGCACTGCTGATACCAATACGCGCGCTTATTTCGGACGCACAGGCTACGGCCTCAAGTTCGGCACTTCATCCAAACCCAGCAATCTCCTCATCCACCTTTCTGCCGAAGGTCAGGTGACGGCCACCTCCATCATTGTTAGGGCAGCTCCTTGGTGGAACGACGATACTGGAAAGATTGACACTCCACATGCCACTATCAATGGTTTCGAATACATTGTCGATGAAACCAAAACTGCCTTACAGGAATACGAAATCAAATTCGAAGAGCCACAGTTCATCGACACTCTCTTCTTCAGTGGCACCGAAAGGGGAAGATACTATGTCAAGAGTGTCACCGTGAACTATCAGAGCCGGTAATAAAATGAAAATATTGTTGCTATGGCAATAAATTGAATTTTCTGCAGATATAATAACAACGGATATATGAAAACAAATTATTTATTTATTTCTTCTATAATTGCGTTATTTTTTTCTGATTGCTGCAACGATGTAGTAGAATTAAATGATGTTCAAGTAAAACAGACAGAGTCGCAGGATGGAGTTTTCATCTATGACATGTATTTCAATTCTGAGGTGACCTCTTATGATGGAACCACACGAGCAGCTATGTCCGGTGAATGGGAAGATGGAGATGTGGTTTATTTATATTTCCATGAACCAAATTATGTGTCGGGAAAAGCGGAGTACATCAGTGCAAGTAAAAAGTGGATGGTCACCTGTGAAAGTCCTTTGATGGATGCAACGAATGCTGTTTGTTCGGTTTGGTGTGGTACAGGCGAAAATCCAATTCCAGGTCGGGATTATAGATATTTTCCGACTATTGGGTTTACATATATGACAGAAGCTTATGTCGCTGATAGTGGTATATACACTATTAGCAACAATAGTATTTATGTCAATGCCTTCATGAAACCAAAAGGCTGGAGACTTCGTTTTAAGGGTGAAGCTGGAACCACAATTAAAGTGGAATCTTCATTTGGGTTATACCATTTTTATGAATTTGGAATAAAATTTGAACCACTTTTTTATATTAAAGATTTTCCATTTTACCTCACCGTGGGAAGCAATGGCTATACCGATTATTTTGTCGGGAGGACCGAAGAAATATGTGCCAATATAATTATTCAAAACCAAAATACAAAGGATATTTTTTATCGAAATTTTGATTGTAATACTTTACTTGAAGGAGAAAGCGGATGCTTCACCATTCCAACTTCTTCCAACTTGCATGGTTGGACGAAAAAAACAATAATTGATGGCCATGAATGTGAAGATTTAGGCTTGCCAAGTGGCACACTTTGGGCTACGTGTAATATTGGAACCTCTTCTCCATACGGTGATGGCGATTATTTTGCTTGGGGTGAAATAGAGAGGAAGAACCGTTATGATGTTCATACATATTCCTTTTTCGATGAAACAAAAGAAGAATATATCTCTTTGGGTCAAGACATAGCAGGTACGATTTATGATGTGGCACATATGAAGTGGGGGGGATCGTGGCAGATGCCGTCTTATGATCAGATTCAAGAATTGATTGATTTTTGTACAACTGAGAATATATGGTTTGGAGGCCGGCAGGGTACTCTCGTCACTGGGCCAAATGGAAATTCCATCTTCTTGCCTGATGCAGGTGGGCAGTTTGATGCTTCTTGGTGGTATACTGATTATGGCTATTGGTCTTCTATAAGCTCTGGTGAGATGGAAAGATTAAAGTTCAAAGCCTATGATGGAGAAATAAAGATTGACTATGATTTGCCCGCCGTTGGTATGCCAGTACGTGCAGTTTGCAAAATTTCTTCTTCTAATTAATGCGTTTGAGTGACAGAACTATATAATTGCATATTATCTCTATTTGATAGCAACACATAAAGAAAGTGAATGAATGTTTCACTATTCCGACTTCCTATTCAAATTGCCCAATTTGTATTTTATCCTTCATGAAAAGTTTCTTTTCGATTACAATCTGTTTACTTTTGACATGTAAGATGTCAGCTCAGCTTCTATCTGTTGATACCACAGAGGTATTGTTGGCTGATACTTATGCGATAGATTCCTTGAGAATGGATTACAATGATAACCCATGTGCGGTCATCAAAGTAAATGTGCCCTCGGTGAAGGATTTGCATTTTGACGGAATAATTGTAGATGCACTATATACTGCGGATAGGAATACAACTGATAGTATATATATATTATATGTTGCTGAACAAACCCGTCGGCTCAGGTTTCTTCATGACGATTATTATCCGGGAGATATTGTTTTCCCCTCGCCGTTGAAATCTCTCACAACTTATCAAGTAAATTTATCCCCTCATGTTTATGAAGATTACTCTAATGAAGGCTTTAATTGGTTGACTATAAAAACAAAGGATAGTTATTCAAATATTATACCTAATTGTAGTATTACGGTTGGCGATCAAGTCTTGAAAACCAATGAAAAAGGGTTGGCCATGATTTCCCTTTCAAATGGAACCTATGAAATAACCGTGTCATGTGAGGGTTATAAAAATGAGAATTTGGAACTTCGCATAAACGAGCCTATTCAATATGACATAATCATGACATCTGATTCCGTTTATCAAACTTCTTTGAATGGGAAGGATTGTAATGTTTTTAAAATAAAGGAAGCTCAAAAACATGCGTGGTTCTTGACGGATAAAATGAAGTATGAACTTGGATTGACAGAAGAACAAACGACAGACGTATATGAGATTAACTATGATTATATCAGAAGTATTAGGCCAGTTGGCGATGACTCTGAGCTTTTTACGAATCTTCGCTATAGAAATTTGAGCTATGTTCTCGATGAATGGCAATGGATGATGTTCGAAGCTACAGACTATTTCCTATATCCTTTTATTATAGAAGGTGATTCTTGGAATTTAGTCATTTATCAGCACTATGATCGAAATTCACTTTATTATAATTTCAGTAAAGTTCTTGCAAAATACACAGGTAATGATTATCTGAGGACAAGAGGAATTTATTATCAAAATCGTGGAATCATGCATAAAGAGTCTTTAGCCAATGATCCTAATCTATTAGCAAGCAGGTCTGAAATTATTCGCCCTTTTAGTAATAAAGGACTCCAAACCGGTGAAAAGATATCTTCTAATTCCGCAAGGTCGGGAGTATATAAGGTGAAGTTCCAGGGAACTTCTGCATCCGAGCAATCTTATGTGCCTAAACGCACATATACAGCAACCACTTATCCTCGGAATCGAGTTGGAGCATATACGAGACCACGAACTCCTTCCATTCGTTATTCTAACTGGTTAAGCAATCCTGACCGAACAAGGAGTCACAATTCTCTTGCAGAAAGGGGCCACAGCTCTTATCGTTCTTCTCGTTATGTAGAAAGAACCCAAAATAATGCTGGCCATCAGAGAATGAGAGAACAAAATCGTCCGTCAAATACCCCACAAGATGTTGGAAGTCAGTCTCGTCATTTGAACCAGGTCAATCGCTCTGGACATCAATCGCGTCAATCGAATCAGGTCGAACGCCAGTCACGACAATCGAGTCAGGTCGGTCGCTCCGAACGCCCGTCGCGTCAATCGAGTCAGGTCGGTCGCTCCGAACGCCCGTCGCGTCAATCGAGTCAGGTCGGTCGCTCCGAACGCCAATCACGTCAATCGAATCAGGTAGGCCGCTCCGAACGCCAATCGCGTCAATCGAATCAGGTCGGTCGCTCCGAACGCCAGTCGCGCCAATCGAATCAAGGCAATCGTTCCAGTTATCAGAGTACTCCTTCTTATCAACAAAGGTCCTTTCAGGGTAGTGGCGGCTCGAGAGGTCATCAACGAAGATAAAAACAAATGAGATATTATGAAATCATCATTTTTGTTGTCTGCTTTGTTTTTTATTCTTTTCATCAATCTTTCCTGTAATTGTTTACAAGCGCAAGAACTTTCTGTCGTCAAGTTTGAGAAAGATCCCAACGACCTAAAAGCAAGAACCAATCCGGTAAAAGACAAGAAGGGGAAAGATTGTGCCCTGCTTTGCATCTCTATTCCTTCTTTGCACGATGTTACATTTGGGAAAGAAGTTGTTGAATCATCCTATTATTATGGCGTTTATAACGTTTACCTATCAGCCTCTTCTAAGTCTCTCAGTATTTTTCACCCAAATTATCGCCCACTCGAAATCAAATTCAAGGACTATAAACTGAAGCTGGAAGAAAAGACTGTATATACTATTTTTCTTTCGCCCGAAACTAATGTCAGGACTTTTATTGACTCAGATAACAAGAAAGCAGTTTACGTAGCATTTCTTGTCAATCCAGCCAATTCGGTGGTTAATATTAATGGCGAAAGACTCAGGCCTCGTCGAGGAAACATAGTCAAGCTTTTGCCAATAGGTAATTATCATTATCAGGTATCTGCAACTGATTATCATGATAGTTTTGGCGATTTTATGATAGCAAAAGGCGAAGATACAAGGATTTTCGATGTTAAACTTAAGCCGACTTTTGGATGGGCTACTTTTACGGGAGATGAAGAATCGACGGATGCTAAAATTTTTATAGATGGAGAATTCAAGGGTCAAATTCCGATGACAACAGATAGAATCAAGAGCGGACCTCATTTGTTGAGAATCAAGAAGGATATGTATAAAACCTACGAAGATACCCTAATCATCGAGGATGATATTACTAAACATTCGAATATCAAACTTGCCAGGAACTTCTCCTATGTCAATATCAAGACACAACCTGACGTAGAAGTTTGGATTAATGATACCTTGCAAGGTAAGGGTTCTTGGTCTGGACGTCTTTTGTCTGGCAACTATAAGATTGAAGCGAAGAAGAAACATCATTTTCCTTCGATTCTCAACAAGAACATTCCTGTCGTGGAAACACCTATTGACATTGTTGTTCCCAGTCCAATTCCGAAGCGTGGTATCTTAAATGTCTTTTTTGACGAAGGCGCTTCGGTGTATATTAATGATAATTATATAGGAGAGACACCACTCACCACCGAAATGACGGAAGGAGCATATAAGGTTACTGTAAAAAAGGATGGATATGCAGACAATGTTGGTAGCGCTGTTGTGGTATGGGGTGAAGAGTGTTCTATTTATGGGAAATTAATTCCTCAAAGTATGGCTCATGTTCGTCAGATTTATGAAGAAACTGGAGATGAAGACCCCCTAACTCTAAATGTACTTAACGTTACGGTAATGGGCAAGTGCTCTGATTCACCAATGAATATGTTTGATGGCCATCCATTTTCATCATTCCAAGTTGGACGTAATGATAAAAAAAATAGTAAAATTTGACAGACCGCTTCGGTATATCAGTCGAACAGATCTGCTAATAGATCCGTCAGGAATTGACGATGTAGAATTGCAATCTATGACAGATACATTATTCTGTTCAATAGTAGGTCTTTCTTTTGGAGGCTGGTTGAATGAGCCTATAGATTATAAACGCAAGAATTGGCAATTTATCGATGGATTAATATGCTCAGCTTCTGACAGCTCAAGCAGCGATTTTGACTCAGTAGTCTTCGAGATAAAAGGCGACAATACATATTCTTCAGGATTATCCATCTCTGAATTAAATTTCTGGGGAGTCGAGTATCATGACCAGAACCCTTTGATTTACAATCTGTATGATGGGTCTGTAGCTGAGGGTTTCCATTTTTATGAAAAAGATATTATCAATAACGAATAACTACATGTAAAGACATCAATGATATGAGAAGATCAGCCGATTCCAACAGATTTTCTGCGGCATCAAGTGCAAGCTGCAGACATTGCAAGAAAAAATATTGGGAGCTTTTGCCCGCTTGCCCTTATTGTGGGACAAGTTCTTCGTCCGTATCTGAGAATGGTGAGTCAATAAGCTTCATTGATCCTCGTCAGAAGATGCGGATTTCTCCCAGCTGGTTCTATTATTTCTTCATTATCCTTTCAGTCTTCTTGGGAATACTCATCATCCTGCATGATATCTTCTTTAATATAATCAATGGTATAGATCTCAGTGCCTTGATGTATCAATTCAAGCTGAAGATCTTATTTTGGATCTTATATCCAATACATCAGTTGATGTTCTGCTATTGGATTTATGTTCATCATGCAGCATTGAAAGACAATCTGAGAGTGATGCCGAAACTGAGCTCCAAATGGGCCGTCAGTCTATTCATCCCAGTCTTGAATCTATACTTCCCGAAGGCTTTAGTATCGGAGATTGAGGACACCATGTACAACCTGAAGGTTCGAGACCTGAAGATTCGCTTTGTCGGTGTGTGGTGGTTCTTCCAGGTGATCGCCTATCTTTACTTGCTCGTCTCTGGTTACTTCGACTTTGAAAACGAATTATTCTGGATTGTCGTAGTTTGTGAATTGTGCTGGGGTGTCGCCCTCTTGTTTCAAAGTATTCTGATTCACAATTTCCAGACAGCCATGGAAGGCATATCCCGAAAGCATGGTTCTCGCTCCATGAATTCATCGAGAGAAAGGAGCTCCAGACGCGAAAGATAATCATACAATAACCTATAATACTTATATTTATGGCACTTAGAACTGATAATCCCAATCACCTGTTGATTGGACTTGGCGGCACAGGCGGCCGAATCCTGAAGGCATTCAAGAAACGTCTTTACAAGGAATTTCCAAACGATGAGGAACGCAACGAGAAGAAACCGGCAGTAGAATTCCTTTACGTGGATTCCACTCGTGCGGATTTGATGAACGACAAAAGGAACGACCCCACATGGAAAGTAGTGGGCCGTGATGTGACCTTTACGGACAACGAATTCTTCAACATCAAATCCGATGGCACAAGCTTAACTCGTATTCTTGACAATATCTCAAACTATCCTGGTTTGAAATATGTGGTGAAGAACGGAGCCGCTATGCGTCAAACTGTCGGGGAGATCAAGGAAGCTGCCGGACAGAAACGTCGTGCCGGCCGTATCATGTTTGCTTCCAATTGCGCTCAGTTCCTGCAGGCTGTAGCCAAGCATTATGACAGTCTGAGAAGACGTACGGGCTTGGATTCGCTTCATCTGCACATCTTTACCGGTTTGGCAGGTGGAACAGGTTCTGGTTCTGTCATTGACGTAATTGCGCAGCTTCGCAAAAAGTATCCATCGGCAGAAATCGATGTCTATGCCATGGTACCCGAACGAGACATTCCGGAAGGATTCCAGGCTGGTCGATACCATCAGAATGGATATGCAGCCCTGGCTGAACTCAGTGCGTTCAATGTGGGCCGATTCCTGCCAAGCGATATCCTGACAGGCGAAGAACATATCCAATTGCCAACCGACTCGAAGAAGTATTTCGGACTGATGCTATTCAACAATGTGAACAGCAATGGCATGGTGGTGGAATCGCGAGTTGCCCTGCCCGAACTGGTGGCAGATGCACTCTATCTGAGGCTGTTCCTCCCAAGCAACGAAAAGACGCAGGAATTCTTCCGCGCCTGGAGCTGTGAGAATTTCGACGATTTCCTGGTTGAGTATAGCGAGAAATCCAAGGCAGGTGACCTCGAAAAAGCTCGTACAAAGGCTGTCGCTACCTTTGGCATCAAACGTATCGTCTATCCAGAGAATCGTATTCAGGAACATATCACCTACACCACATCCTCGATGATTATCTCCCAGATGCGCTATAATCATTTCAAGGAGGAGGGAGTAGGTTATATTGATGAACCCGAAAAGAAGGACTATACGGAATTAACCAAGAATGAGGGTAAATTGAAATCGTGGCTGCTTGATGAAAAGCATCTGACACTTGATGACAAGATCCTTGCTACCGACAAACGAGTTTCCTCGTTCGATCAATTCTGGGAGGACCAGGTTAACTTCTATACATACGACGAGGCAAAGAGAAACAGTTCGGAGCCGCTGCTCGAAATCGAGAATCTCTGCGAGGAGAGCTACAAGAACAATTTCAGACTGAAGCAGGGTGTAGAAGACTATTTCAAGGACAAGAGTGCCGATCGCGCTCTTCGAGAGCAGGCCCAGTTCATCGTTGACAGCATCGAGAAGGAACTCTATACAGGATGGTACGAGGGACATTATTCCATGTATGACCTCGAAAATATTGCAGAGGTGATTCTTGAATATATCAAAAAGAAAATCGATGGCATTGAAGCCGATCTTGCAAAAATCGATGAAAACATCAAGTTGTTCAGCGATGACAAGACGGATAATGCCTATACGTTCAATCATCTGGGCGTAGTTGATCGTGCATTAGGAAAGTCCTCCAAAACCTATTCCGATCATCAGGCCATCCTGAAGGACCTGTATGTGCAGAAGACACTTCGTATCGCCAAGCAGTTCGAAACTAAATTGCTGCTTCGCCTGCGCAGCGAGTTTGAAGAGTTCGCCGAGGGCTTGAATTCATTTGTCGGTGTCTTGATCAAGAGCCAGAAGGCATTGATTAAGCATGTGACTGACAGAACTCGTCAGAACTCAAAGCTCGACATGAAGAACACGACCATTGAGGTCAGTGAGGATCAGAAGATGATTGCCTTCGAAGAGAAGTTGGGCAAAGAGAAGTCGAAGATGGATAATCTGGCATCCATACTCAGGAAGAAGATCGTCGGCGAGCAGACGTTTGCGCACTTCTACGATCTGGCCGACCAGATTGATGAAGACAAGGTGATTGACATTGCAGACCAGTTCCTGACACCTCAAATCATTACCTATCACAACACGGACGAGGATTATCGTCGAGATAGGATCATGGGTATCAATGTGCTGCATCAGTTGCAGAAATTGTTCAAGACCGCATCACTGGGTGTGGATCTTCAGACTTTTGCAAAGGAAGTCACGAACTATAGTGGCGTGTTCCTGCAGTTGAATTCAAGCGAATTGAATCGTGCTCTGAAGAACAATCCTCAGCCGACGGTACGCATTGAATCAATGCGTCGCAAGAGCATCCTCATCAGTCTTCCCAAGTCGGATGGAGATGACAACCTGAAGAAGTTTGCACAGGATCTGTCCAAGGCCCTCAATGAATCGTTCAGCGCCGCATCGCCGACTGTCACCATTGACGATAACAGTCCTCGCAAGAATGAAATTTCAATCATAGAAATCGAGAGCTGCTTCCCAATCCGCGGTCTGGATTGCCTGCCCCTCTTCCGACAGGAATATGAAGCCCTGGTGAATAATCCGAATGAAGCTGAACGCAAGCAGAACCGTATCTTGCTTCATATCGAAGGCGATGGCTCAGAGATTCCGCCTCTTGAAGGTGAGGGTGAAGGCCCAACCGGCAATGACCTTCAATCGTACTTCTTCCTTGCTGCCGCTGCCAACAAGCTCAAGTGGGACAAGGATGAGCTCGAAAACGAAGGCTGGTGCTATGTGACTGAAGACGAATGGGGCTCGGAGGTGAAGACCGTGATCAGCAGAAACTTCACAGAGATCATCACGAGCGAAGAGCTGACCCCTGAAATCAAGGAAGCCATCATCGACGAAGTGGATGAACTGCTCAATGGCCTGCGAGACATGAAGGTCAGTGAAAAAGATGCTTTGGCAAATAATATTGTCGAAGTTATGAAGAATTATGTCTCGAAGGAGTGCTCCGGTCCAAAGAGTCCCAAGTACATTGAGTATGGTAATGCTGCAAAGGCTGCAATAAAGAAAATCAAAGGATAATTAAATATACGAAGACAATGCCAAGAACTGTTCGATTTAATTACGGTATCTGTATCAATCGTGACAAGGACGGAAATGGAAAGCCCTGTCCGTTATGTGAGTCGAAAGAACCCCAAAAAGTCATGATTGGTCATGATTTTGTATGTTCTGAATGTGGCGAACCGCTTCATAAGATACAGCCACCCAAGACGTGGTGGGAGAAGTATGGAAAATATGTCATCATCGCTGGAGTCCTTGCTGTACTGGGCGCTATAGCCGCAGTGGTTATGTCGTTGATGGGGAAGGAAACAGAACCAGGTACAGAACCATCCCCTGTCGTGGTTGATACTACAACAGTCGTTATTGACACACCTTCGGTCGTCGAAGATACCACTTCCATCGTTCCCGACACGCCAACAATAGATGAAATAGCCTCTACCTCAGAGACTGATCAGCTCACAGCAGTAGCAGATGAGGCTAAACCTAAACCAACAGATGATCCCAAACCGACTGGCACTTCTCGCAGGTCAAAGGATCTTGGTTATGCCACATGGTCAGGCAGATTGAAGAATGGTCTTCCTAACGACGAAAATGGAACGATGACGTTCAAGGAGTCTCATCTCATTGACAGTCGCGACCCGCAGAAGCGTCAAGCCGAACCAGGTGATTATGTTATCGGGGAATATTCGGAGGGCAAACTTGTCCAAGGAATCTGGTATGACAAATCCAATAGCGTTAAGGGTAGTATCATTATCGGTAAATAAAATCAGCAAATGCGAAGATTCCTTTGCATAGTTTTCTCATTGGTTTGGGTGGGCAGTATGTCCGCTCAAACCAATTTGTTCCGTCAGGAAATCCGGGAGACGGGACGCTCGTATGTCTATGATTTCATTGAGCGTTACTTTGATGAAATATCAAGGATGACCAACTCGCAGGACCTTGCACAAAAGTTATACGATGACAAGGTCTTTTTCGCAGAAGGGAGTGTGGCCGACATCCGTAGTTTGACCGACACGACGGATTTTTCGCTCAACTGCAT
>JAEEGL015216748.1_pt1 | contig 15978 bp, 9 predicted proteins | sample 9134231 | NCBI WGS metagenome assembly JAEEGL01 (sample SAMN16246548, study PRJNA631951) | gut metagenome | biome: gut microbiome; feature: rumen; material: fiber-attached | host: Bos | place: Iran: Karaj | collected 2018-10 | reverse complement strand
TATTTTAGTTCCGTCTTTCATGATTGCGTAAGCCTCACGTCCTATCAGACTGTAAACCGAGCAGGCTGACGTTACGGGGTCATAGATACTGAGCGATCCGTTGCTGATGGCAGTGATATACGAAAAAGGTGAAAGCGTTTCCGTCTTGTCACCGATCAAAAGCGATGTTTTTTCAAAGAAAACATACGTGTCACGTCCGTCATAGAGAAAGAAATCAGTTGCTTCTCTCTCTCCGGATTCACTGCTGACAACAAACGTCCCGTCTTCTTCCGTGATCATGCTGAGGTTATCAACCCTTTTTGTTGATGAGATCGCGGGCTGAATGATCGCATAGGTCTTAGGTATGAGCAATTTTTCAGTATTTTTTTCTTCACCGAAGTAAAGCGGTGTTTCGGCAAGCGTTACTTCCATGCCGTCTTTATCCGTGAGTACACATCCGCTGCCTTGTTTACGAACGGTTGTCGGATAGTCGTAGTTAATGAATTCCGATCTTACAACCTGATAGATCTTTGAATCGACACTCACGGTGTCAAGGTTCGACACGATACTTCCCGAAAGAAGGACCGGAGCCGCAAGCAACACGAAACAAAGCAATGTGCTGATCATGTGAACGATAGGTTGAACTCTTGTCCTGAATTCCTGTGTTGCGCTCTTTCTGTGTCTCGATGTGGATGCCGCAAGCAGGACATCGAGCGACAAAAGCGTTCTTGCCGTTTCAACAACGGCAAACAGAATATTTAAAATAACAAGAAGTACAATGACACTCTCTCGCTTCTGAACTTCCATCAGGTACTCGGTGATTATACCGTTAACATAGATTGCTCCGATGCCCGCACCTGTAAGTACCAGATCACCCAGCAGTCTCAGAACACATCCGACAAACATATCACGTCTGAGTGTTTCGACAAAAATAAATCCGATTGATGCCACCTCGGCAAATGCAACCGCGATCACAAGCTTTTCACTGTAGTCATGAACGATCGCTGTCGCAACAAGGTAGGTCAAGAAACGAAATATGATGACCGCAACCGACAGTGTATCAAGCTGGTCAAATCCCGCTATGGCAACCTTCAAACGGCTTGAACGGTTGTTAAGATCTATCGTATTAGCCAACCTCGCTGTCCTCCTTCAAAAGAAGCTTGAACACATTATTCTTGATACAGTAAAATCCCTTGACTCCTTCGATCTTCCTGACATCATTGTCTGTCACGATCTCGAGTTCACCGTCCATCTCTCCGAGAGTGGGCATGTAGTCAACCATGATAAGAAGATTTGACTTCTTGTCTTTAAGGCGCACCATGTGAACATCGTGAAAAACCTCGTAACCCGTAGCGAAGCTGATGAGGATCACTTCTATGTACTTTTTCTGAAGCTGTTTCTTCATGTTATGATCCTTTCCCGGTCACGGCTCATATCCCGAGCCGTCCCTTTTCCCGGCACGTTCCTCTTTGTGGAACGCCCGGCGCGTATTTAGGCTCTATCTTTCTTGTAGTCGTAGAGGTTACTGATGTAGAGGAATCTGTTCTCATCCGTTGTATCGTACTTGCCCGCAAGAATTGCTTCAACATCGTCAAGAACGTCCTCGATCTTAACGAAACGGCCGGGGATGTTCGTGAACTGCTCAGCAACGAACATGGGCTGTGTAAAGTAGTTACGAAGCTTTCTCGAACGATAGAAGATGTTGTAGTCTTCCTTTGAAAGCTCTTCGATACCGAGCACGGCAACGATCTCTTCAAGCTCCTCGTAACGTGTCATGTAACGAAGTACCTCCGAAACGAGGTTATAGTGACGTTCTCCGACTTTTTCGATATCGATCATTCGCGATGAAGTACGGAATACGTTAACCGCGGGATAAATACCTTTCTCGGCGACCTTACGGTCAAGAACGATCTGTCCGTCAAAGTGGGATGTGATCGCATGAACGGCTGCGTCGTTGTAATCATCCGCAGGGATGAAAACCGTCTGGAACGATGTGATTGATCCGTCCTCTGTCGAGTTAATTCTTTCCTCGATCTGTGATACATCGGAAAGAAGTGTGGGCGGATAACCATTATCAATGGGCATGTTCTCGAGCTCGGCTGAGATCTCGGAGCTTGCCTGTACAAAACGGTAGATGTTATCTACAAACAGAAGCACGTCCTGCTTGAGCTCATCACGAAGGAACTCGGCCTGTGTAAGTCCCGAGAACACCGCACGCGAACGTGACATCGAATTCTCACCCATCTGTCCGAAGGTGATCGTCATCTTTGAGAGGAGGTCTCCGTCGATCATTTCGTCGTAGAGTTCCTTACCTTCACGTGAACGCTCGCCGACACCGATGAATACCGAGTTACTCCGGAGGAACTTATATACGTTATGGATAAGCTCCTTGATAAGAACCGTCTTGCCAACGCCGGCACCACCGAGGAGGCCCATCTTGAAGCCCTTCTGCATGGGTGCAAAGAAATCGAGGACCTTGATTCCGGTCCAGAGGATCTGTCCGTCGGTGTTGATCTCCTTGAGGGACATGTTTCGTTCATATACATTTTTTGTATGCGGATTCTCGATCACGTTACCGTCGATAAGACGTCCGTACGAATCGAAAACCTTTCCGAGGATCTCATCGGAGTACTCGGTTCTGAGGCCGCCGTCTACACGCTCAACCTCAACACCTCTTGTAAGTCCGATAACACTGTCGAAAGGAACCGCAATCGCAAGATTTCCTGCGATCTGCGCGATCTCGAAGCGGTTCTTGTGCTCGCTTCCGACAGTTTCAACAATATCCTTAACCCTAACATCCGTTTGACTCAGCAGTATCTCGACCCTCATCGATGAAACCGCGATAATTCTTCCAAGACTCATTGTAAACTCCTTCTCTTCGCCCAATCCGTTTTCCGGCCTACTGGGGTGATTTCTTAGCCATCTTTTTAGTGAAGTTATCTATAACCTTCTCAAATTCCTTCGCAACTCTCTCCTTGCGGACCTGTACGAGCTGCTCAGCTTCGATCTCATCAATCTTTTTAAGAGATTCGGAGGTAGAATTCTGACGGTAAATGTTCTCCGAAGCGTAACTGTTCACCTCAGCGATCTTTACCTCGTAGTTAACGTAACTCGTGAGCAGGTTATATAGGATGCGGTTCGCATCTCCTTCCACGAAGAAATCCTCTGTGTAAACCTTGGTTCCGACCTCAATGTCGAAGGGGAATATCTTCTTTTTTGTGATCTCAATCCTCGACGTATTGAAGAAGTGGTTGTAGATCAGGTTGATCTGCGAGTGTTCCTTCCCCATGATCGTCGCTTCAAGCAGATCATGTATCTTGTTGTAATCCGAATAAAAATCTTCACGCGGCAGGGAAAGAACCACTCCCTGTGCGCTCTGCCTCAGTTTCCTGCCGATCAGGATCTTGTCCGCTTCGGCATCCTGTTCGATGTACTGATTGACCGTGAAGTTAATGTTGCCGCAAAAACCGAAATCACTTCCGATGTAGATATTGAGCGGCGGTTTTGTTTCATCTATGCTCCACAGCTTTTTATCGAGCTGGAAGTTACGATTGTTGGCGATAAGATCAATGATATCCGAGGCTTCTCTCTCAAGCTTTAAGTACTTCTCCGCCTTTTTACGAGCCTTGTCGACACGTATGAGGGAGTGGAAATTCATGACCTTTACTATCGGTTTTATCCTCATATATTATCCCCCTGTGGATCGTCAGACCGGTTCCGGCTTAATGCTTATCGTGCATTATCCGATTGCCTGACTTTATCAGAATCCGTTACGCTGTCAGCCGAGATTGACAAGACCGTCGAACATATGCTGCATCTCTTCGGGTGGGATAGGTGAGAATTTGTACTGGCGAAGTTTGTTTCTGATCGCTTTCCCGTTACGCATGCTCTTTAAGAGTTCGGGGCTCATCTCGTCCTCGTTGGCAAGCTCGTACACATCACATTTCTCGAGATATGCAAGCAGCTCACGTCTTACGACCGCACCGACCGCCTTCATCTCTCTGGTCTGAACGGCACCGCCGAGACGGGAAACCGAAAGACCGTACTCGATCGCGGGCTTGTTGCCCTTCTCAAAGTTCTTTGTCGAAAGAACGATCTGACCGTCGGTGATCGAAATGATGTTACTGGAGATGTAATCAGTGATATCTCCGCCCTTTGTTTCGCAGATCGGAAGGATTGTTACGGATCCGCCGTCCTTATGCTGACATCCTCTCTCAAGAAGACGTGCATGTGTGTAGAAAATATCGGAAGGATAAGCATCACGTCCGGGAACCGTTCCGGTAAGGAGTCCGATCTCACGGCAAACATCAGCGTGACGCTTAAGGTCATCGATACAAACGAGTACGTCCTTGCCTTCGAGCATGTACTTCTCGGCAACCGCAAGACCCATGAAAGGAGTTGTCTTAATAACGGGAGGGAACTCGTCGTTAAATGCGCTTATAATAATTGTGTATTCCATCGCGCCACGCTTTAAGAGCTCATAGAACACGTTTTTGATCTCTTTCTTAGTCTTTCCTACCGCGATGTAGATGCAGATCATGTCACGACCCTTTTGGTTTACGATCGCATCCAGACAAAGCTGAGTCTTGCCGGTACGCTTGTCTCCGATGATCAGCTGTCTTTGTCCCTTGCCTACAGGATAGATCATGTCTATACCGGTAACGCCCGTCTGCATCGGACGTTTAACGTTACCTCTGTCCATGATGGGGATGGGGGGTGTCTCGATCGCAAGTTCGATGGTGTTGTCAAACTTCTGATCGTTCATACGATCCACACCGAACATATCTACGATGTGACCTATCGAATCGGGAGAGAATATTCCCTTGAATTCCACACCGGTTGCATGAACCACGTCTCCTACGTAAATCTCGTCGGTCTTACGGATAAGAGCGACATAAATACGGTTACGACCGATGGTGCTGACATAACCTTCCGCTTTTCCGTCAATAACGATCTTCTCGAAATATCCGGCCCCGTCAAGACCCTCAACCTCAATGATGTAATTCTTGATACCCGCAACACGGCCGACCTCATGGATGTTTTTTCTGTCCACGATCTCACGGCACTTACGATCTACGAGTTCTTCAACATGCATGCTCATAAAAAGTTTTACCCCCAATTAATAATCTGTAACCGGTTTCTGTTCCGTTATTATTTCAATGGCTTGTCTGTCATAAAGCTGTCTTTTATCCGAGTTCCGAACGATGAATGCCGAAATCGTAAAGCTGTCTTCCGGCTATTATCTGAATCCCTTCGCAAAGACCGCTGTCATATATCGTCTTAACGAGAGGCGAAAGATCCGAAAAATCATCGTCTTTTTCGGCTGTACGAACCACTATCGAAGGATCCAGCCGATCCCTGCGACAGGAAAGCCAGTATACAAAGCGATCCGCCGTATCAAACTCTCCCCGTTCCCCGACATACGCTTCAAGAAGCTTCTTACCGTCCTCGTCAAGAGAATCGTTCAACGCCTCGTACTGCTCCGAACTGTCGAACGCAAGGAGCCTGTAGCAAAGATCCCCGGAGAGAGCCTTGCAGAGTTCATCGGTCACTTCGTACTCATGCTTTGTGTCCGGAACAACGTAAGAAGCCAGGAAATCCTTCACGAGACCGCGTCTGTCAAACGAAAAATGCTCCCGCATATTTCTGTAGTCTCTCTTGAGGTCGGGACTGCAATATCCCGTCGTCCTCGTGAAGAACATCTGTCCCGTCGGAACGGTTCTGAGTTCCTCGCTTACTTCAAGCTCCTTAAGACGCCTTTCCAAGGTATCCACACGGTTTTGCACCGCTTCAAGTCGCGCCTGCTTTTCTTCGATAAGATCATCGTAGATCATGATACGGTCACTTACATTCGATTTGAGATTTCTTTCGGCCTCTCTCGAATAAACCGACAGGATCATGAAGATCACCGCTATCGCAACCACAAGCAGCGCGATTACCAAAATAATTTCTCTGATCATCTCTTAGTCCTTCCCCTAAGCGTTCCCAAATTCGGCACGCAGGAATCAGATTGCGTAAGGATTAAAGTAAAGAAGAAGGAAGATCAATGCGAACAATACCAAAAGTAGTACCGTCATTACAACCGCAATGATCATTACGGAGTGTACAATGTCATTCTTTGTTTCGGGGTTACGTCCGACTGCTTCCGCAACCTTTGAACCGAGAATTCCGAGTCCGATCCCCACACCGAGAAAAGCAAGTCCGAGCATCCATCCGATTGCACCCATTGTTGATGAAAGTATAGATTCCATAAGTATATCTCTCCCTTTACAAAATTATTTACTGTAGATTGTCGATCTTAACTTCACAGTTAATGCCGTATTCAGTGCCGTTATATACAACGTCGGTCATTCTGATGTAAAGATCCTCCGCCGTATTATGTGAAAAGCTGATCTTCATTCCGTACTGCGATGACTCTGAGATCTTCACATTCCATTGTGCATATCCTGTCGCAATGGAATCCGGTGCTGTCCTTGTCGCAGATGCAAGATTATATTTACCGGAAGCGTCCTTCGTATATACACCGATCTTGGCAGAATCGATCAAAGTATCTGTGTATACAGCAAAGTCAGCACTGAATGCTCCTCCTGTTACTGCTCCCGCAGGTGTAATGTTATCAATAACTATCTCGCCGTAAAGATTCGGCGTACGAACATCCATAGCCTGATCCCATTCAAGCTCGGCACTTCCGCTCGTTCCGTCCATCTTTTCGTATGACATGTAACAAAGCTTTACATAATATGCCGACCCGGGCACAATCGGAACAGGATTGTCGTTCTTCATGCCTCCGTAATAGGTGACTGCATTTGTAAGCGATCTGTCTATCGGGAAAATATAAGCACTATATGAATTATCTTCCGTTCCTTCACTGTTCAAAGGAATGATGCTTATGTATATCTGTCCGAAAGCAAGTTCGGGGTCATCTATGTTGTAATCGATTGAGAGTCTGTTGGCATAAGGTGTGATACCACGAAGCTTCATGTATTTGTAAAGCTCCTTTTTACCCTGGATCTTTCCGGGATCTCCACCGTTACCGCCGATACCGCCGTTTCCTCCGTTACCGCCGTTACCGCCGGCTCCTCCCGAGCCTCCCGATCCACCGGTTCCTCCGGTTCCACCGGTTCCTCCGGTACCGCCTTGGCCACCCTGACCGCCCTGACCGCCTGAACCGCCCGAACCGCCTGAACCGCCTGAACCACCGTTTCCTCCGTTACCGCCGGTTCCTCCGATTCCGCCTTGGCCGCCCATGCCGCCCATGCCGCCGTCGCCGCCGTCGCCGCCGGTTCCTCCAGTTCCTCCGATTCCGCCGGCTCCGCCTGAGCCACCGTTACCGCCCTGTCCGCCGTTTCCTCCGGCTCCGCCGGAACCGCCGTTTCCACCGTTAATTACGATCCTGTACTCCGGTGCTCTTTCCTCATCGGATTCTTCGGATTTTTCCATTTCGCGGTACTGTGTTTCGCTGTACGAAGCACTTGTTCCCATGATACTGGCTGTATTGACACGACGCTCGCCCAGTGTAAGGACTTCGTTTGCCACATCAAATTCATATTCTCCGATATAAATCTTCGAAGGAGTCGTTGTCTTGACTCTCACGTCATCGTTAAATAGAAGTGCGTTGCCCGCTGTATCAAGGTTTACAAACAGAAATTTAGTGGTGTCGATTATACCGTCAGCTGTAGAGATCGAAGGTCCCACAAGAAGGTACTTTCTGTCACCGAGCTTGTAAAATCCGGGTGTGGAAAAGTCGGTGATGTTCGTCACTCCGCTCAGGCTTTTGACGCCCTCGTCTTTGGTGACTTCAAAACCACCGCCGTAGGTCTTTACGGCACCCGAGTCTCCTTCGTAAGCAAGCACCGACTCGCCGAGGTTGTAGTTCTGTCCCTCGGGAGTTTTAAGGTAGTAATTTCCGTCCCACTTTTTCTCGATCACTGACTCTTCCGTGACCGTGATGGGCTGGTTGTTCACATCATAGACGACGCTCGAGGCGTTGACAACAAAGGGATTTTCTTTCTTGTCCATCCCCAATGTCATCATCACGACTACCAGCGCACCGATAGCAACAATCGCCACCGCGAATGCGTAGAAGGAAAACATGCTTTTTTTGTCAAGCTTTCTCATTTCGACACTCCTTTGCTTCCGTTAACGAACGTAGTAGTTAAGCAACTTGTTGACGTTATATGTTTCTCCACCCTGAGCCCGTTGAATCGTCAGGGTCAAAGCAATTTTGTAATTTCCTGATTGTGTGAATGCGTACCCATTGTTATCATACTGATTTGCAAGTCCTTTAAACCTGTATCGGATATCACCGTTTTCTTCAGTCGGCATTGTATAATACTCGTTCTGAGCAGGCGATCCGTAAAACGGATTTTCAACTATGATCTGATCGCTGTATACTCCGTTCTGATTTATTATGACCGCAGTCAGAACCGTTACGGCATCAAGTCTGAGAGGATTTACAAAGTCTATATAAACGTCTCGACGATTTTCATGCTCTACCGCACTGACCAGACCCATAGAAAATCCATCCGCATCAGTAGTAATACCTTCCTCGCTCTCTTTATAGAATTTACCGGCGGTGATCAAGGCGTCCTCTTCTCCTGTCGCAAACTTTTCTTTGTACGTATCTATGGTCTGGATGTTTCCACCTACACTGCTCTTGTCGATAACAGCATAGACACTCAGTGTGACGGTTTCTTCAATCGCGAGCTCTGTCAGATTGAGCGTAAGAGGAGATTGTGTGCTTCTCGTTGTGTTATCATATGCAGTTGTTATATTGCCCGTTTTATTTCCGGTCGCTTTGATCATAAACTGGTTCCCGTAAATGACACCGTCATTATCAATAATACTGACCTTAAAATTCATCTGCTGATTACCGGGATAACACTGGATCTCAATGAAAGGATCACTGAGCTGCGCTTTTACCTTTGTTCTGAAATCTACCCAAATCACTTTATTATCCCATGGATCATTGGCATTTCCGGCAATGGATTTTTCACGTAACCATTCTTTGTAGCGATCACTATAGGCCGTAGCGTGCGAAAGATGATCGTTTTCATCAGTCCAAGGAGAAACAGGGGTTCCTCCCTCTGAAGGATTAAAGTCGTATCCCGAAACAAGACTCAGAGTCGATACCGGAATTATTCCGAGTTTATAATTATGAATATCTCCGTCTTGTCCGGAAAAATTAATGTAAAGATCTTTGCTGTTTTTCTTTCCGACTATAAGTCCGTCATCCGATCCTTCGGGGCTGATATACAACTTAAAGTCAACCGATTTGTCGCCATACATATTTGAAGTCTTAAACGATGCTTCAATTTCTCTGTGCGTCAGGACCAGATTGTTACTTTGATCAAACAACGCTGCAATGTACTGCTGGTTGCTCGTCAGACCGGATCCGACAATCGGCATCGAAATCTCAAGCCATTTATTATCGTAACCATTTGCATTATAAACAGTGGTAATCTTTCTCGTTGTATCAACGGCCGACATGCCGCGTGATGTATGGATATGGTAATACACACGATCGGCAGATTTCATGGGAGCTCTCGCATCGGGAACATATATTCTCTTAGACGGATCAAGAAGATCCTCTTCCATTGCATCGGCAGGGAAATAAGCTACTCGGAAGTAGTAATGTTCGTTTGAATCCAAGTTGGTAAATGTGTAACTGTAATACGAGTCCTCCGGAGTATCTCCGTTAGTACCCTGGTCGAGAGGTACATCCACCTGCCAAAATTTCTCGTCTTTTTTCAGATCCTCGTATCGGTCATCGCCGAGAGATTTTGCCATGATCAAGAAAAGCTTTCCGTGAACCGCAGGTGTTGCCGATGAATCTATTCCAAAAATCGAATCTCCCACACCATTCATTCCGCTGAGTTTAAATTTTACGGTCGCTGTATCCGAGGTCTCAGAAATGTTAAAGTCCAATTGCCCCTTATGAAAATCGACCTGTGGCTTTACCGTTCCCAGAGTGAACTGAAGCTCTTCACCTTCACCGCCAGTTACCGCCAAAATCGTAGAACTGATTCTGGAGACCGTATAGTAAGGGTTGCTGCCACTCGCAACAATACTGTCATAAACACCCCTTAATTGTGCCTGTGAGCCTGCAGAACCCGAGGTAGCTCTTATCAGTACCGAATCATCCTTCTTAAAGCCATCATAAAACGAAACAGCAACAAGACCGTGCTTAACATCATCCACAGTTCCGTCATCTTCGTATGTAGATTTTACATTCTTAACCGCTCCACCCTTATTGCCGTTTGTCTTCATAAGGAAGAAAGAATTCTCTGCACGCGGATCAGTCAAGGAACGCCACTGAAGCCTTCCGTTCTCGGTATCAAGCAATATGTACTGGCCGTAATTGTTTTCGCCCGCTTCCCTGATCGAAACATACTGAGCGGTCGAGCCGTCATATGCCGGACCGCCGGATGTATCGAGGAATCCTTCTTTTCCAGTGTCGTAATAAGCAACAAGTTTAACATTTATCAAACTGCTTGTTGATGCGAATGACGAAAGCTTGGAATAGGGAACATAAGCCTCTATAATATTACTTGTGAATGTGTCAAACGAAAGGAATATACTGTGTGGCTCTCCCTGGTCGCCCTGTTTCCAAAAAATGCCTTCTATCGCAGAGATACTGCGTGCTTCTTCCGCAGAGGCACACGTGATTCTGAACTGTACGGTAGAAGAATCATCCACACTGTCTGCCGTAAAGCTCGCATTCGGTGTACCGGTCAGACCGTAAAAGAATCTTCTGAACACTACCCTGTTTGTTTTTCCCCAATCTCCGTAGGAAGAGTCATACAGCTTTTCCTTTATCGACAGTTCTGCCTTGTCCAGCTTTGTGAGACCGCCAATCGTAACAAGAGCATCCTGGCCGCAAATAATCGTGTTCGTCGCGCCACCGCCCGAAGCGTTCATTTCCCAACTCGAAACTGAGACTCCGGTCTTTGTCTTGTAATCGCCACCGTCGATAAAGAACTTTTTGTTGTTTTCTCCGCTGGTTCCGCTAAGATCCTCAAAAATACCGTTGGCATCTACCGTGTTAATGTAATAGCCGTATGTAATACTCGAATTATCGTTATAGGCAGGATAGAAATGATAATCGGGTGCCTCATAAGGAGCCGCAACATATCTTTCGGACTTTATCACTTTCACCTTACCCGGATTAGAATCCTTAAGTACTTCGGGATACATCTGACCCGCACTTGTGCCCATTGTCGTGTCCACTTCAAAACGACAGGTAACGATGTAATCATGACCACGGTCTATCGGTCCGTTTACAATACATTCCGTAACAGAAGAATTGTTTTGAATTTTCAAGTTACGATTTTTCAGATTATTGGCTCTCGCATCATTACTTCCGACGGCAGCATTCAGGTCTTCAAACATAAAGGTTGCCGACCTGGAAAACTTAGTCGCACCCGCATTACCCGACAAAGGAATCGTGATCTTTGCCAAATAGTTACTATCATGGTTTAAGCCACTGTCATTAGGATAGAAATAATCCGTTTCTTGATGGCCTGAATCTTCCTGAACCGACAACCATTTGGTAACGGTAGTGACTCCGGACGAGAGCATTCCGTCAACTATGGGTTGCATATTCCTTTCATAGTACATACGGTCATACAGATAGTATGTAACGGATGTAAAGCAATCGAGCGCATTGCTCAAAAGGCCTTCTCCGTTTCCACTGTTAACCTTGGCCTCAAACCCGATAACCGTATCGGTATCATATTCTTTATAGTAAGTGTCATCCGAGTGATCCGAATAATCAACTGATATATCACCTTTTGTCAGAGGACGTATATATATGTTTAAAGTGTCGGGATCCGGATATGTTTTGTTTATCTGCTGTCTGTCAGAAAACGCACTCGCGTTTATAATATTGGCGTATTTTGTCGCATCGGTCGCATGAATAACTTCAACCCTGTAATAATCGCTTAAGGCAGCCATAAGAGTATTCTCATTACCAAAATCGGACAGCACAATCTCTCTGGTCTTCGAGCTGCTCGATTGATTCGAATAATTCAAGTCAAACTCCTTGACGGCACCTTGAATTTCTTTCCATCCGCTTTGGGGATTTTGTTGATCAGTAAGGCCGTTGGGGTTATCCGTAGAATTAGTCCAAAGCTGAACTTTGACTTTTCCTTGGTATATCTCTTCACCCAGAGCCGTAACGACCGTAGCTTTGTTTCCTGCCTGAATAACTGCGTACTGAGAGTTGTTCCCGGCATAGAAAACCGAATCATTGCCGGATGTCTGAGTAAGAGTCACCGAAAAAGTAACAGGAGATGTTCCGCTGGTTATAGACTGAACCGCCGCATTAACCCTTGCGTACTCGGGAGTTGAAATCAGCTTTGTTCCGAGAATTCTTTCGTTTCGAACAGCGCTTTCCTCGGTCGGAAGGTTAACGAAACCGCGGAAAGTAAAAATGTACTGCGTTTTGCTCCGAAGATTATCAAACTTTTCCTCTATCATGTAGATCTTTTCATTTTCCGTGCCTGTACCGGGATCAAGAACATTGCATTCCCTGGTAACGTCCTCCAGACCATCGGCTGTGTACGTAACTCTTATCTTTGTATTGTCCTGGAGCGTCATGGTTTTCGGAACATGAATGTAGAATCTTGCTTTATTCGAATCCGATCCGATAGCATTGGCAAGAACACAGTCCGGATTCTCAAAAGTAACTGTTGCGTACTTATCGACACCGTTAAGAGAAACGATTCCTGTCGTAGGCACGGTCAGTTCAATATGCTTCTGGTTATCAAAGACCTCCGCAACAGCGAGAACTCTGTAATTGCCCGATGCGTGGAATCCGCTTCCGCTTGAGATGTCATCCACATAGCAATGAACCGTATCGGCATCCGGAGCACGGTAAATCTTGACAGGATTCGAAAATGTCGTATCGGCCTCATCGTAGAATTCGTACCTGAAAGCGGTAACCGCGTGCTGAGGGTCATTGAGGTCAATAACAGAAAGATCAAAACTTTGGTTTATGATATTCGAAACAGCCCTTACCTGACTGAAAGTAGGAATTGTTTTCAACGTCTTGACGGGAATATTCTTATAACGCTGAGGGATATCCCTACTGTTTTGGAATTCTGTAACTGTGAAATAATACAATGTATCGGGCTGCAACCCGTTTAACGTAACAAAATCCGATGTAGTGTTATCGTCATTGACTCTCGTGCCGTTTTCCGAAAGGACAAACGAATTCTGGCTCACCGTATCAAACCCGATCCCGTTCGGTTTTGTGAGGATGTAATCCAGTGCATATTTTCCGGCTGCCACTCCGTTGGAGAGCCTCGGATCGCGGTTAATCAATTCCACGACAATACTGTCCTTTTGAACGGAATAGATATTCACGCCCAAAGGATAATCGTCGGTAATCAGAGTACGGTCGTCGAACACGGTGTCAACATCGGTAGTGCCGTACTTATATGTTCCTGTCACTTTAATACGATAAGCCGTTGCAGGGGCAAGGTTGTCGAAAGCAAAATTTTCAAGGTCGGTAAGTGTCTGACCGTCACCTGCCGCACTCTTGCTTCCCTGGCACTCCTTGGGTTCAGCTGCGAGTTTTCCGGTCGATACGTCAATTATTTCGGTAACAATATTCTTGATCGTTGTTGTGGACTGCGCTCCGACTGCCATCCTGAATCCGAATGTTCCGGATATTTGTGAAAAGGTAGCAACGGGACCTGTTTCCCATGAAATAATGGGCACGTCCTTGATTACGTCCAAGGGATTGAACACCTGCTCAATTCCGCCATTTTCTCCATCCGGGCCGTCAAGTCCGTTTCCGCCATCATTTCCTGAAGGACCCGAGGGACCTGCCGAGCCTGCCGAACCTGCACCTCCGGCTGCGCCCTGTCCGCCCTGAGGTCCTGCTGCACCCGATGCTCCGGGTGCTCCGTCGGGGCCTTCGGCACCTTCAACACCGTTTATTCCGCTTCGGCCGCTCGTTCCTGCCTGACCGGCTTCGCCGTCATCGCCGTCGTAGCCCATGAGACCCGTACGTCCGCTTTCACCGTTTTCACCGCTGACACCGTCGGCACCGATGTCTCCGTCGATTCCGTTCGCGCCGCTCTGTCCGTCGGGACCTGCTTCACCGTTCTTTCCGTCGTGAACCTCAAATTCAAAAACGGGCATGATGACCTTCGTCGTATCAACATCGGCAGGCATAACATTAACAACCTGATCCGAGTCGGTCGTGATCGAACCGAGAGCCATCTTGGGGACGCCCTCTTCAAGGATCATCTGAGTGTTGAGGTTGATCGAAATACCTGTATCGGTTGTAACATAAGCATTTTTGGAAGCATCGCGAAGCATCGTGTCGCCGTTGACGATCACAACCATGCCGCCGTCCTGATAAATGAGCTCGACATAGTCATCGAAAACGTATTCACTGCCGTCCGTGAAGCTGACCGTAAGAGTGTCGGAAACCATCATGTAACGGTTTTCGCCGACTTTCCAGAGGAAATTAGAGAGATCGATATTGCCGCTTTCGGCAGCTATGGAATAGCCCGAACCGCTCCTGTCGACAGAAGTGTTAGAGCCCATGCCGTAGTAATTTACCGCAGAAGAACCAACCTCATCGAGGTTGACGAGAACGCTTTTTGAGAGCGGTGCAGAAGCGCCGCTGTCATAGTGAACGAAAGAATCGGCGTCGGCGGTAACGATGTTACCGTCCACGTCCTTGAACTGAACGCTGCCTTCATAGGTACGCTTAAATGACGTACCTTCGTTGAAATGGTACGTCTTCATGGGCTGATCAGGGTCCTTGTCGTCGTACACGAGAACGTAGCCGTCCTCGGCAAATACTTCCTTTCCGGACTGAGTGCTGTAGATGGCATAGACCATCGCTCCCGCCGCTAAAACAAGAATGACACCCAGCACTATCATGACAAGTTTGTTCTTCATGTTCGTTCCCCTTGTTCTCTCTGTTTTTCGATAGTCCGGTAATTGCTTCAAAGGGCGCAATTCACCGCACTGTCCCAATATCCAATCTTCATTTTAACTCTTTTTATTAGTTTTGTAAACGTATTTCTTATAAGATTTGTGAAATTTTTTCATTAGATTTCATTTTTTGTGTTGTTTTTGTGAAACAACGTTCGTTCACTATCGTATTTGCACTGTGAGTCCTTCTCTTTTTGTTATCGCATAACCGTTTGTTTGCTTTTTATTGTTGTTAATTCACAGTTTCATAAAGGTTACATTTCAAAACACATTTTTCAAAGACGCTAAAAACAGGGGGCTGCAGATCATTGACGATCCACAGCCCCGTTGTGTCACATGACCGCAAATTTGTAGGGTTTTATACTGTTCAGTTCTCCTTCTTCTTTATCTATCAACTCACGCACATCTATTTCATTTTGCATATCAAGGAAATACCTGTCAGTCAGGCCAAAAAATCTTCCGAGACGAATCGAAGTATCAGCGGTCACTTTCCGCCTCCCGTGGACCAAATCCTGGATTCTGGATGTCGGTACATGGATTTCTTGTGCAAGTTTGTACGCTGAGATTCCCAAAGGAATCATAAATTCCTCAGCAAGAATCTCACCTATCGAAGGTGTGGGTATTCTGTTATTCATAGAGGACTCCTCTCCTGCTTCCTAGTGATAATCTACAGCATCTGTATTATACACGTTTCGCGTGTATAATATCAATCCTCGATTGCTTAAATCGACTCAGTATAATATAATAAGTCGATTTGTTTTGATAATATGAGGTGCTTTCGATGTTTGAGAACATGCAGCTCATGGCTTTGAAAGTCCTGATGCTTTTTATACTGCTCGCGATTGGCGCGGTGACCCGGCTGACGGGGCTCATCAAAGAAGAGGGAGCCAGGTCGATCTGTTCTCTTATCATATACATAGTGACTCCCGCGAATATCATCAGCGCATTCAGCACTCCCTTCAGGGAAGACCTGCTGCACGGGCTTCTCCTCTCGTTCCTGCTCGCGTTTATCATCTTCTTTTTGATGTCTGTGATATCAAG
>JAEEGL011777425.1_pt1 | contig 15978 bp, 11 predicted proteins | sample 9134231 | NCBI WGS metagenome assembly JAEEGL01 (sample SAMN16246548, study PRJNA631951) | gut metagenome | biome: gut microbiome; feature: rumen; material: fiber-attached | host: Bos | place: Iran: Karaj | collected 2018-10 | reverse complement strand
GATTTGCACTCGCAGCGTTTTTACGTTCAAGCTCCGATACAACGTCCACGCTCTTCAACTCCATATAAATCAGAAAGCAAGGCTCTTTGGCCAATAACGTGCAGTTAGCGCATATGTCAGGCATGTGTGACCGAAGTTGCCCAAACAAAGAACTGTGAGCGCCTACACGAGCCAACCGTTTGGCCTACACGGAGAAGGCGTTTGTCCTACACGAGACAGCGGCTTGTCCTACACGGCACTTTTGGTTGTCCTACACGAAGAAAAGGGGGTGTTTACACGGCGATTTCGCTTCGGTGACAACGGCGGTCGCGGACATCCCCCGACCAACAGCCGTCTGTGAACATCTGCGGCGTCTGCGGCTAGACCAAACCCACAGTTATGCCAGAAGCCTCAAAATTTTCGTTCCCAACGTTGGAAATTTTGACTACTAGCACAGCGAGTTTTGAATACAGACAAAAAGAGTTTTGAATACAGACAAAAAGAGTTTTGAATACAGACAAAAGACCGTGCGTCAGTTGGCAAAAATATGAGCTTATATTGGCATTTCGAAGAGTTTTAGAAGGCTTTCGCCGCCCATTTACCCGTTGCGCGAGCATTTGACAGTAAGGCTCTTGCGGCTTCCCTTAACGAGGGGAATTATGAGACATACCGAGCATTGAGGCCCGGCCGTACGGCGGTTTCGAGAAGGTTAAAAGGTTTCCTCTTTCCTGTTTCAAACGCAGACGCCGCAGTTATGCCTTCAGCGGAGTCCCGTGGCTGCCGAGACAGGCTGATAGTCATTTGTGAGAATTGTGTCAACTCCCATGCCCAGGAACTTCTTCGCCTCGTCCGGGTCGTCCGACCAGAACACATTGACGCGCAGGCCGGCGGCCTTCGCCTTGTCAACCAGCGCCTGGTCGAAGTAGGGCTTGAACAGCTGCACCATCTGGCACTTGTGCGCGATCGCGCGATCGACGATGTCGGGGCTGGACTTGTTGTCCCCGCTATTGCCCATGCAACGCGGGATGTCAGGCGCGACGCGGGCGAGCTGGTCCTGAAGTCCGCCGTGTTCAGTCATGAAGTACACGTGACGCCTCGCATCGTATGCATCGATGAGGCTGATGACCTTACGGATGTTCTTTTCGTCCCAGACCCCGCCTTTGACATGCACGTTCATGATGACGTGCTGCGAGAACTTGGCGAGGATGTCTGCGAACCGGACGATTCGCGTACCCTTGAAGTGCTCGCTTTTCTTCGCGCCGAAATCGAGCGCGGCAAGTTCCGCATAAGTATGCTCGTAGACCCTGCCCGTGCCGTTAGAGACGCGGTCGAGCGTAGGGTCGTGTATGGAGACGATCTCCCCGTCCTTCGTCCACCAAAGGTCAAACTCAATCTCCGCCGCCCCTAGCGCAACCGCCGCGCCGAAGGCAGCCATCCCGTTTTCAGGCGCGATGGTGGAGAACCCGCGATGTGCGCACAAGCGCTTTGCGGGGGCGTTGGCGAAGTCCGGCACGATCGCGCTTCCGCCTGGACGGTACTTCCAGGGGCGGCGTCCGATTTCAATGTACTCAGGATGCGTCGCAGGAGGATTGCCGAAGCCCGCCGGCTTGAGATACTTCGCCTTCGGATCGAACTCCACCACGAGAGAGCCAACGCGACTGTAGAGGTTCCCGAGAACCTCCCCTGCAGGTGCGACGACCATGGAACATCCGCCCAAAGGAGAATCCTCGCCCAGGCTGACGGAAGAGCGGACAAGGTACGCACCTGTGCTGTAGGCGACGAACCTGCCGAACATTTCGAGTGCGTCGTGCCTGTCGCTCCTCTGCCAGGAACATCCGATTATGACGTCCGGCTTCTTTCTCGCAATGTTTGCGTATCCCTCGTAGAAATAGAAGTCGTAGCAGGTCAGGAAAGCATACCTGACGCCGTCTACGTCCATTACCGCAGGCTCCGACCAATCCCACATGTACGAGGCGTCGAGTCCGAGGTTCCTCCACTCTCCGGCCGTAAGGTGCGCCTTGTCGTACTTGCCGACCAGCGAACCGTCGCGGCCGTAGGCGAACGTCGTGTTGCGCCATCCCGACGGAGTCTTGTCGACGGCGTTCACGAACACGACGGCATTGCAGCGCTTCGCTGTCGCCGAGCAGGCGGCGAGAAGCGGCGCGTTCCATCGTTCGACGGCGTTGGAAAGTGCGGCGGGGGACGTGGCGGTCCCCTGCCTGTCGCTTGCCTCCGGAAGCACGATGACGTCAAGATCGTCGCCGCACCTCGCCAGCGCGTCCAGCTCCCACTGCACGCTTTCGCCCAACTTTGCGGGATCGTGCGCATACGGCGGCTGCAGGACGCAGAACTTCATGTTACCGCCAAAGGCAGCCGCCGTCAGGGAAAGCGCAAACGCCGCGAGAAGTCTCTTGCGGAGCATCTTTACCTCACCGGCGGTTGGTGGCGTAGAGCGGACCGAAGTTCGCGCAGGCGCGGTAGTCTGCGCCGGTAGGATCGTCGGACGCGCCGAAGAGCCCCCAGCAATGCGGACGGAACACGCTGTCCTCCGGCACATTGTGCATGGCGACGGGGATGCGCAGCATTGACGCGAGGGTTATGAGGTCGGCGCCGATGTGTCCGTAGCTTATCGCGCCGTGGTTCGCGGCCCAGGCGTTCATCACGGAATAGACGTCCTTAAAGAAGCCTCTGCCGGTGAGACGAGGAGTGAACCACGTGCAGGGCCATTCGGGATTCGTCCTCTCCATGAGCGTCTTCTGCTGCTTCGGGTCGAGAGCGACGGACCACCCTTCCGCAATCTGGAGAGCGGGGCCAAGGCCCTTCACTATGGAGATGCGCGTCATCGTAAGCGGCATCCCCTTCGGCGTGAGGAACGAGCTTGAGAAGCCGCCGCCGCGAAAGTACTCGACGCCTGCAGGCACCCACTTAGTCGCCTTCAGCGTCGCGTCGATGTCCCTTTCAGTGACATTCCACCAGTCCTTGAAGACGCGGCTGCCCTTCTCCTTCATCTCGCCTGCAGCGTCAAGGCAGCAGCTGCCGGAATTAAGAAGGTGGATGATTCCCGCCTTCGCTTCCTTCGGCAGTCCCTTGCCGGTCGCACGCCTCACCGCCGCGTCGCTCCAGTACGTGCGCACGTCGGCGAACATCTGGGCCTTGTTCGTGAGAAGCCACATGAGAAGCATGCATACGCCGTTGAGAGAGTCGTTCTCGGTCGCGAGTATCTGCGGCATCTTGCGTCCGTTCCAGTCGAACGACGAATTGCAAAGCGCCTCGGCGACGTCTCCGTTGGGCCAGTGGTCGGTCCACTGGCGCTGGCCCTGGAAGCCGCCGGCTATCGCGTTCCTTCCGACGGCCTCCTCGCCGAAGCCCATCTCCGCAAGCCGCGGATTTCCCGCCATCATGTCGCGGACGATTATCGCCATCTTCGCGAGGAACTCCCAGTCCCTGTCCTTTTCGCCGCGGGACTTCTGAATCGCGGGCGGGTTGTAGTCCTTTCCTTCCTTGAGATTCTTCCGCATCCACGCAATGGCGCGCTCGTATTCGTCCCTGTCGTAGATGCCCTCCTCGATGCGGCGCAGTATCTCGCACTCGTCCATGTTCTCCGGCGCAATGCCGAGGTAGTCCTGCATGAAGTCGACGTCCACGAACGAGCCTGCTATGCCCATCGCCGACGAGCCGATGGAGAGATAGCTCTTGCCCTTCATCATTGCGACGGCGAGAGCGGCCTTTGCGAAGCGGAGTATCTTCTCCGTCACGTCGTCGGGGATCTTCGCGGTCTCGTCGCGGTTCTGCACCTCATGCCCGTAGATTCCGTAGGCGGGCATGCCGCGCTGAGCGTAGCCGGCGAGCATGCACGCTAGATACACGGCGCCGGGACGCTCCGTGCCGTTGAAGCCCCAGACAGCCTTGGGGATCTGGGGGTCGAGGTCCATCGTCTCGGTGCCGTAGCACCAGCACGGCGTCACGGAGAGGGAAACTCCGACGTTGCTCGCCGCGAACTTGTTGGCGCACTGCGCAGCCTCGAAGCGTCCGCCGATGGTCGTGTCGGCGATGACGCATTCAACGGGCGAGCCGTCTGGATAGCGGAGGCTGCCGCTGATCAGGCTTGCCGCGGCCTTTGCCATCTCCATAGTCTGGTTCTCCAGCGACTCGCGAACGCCGCGGCGGCGTCCGTCGATGATGGGGCGTATCCCTACGCGCGGAAACTCGTTGTGGGTGAATACGGTCTGTGCCATTCTGGGCTCCTTCCTTGATTTCTATCCCTGACGACTCACTCCGCCGAGCGAGGGGCCTTCGAACGGAAGGCGACCGCATAGGCGAAGACTACCGAAAAGCATATGGCGGGCACGACGAAGCTCGCGCGAAGCGACGCGCGCGACAGCATGAGGTCCGCATCCCACGTGCTTGAGAACATGGGAACGAGTCGCGTCCAGACGCTCGTGGCGTCGCCGATGATCGCGGCCATCCATGGCGTGAGCAGTGCGCCGCCGACGATGGCCATGATGAGGCCCGCCGCGCCTATCTTGTGCGCTCGCGGGTCGACGCCCGAAAGCGCGATGCCGTAGATCGTCGGGAACATGAGGCTCATGAAGCCGCTCATCGCGACGAGGCACACCACGTTCCACGAAAACGGAAGGCCCGCGACGGAGAAGACGACGCAAGTAGGCAGATACATCACGCCCAGGGAGCACGCTACCGCGGCCGCGGCGAAAACCGCCATCAGCTTCGCGGGGTCGACGTACTTCATCGCGAACGTGGCGGCCCATCTGCAGACTATGAACGCGGAGATCGCGATCAGGTAGTACGAGGCGCCGTCCTTTGGAGAGACGCCCAGCTCCTTCTGGCAGTAGACGTTCATCCACGTCCAGGCGGCGATCTGGACGCCGACGTAGAACACCTGCGCGACTACGCCGAGATACCAGCGCGGCGAACGGACGAGCAGGGCGAGTATCTCGCCGATTCCGTCGCGGGAAGCCTCGGACGCGTCGACCTCGGACCTTTTGGAAAAGAAGAAGAACAGCCAGATGAAGGCCGCGACGGCGCAGAGCCCGACGTACGGCACGCAGACCCAGAAGAGTTCGCGGTCGACGACCGCCTTGAGCGCATCCGGAGCCATCGCCGCCCTCTCCTCGGCCGTCGCAGGGTCAAGGTTCGCGAGTATGAGGCCGCGGGCGAGGAGAATGCCGGCGAGCGAGCCGACCGGATTGAACATCTGGGCGAAGTTGAGGCGGCGCACGGCTGTCGCCTCGTCGCCCAGGGCGAGAACGTACGGATTGCAGGTCGTCTCGAGGACGGCGCATCCGCCTGCGACAACGAATATGCCCACTATGTAGAGCCAGAAGCTCTGGGCGACGCATGCCGGCACGTAGAGAAGCGCGCCGATGACGTACACGCCGAGACCGACGAGCACTCCGCATCTGTAGCCTGCGCGCTGAACGAGCAGCGACGCGAAAAGCGCCACGACCGAATACGCGCCGTAGAACGATATCTGCACGTAGCCCGCCGTCGACTGGCTCGTCATGAATATCTTCTGGAACGCCGGAACAAGGTTGTCCGTCATGTTGTTCAGGACGCCCCAGAGCGCGAAGCAGGCGACAAGCGCGGCGAACACCGGCAGGAACCTGCGCGGAACGACTGACGTATCCATGGAATTCTGCATATCCGTCCTGCCGCCGTCAGTCCGCGAGCGTAATCTTGACGACCTTGTCGAACGCGTCCGCCTCGGGCCGCGATATCTTCACGCGGAGCTTTCCGTCTTCGGCGCGCGACACGTCGGCGCGGCAACCCTGTCCGGAAGGCGAAAGAAGCCTCCATTCCTTCACTGCACCGTCAACCTTGAAGGCTATCTCGTCCACGCCAGGAGCGAGGAAGTGCAGATAGAGCGTCCTGCCGCGTCTGGTGGAGACGATGTCCTTGCCGCTCGCGACGGCGCAGCCGCGCGTCCCGTAGACGGACTCGCCGTTCGCGGCGAACCACTTGCCGACCTTCGCCATCACTTCGACGGCCTTCGCGGGGAAGCGTCCCGAAGCGTCCGGCCCGACGTTCATGAGAAGATTCGCGTCCTTCGCCGCGGCGCGAACGACCATCGCGACGACCTCCTCTGGCGGACGGAAGCTGCTTTCTCCGATCTTGTAGCCCCACACGTTCTTCTGGATGACGTCGCACTGCTCGATCGGACGGTCCTGCGCGACGGGCTGGTGGGCCGAGAAGCCTGCGTCGGAGTTGTCGCCCGGGAGGTCGCGCTCGAAGAGCTGTATGTCCTCCTTTGCGCGGATGGGCTGGTGGTTGTTGTTAGCGACGAGCACCTTTTTGGAGTGGATGAAGTCGTAGATATCGTCAAACTCCCAGTCGAGGGAGCGCTCCCACGAGCCGTCGTCATTGTGGGTCGCGTGCTCCCACTCTCCGTCGAACCATATGCAGCCCGGGTGATAGCCGTCGATGAGCTCGGCGAGCTGGGCGAGCATAAAGCGCTTGTACGAGGCGTAGTCGCCCTTCTGGTCGCCGAGAACCGTGCGCGCCGACTTTCCGGCCGGATAGTCCTTGCGGTGCCAGTCCATGAGAGAGTAGTAGAAGTTGAGCTGAAGGCCCTCTTCGCGGCAGGCCTCGGCGAGCTCGCCTAGTACGTCGCGTCGGAAAGGCGTGTTGGAGATGTTGTAGCCGTCGTCGGCCTTAGTGGGCCAGAGCGAGAAACCGTCATGGTGGCGCGACGTAATCGTAATGTACTTCGCTCCCGCGCCCTTGACGATGCGCGCCCACTCCCTCGCGTCGAACTTCGACGGGCAGAACCCGTCCTTCATGCGCGAATACGCCGACTCGTCGAGCTTGCCCTGCACGAGATACCACTCGCCCTGCGCATACGCCGAGTACAGGCCCCAATGAATGAACACGCCGAATCTCTGCTCGGCGAAGCGCTCCCTCGCGGCGGCGTTCCACTGCTCGGCGACGCACTCGGCCGTATGCGCCGTGGCGCACGCCGCCAGAACCGCAGACGCCGCTGTCACAAACACTCCCATCAAACTGCTCTCCTTTCGCATGTTGAACATTTCACTAATACTTTATCACATCCCGGCGAAAAAAGAAATAGGCAAAACTGCCAATAGTTACACAATATGACAAGGCTCTGCGGAATTTGGTATAATGGGCGCACCATGCACAAGTTCCAGTACTACACGCCCGACGTGCCGCAGAAGAGACTCGGTGCCTACATAACAGTCGCCGGAATGGAGGACTTCGGCAAAGGCGCCCAGTTTCCCTCTCCGCTTCACAAGTCGTACTACTTCTTCAAGAGCGACAAAGGCAGGCGGCTTGAAGGCGGCGAGCACCAGCTGCTCTACATCCGCAGCGGCAAGGGCGTCACGCAGTTCGAGCGCGGCGGGAAGATTCCGCTCAAGGCGGGCAGCGTGAACATACTGAGGCCAGGCGAGTGGCACAGGCACTCGCCCGACCGTGCGACAGGATGGAGCGAGGCGTACATAGGCATCGGCGGCGAAGTGGTGGAAAGAGTCGTCAAGGAGCTTTTCCCGAGCGACGCGCCGATAGTCATTGACATGGAGCACGACATCGGCTTCGACAACGCCATGATGTCGCTGATTGACGAGATACTCACGTCCAACGCCGAAAAGCCGTATTCGCTGGCGATGAAGACTCTCTCTCTGATCGTCTCGCTGGGCGACGCCGCGCCTGCGCCCTCCGGCAAGGCAATGCACTACTCCGCCATTCGCAAGGCGAGCATATACATCGGCCACCATCTCAGCGAGCCGCTGGACTTCAAGTCCATCGCGGCCCGCTTCGGCATGACATATTCGCTGTTCAGGCTGCGCTTCAGGGAGATGACCGGAATGGCGCCTCTCGCATACCATCTATCGCTGAGAATAAGGCGCGCCAAGCGGCTTCTGGAGACGACCGACATGTCGGTGACCGAGATATCGGAAACGCTCGGCTTCGCTTCGCTTATCTACTTCTCGCGGTTCTTCCACAAGGAGACGGGCTTCTACCCTCGCGCATACCGCGAAAGGAACGCGGTCCGTCCCGGCTCGGGCGACTACTACTGAGGCGGCAGGGGCGCTCTCACTTCGACGCCCTGCCAGACGTCAAGTCAAGCGCGGCAAGGACTGACGCGGCAACCTGGTCGGCCTGCTTCTCGACTGCGGGACCATGGAAATGGAATCCGTCCTTCCAGTTCTCCTTGCGGTCAAGCGGATCGCAGAGCGCAAACAGATCGTCCGTCCCGTCAACGCCGAACTCCGCGGCGACCTTCGCCGCCGCCGCGTTGAGCTCCGGCACCTTCCTCACCCTTTCGGCGGAGCAATGGGCGCCGGAGAGAGGCGTGCAGCTGCACCACACGATCTTCGCCTGCGGCTGCTTCCGGCGGATCAGCTCCAACGCCGCACGATATGCCTTGGAGTACGCGCCCGCGGCAGTCTGCGAGGCTGTGTGGAGCCCGTTGTTGAAGTGAACGACGTCGTATTTCGCCTCGTCGAGATAGACCGACAAAAGCGGAAGATAGGCCGGGCTTGTCACACAGTAGCTCGACACCCAGAAGGTGACGTTCATCCTGCCTTTGAGCCGGTCGCGTACGCCGTTCTGGTAGGCGTTGCAGATCGAATCGCCCACGAGCAGCACTCGCGGCAGATCCTTTGACGCATCCGCCAGCCCGTAACCGTACGATATCGACCACTCTACGTTCTCGTGCCCGCGCACGTTCTCCGAAATCGGGCACTTTTCGTCGTTGGCAAACGCTGCGGACGCAACCGCCGCCGCGAAAACCGTCGCCGCCGCCTTGAACACACCCATCGAACCGCTCTCCTTTCGCATGTTGAACATCTCGGCAATACTTTATCACATCCCGCCGAAAAAAGAAATAGGCAAAACTGCCAATTGTTGCACAATATGACAACGGGAAAACCACGCCCCCTTCTTCAGGCGAGGCAAATGCCGGAGTCTTGAAGGAGGCGGACGCCAGACGCTCTACGTCGGCGGAGGCCCGTCACTGCTGCCGACGCGCGATTGCGTGGGAGAGCACCGCGAGCGGCTGAGCCAGATCGACGTTCTGGACAAGCACTCCATCCGGCACAGACAGCTGCACCGACGTGAAGTTCAGAATGCCTTCGACTCCCGCGCCGGAGAGCGCGTCGGCGCACTGCTGCGCGGCCGTGTTCGGAACTGTCAGAATCGCGAGCTTCAGCTTCATGCGCTTGACGAGGCGCGGCAGATCCTCCATCGGACGGACCTTCACGCCGTGTACGGTCGCGCCAAGGAGCTTTCTGTCGGAGTCGAAGGCGACTACGATGGAAAGGTTCTGCTCCTCGAAGCCGGAATAGCCGAGAAGCGCGCTGCCCAGCGAGCCCACGCCAACGAGAACGGCGTCGGTCGCGCTGTCCCAGCCAAGCGCGCGGTTGATCGCCTCGCGAATCTCCTTCGCCGGATACCCGCGCCTTGGCCTTCCGGGTACGCCGGCCATCGCAAGGTCCTTGCGGACGAGCACCGCGTCGAAGCCCAGCCTCTCAGCCAGCACGTAGGCCGATATGTACAGGTCGCCGGCGGCGATCATCTCGCCGATCGCGCGAAGGTAGATCGGATAGCGACGTATTGTCGGCAGCGGGAATTGCGGCTGTGTCTGTTCTTCCATGTCTGACATTGTAGCATATTCCGCCGGAAACGTACACTGCGAACGTCACGAGGCGGGAGCGGCGGACCGCGCATTGTGGAGGCGGAATGCCGCGGCGAGTATCGCGACAAAGCCGACGAACGACAGGACGTCCGGAACCTGCGAAAAGAAGAAGTAGCCGAACGCCGCGGTGAAGAGTATGTTCGTGTAGTCGTAGACCGCGATCTCGCCGGGAGGCGCAAAGCCGTATGCGAGCGTGATGCCGAACTGCCCGAGCGCCGCGCCGCAGCCGGCGCCAACCAGGATCAGAAGCTGGGCGGGCGTCATGGGGTCGAAATCCCAGATCGAGAACGGCAGGGAAGCGAGACACGAGAAGAAGCTGAAGAACAGGACTATGAGCGAAGGATCCGCCTTGTGCCTGCGCAGACTGCGAACGCATGCGTAGGCCGCGCCGGCGCAGAGCCCGCCGAAAAGCCCCAGCATAAGCGGCAGCGTCGCGTCGCCGGCAAATCCCGGCTTGGCGACAAGCACTACGCCGACGAAGGCAAGGAGAAGCGTCCTCACCTGCCGCGACGTCACATGCTCGCCCAGGAACATCCATGCGAACAGGAGCGTGAAGAACGGAGCCGTCTTGTTGAGGGTCTGCCCCTCGGCTATAGGAATCCTGCTCAGCGCGTAGAAGTTCGCGAAAATGCCCGCCGTTCCAAGCGCGCTACGCGCGACGAGCAGCGAAAGGATGCGCGGGCGCAGCAGCTCGCCCAGCGGCTTGGCGTGATGGAAGCGCATGAACAGCGGCAGCGCCACCGAAAGCGCGACGACGTTGCGGAACAGGCTCTTCTGAAAGCACGACACCGGCTCTCCGAAGTCGTCGCAGAGTCTTACGCAGAACGCCATCAGCGCAAAGCCGAAGGCGCTTGCGACCATGCAGGCCGCGCCCTTAGCCCTGGCAGACGGCATCTATCAGCGCATCAAGGGCCGACGTGTCGGTGTATTCGACAAGGCCCTTGTCAACGGCCTTGGAGAACTCGGGGTCGATTGGCAGCGACACCACGGACTTGATTCCGTGTGCCTCCGCGATCTCAGCGGCCTTCGAGTCGCCGAATATCCTGTGCTCCATTCCGCAGCCTGGGCACTTGAACACGCTCATGTTCTCGACAAGGCCGAGGACCGGTACGTTCATCATCCCGGCCATGCGCACGGCCTTTTCGACAATCATGCGCACAAGGTCCTGCGGCGAAGTCACAACGACGACGCCCGTAACCGGAAGCGACTGGAACACAGTCAGCGGAACGTCGCCGGTGCCCGGAGGCATGTCCACGAACATCACGTCCACATCGCCCCAGGTGACCTCGCTCCAGAACTGCTTGACCGCGCCTGCGATGACGGGACCGCGCCAGACGACCGGGTCGCCCGGATTGTCCACGAGAAGATTGAGAGACATGACCCCGATGCCCGTCTGGCTGCGGCACGGGAGAATGCCGCCTTCGCCGTCGGAGACCGCACGCTCGGCGATTCCGAAGGCCGTCGGTATGGACGGACCTGTTATGTCCGCGTCAAGGACCGCGGTCTTGAGCCCTCTCTTTGCCGCGGCTACGGCCAGCAGCTCCGTCACGAGAGACTTGCCGACGCCGCCCTTTCCGCTCATGACCGCCACGACCTTGCCGATTTTGGACTTCGCATTCGCCGGAAGCCTGAATCTGCTTGGGTCTCCGCAGCTTCCGTCGCCCTTCTTCGCGCATTCAGCGCAGTTATGACCGCATTCTTCGCTCATGATGTTTCAGTTGCTAGTAAGTTGTTCGAAGACTTTGAAGAAATCGGGATATGACTTGGCGGCGCACTCCTCGTCGTCGATCGAGACGACTCCGTCGGCGCGCGTGGCCCCGACCGCAACCGACATCGCGATGCGGTGGTCGCCGAAGGACGAGAAGTCGCCCCCTTTGAATTTGCCGTCGACGCCGTGGACGATGAACTCGTTCGCACGGTCCTCGGTCTCCGCGCCAAACCGGTGCAGGACGTCGGACATGGACGCTATGCGGTCCGACTCCTTCAGCCTGAGCCTCTTCGTGCCCGAGAACACCGTCTCGGCGTCCCTTGCGGCCGCGACGACGGAAAGGACGGGGAAGAGGTCCGGGCATCCGGACACGTCGAGGAAGATGCGCTCCCTGGCATATGCAGACTCGATTCTGCCGAGAAGGTCGCGCACTATGCGATCGGGCTGGACGGAGCGGTAGTCCAGCCCGTCGACTGCAACGTTGCTTCCGAGCGCGTTCATCGCAAGCCAGAACGCCGCGCCCGACCAGTCCGCCTCGACAGGCGTGTCGTGCTGTTCGTGGTACTTCTGCCCGCCAGGCACGATGTAGCCGTCCGAGTCAGCCTCGATGCGCACGCCGGCGCCGTCAAGAACGCGGATGGTGAGGTCGACGTAGCCCGTCGACTCCAGAGGCGAAGTGAAGACGATGCGCGAATCGCCGTCGAGAAGCGGCAGCGCGAAAAGAAGCCCAGTCACGAACTGGGACGAGACGTCGCCCCCGAGCTTGAACTCGCCAGGCGCGAGCTCCTCGTAGTCCATCTGCGGACGCGAGGCGAGGCGTCCGGCCGTCTTCCAGACAGGACGCTTGCCGAGCGCTGCCGCGACAGGCGAAAGGAAGCGCCTCGTGGACCCGCTCTCTCCGCAGTCAAGAAGAGGCGTCGGATCGTCCTCAGAAAGCGAAAGAAGGCAGCGCTTTGTCGCCCTGATGTCGTCGGAGTCGGACGGCACGGCGCCAAGACGCCTGATGTCGCCGGCCAGAAAGTCGGCTATCAAAAGCCTGTGTTCGTGAGATTTAGACCGAGGTGCTTCGACGCGTCCGCTGCGGACGCCTGGTTGTAGCTTGATCATTCGAACGGATTCTCCTTGCCCAGATCCACCGGCACAGCGCGGACGTCGCCCCATCCGCAAGGCAGCGCGAACACGACGGTTCCGCCTGCGCGCTTCTTGTCCCCTTTCATCGCCTCCGCAGCGGCCGCGAGATCAAGGCCCTCCGGCAGCGCGACCGGAAGCCCCGCCTCCGCGAAGCGCGCCGCAAGCTCGCCCGGCCAGTCCGCAGGCGCAAGGCCGCGGCGCACCGCCATGCGAGCCTCTTCGACGCAGCCAATCGCGACCGCCTCGCCGTGCGGCAGAGTATAACCGGAGAGCTTCTCGACCGCATGCGCGACGGTGTGTCCGCAGTTGAGCAGAATGCGCCGCCCTTTCCTCTCGAAGGGATCCTCCTTCACTATGCCGACCTTTACTGAGAGGTTGCGCGCGATCTCGGCAGGCGACGGGACTCCGCCGGCCGACGACTCGCCCCCCTTCGGAGGAAGCCCGCCGATTATCTCGTGCTTGATCATCTCTGCACGGCCCTGGCGCAGTATCTCTGCGGGAAGCGTCGAAAGAAACTCAGTGTCGATAGCGACGAGCCGCGGCAGATGGAACGCGCCGGCGAGGTTCTTGCCCTCCGGAAGATCGCACCCCGTCTTCCCGCCCGTCGACGCATCCACCATCGCGAGCAGCGTCGTAGGAACGTTTATCCAGTCAATGCCGCGCATCCACGTAGCGGCAGCAAAGCCAGTGAGATCGCATGTGACGCCGCCGCCCACCGCTACCACCGTGTCGCGCCTGCCTAGCCCCGCCTTCGCGAACGCGCTCCAAAGGGAAGACACTGTTGCGACGGTCTTGTGCTCTTCGCCGGACGGGACGACCGCCACGTTCGCGTCGACCTTGCCTCGCCACAACTCCGCAACCGTCGCGTCGGCGACTGCCGGACGTCCTGCGACCAACTTGGACGCGAAGCCCTTGCCGCACAGCACCAGAGAGTCACCCAGGTCGAACCACGCGGCGACGCGGCATGAGAAGGACGCATAGTGGGGCGCACGCTCCCTGGCCTTGTTGCCGAGCGGACGCGAACCTGCGGCGGCGCCGATGCGGCGCGCAAGCTCCTCGTCCGAAGGCGACTCCAGGCAGATCACGAGCCCTGACTTTTCGCAGAGTTCGCGGTTGTGCGGGTCGAGAAGCGTGCCGCCGCCAAGCGAGACCACCGTCTCTCCGCCAGCTGCGGCTGCGTCGCTGGCGACAAGCGAAAGCTCCGCAGACTCGGCGTCGCGGAAGAACCGCTCGCCGCTTTTCGCGAACATGTCCGCGACGCGCATTCCCGAACGCGCCTCGACTGCCTCGTCCAGATCGACGAAACGCGCGCCAAGCGCCGCCGCAAGCCGTCTGCCCAGTGTTGTCTTGCCGGAAGCCGGCGCTCCGTACAGATAGATCATACCTTCCAGATCCTTCGCTGGCCGCAGGCCTGAGCCTGCAGCATCCCGAAACCGTTCTCGACCCTGCAACCCGCTTCCGCCGCCCTCTGCATGAGCGCGGTTGTCTCGGGAACGTAGCCAAGGTCGTACACCAGCTCGCGTCCGCTGAACATGTAGTCGGGCACGGGGTCGACAGGCGTCGCGTTCACGATGATGTCGAAGCCCTGCGGCGGAGTGCGGCGGTGGAAGACCTCGTACCTGACGCCAAGCCCGTCCAGCGCCGCCTTGACGGCCTGCGCGGCTCCGCCGTCGCCAAGCACGGCGGCCGACTTGCCACGCACGTCGCCCACAAACGCCGTAAGCGCCGCGGCAAAGCCCTCAACGTCAGTGTTGTAGCCCACGAACCGCCCGTCTTCAAGGGATACCGTGTTCACGGCGCCGACCTTGCGCGCCGCAGGATCGATCTCGTCAAGAAACGTCATTATGCCTCGTTTGTGCGGTATGGTCACCGCAAGGCCGCGCATCCCCATCGCCTTCATGAACGAGAACGCCTCGCGAGGAGTCCTGGACGGGAACGGCACCATGACCGCGTCCCTGTCCTCGGCGAGAAACGCCGCGTTGTGCAACTCGGGCGAACGCGTCTTCGCAAGAGGCCATCCGGTGACGCCGAAGAGCGCAGCGCCGCGCGTCACGGAACGGAAGCGGTAGTCGCGCACCAGCTCGAAGGGCGTCACGTGCCCCAGCCCGCCAAGCCCGCCGGTCGACGCATATGTCCAGAGCGACCCAAGCCTGCCTGCAAGAACACGCGACGCAAGGCCGACCGGCCCCATCGCAATCACGACATGCGGCGGCAGGTCGCGTCCGCAGCGCTCGGCCCGGGCAACGGACGCGAAAAGGCGCGAGACGTCGTTCATCGAGCGCGGCATGAAGGCGACCTTCGCAATCTCGTCCCGGTCGCCCACGAGCCCTCGGCATGCGGACTCGATGTCCTTCACCGGTCCGTCGAACTTATGGAGAGAGCGTATCACGCGCACGCCGGACCTCTTCGCAAGGGATTCCAGCGCCTCGTCGCGGAAGTCGGCTTCGAAGTCGACGTATGCGAACTTCTTCGCGTCGGGCGACGAAAGCGTCCGCCGGAAGAACGACGCACGGGCCTTTTCGGCGCCATCGAACGCCCCGCCGTCGCTCTTGCGCCTGAACGTCAGCACGCAGGGCACGGGAACCATCTCGGGGAACTCCGCCGCGCGGGCTCTGTCCTGAGCGGAAAGAAGGTCCGCACGAAGCTCTACCATGTCCGTGAAAAGGCTCTGCGAACGGTACTGCGCGACGTCTTCGTCAAGCGTGCGCCCCGTAAGCACGAGGCAGATGCGAGGATGCTCCGCCTCTTCCGCCAGAATAGCGTCGGCAATGGCGAACGCAGCGGCGGCCTCGACCACCGGCACCGCCCTCAGCACAATGCACGGGTCGTGGCGCCCCTTCATCTCGCACGTCGCAGACGTCATCGTGGCGAGATCGACGCTGCGCTGCGGCTTGAAGATCGTCGGCGTCGGGCGAAGCGCCACCCTGAATTCGACGGGCATTCCGCTCGCGCGGCCGCCGAGTATGCCGCCCTGCCTGTTTGTCGCTGTCACAACGGCGCCGTCCTTCACCTCGAACTCGTCGTTGAACTGCGAACCGCGCATCGCCGCGCATTCGAAGCCCGACCCGAACTCCACGCCCTTCACGCCCGGTATGGCGAAAAGCGCGGATGAAAGCTCGGACTCCAGTCCGTCGAAGAGCGCTCCGCCAAGTCCTGCCGGCAGGCCAGTCACACGGCATCTCACCGTGCCGCCCACCGAGTCGCCGTCGGACTTCGCCGACGCGATGGACTTCTTGAAGCCCTTGTTCTCGCCACCAATCGAATCCACCTCAGCAGAAATCGATATGCCCCTGGCCTCCAGCCACTGGAGACACAGTCCGCCGGCAGCGCAAAGCGGCGCCGTGAGCCGCCCGGAGTTCTTTCCGCCTCCGGTCGGAATGCGTCCGAACCGCACCCACTGGCCGAAGTCGGCGTGGCCCGGACGAGGAACCGTGCGGCCCGCTCCGTAGTCCCTCGGGCGCATGTCCTCGTTGGCAATCACGCCCTTTAT
>JAEEGL011619234.1_pt1 | contig 15978 bp, 10 predicted proteins | sample 9134231 | NCBI WGS metagenome assembly JAEEGL01 (sample SAMN16246548, study PRJNA631951) | gut metagenome | biome: gut microbiome; feature: rumen; material: fiber-attached | host: Bos | place: Iran: Karaj | collected 2018-10 | reverse complement strand
GCTCCCAGGGATATTCCGCGCGCGCAAAAAGCGGCGCCGCGATGGTCTTCGTGAGGTCATATAGTTCTTCGATCCTGTAATCCTGCATGCTCATGTGGTGAAATCCTCCTGCTGTGAATCTTCAGCTGTTTTATGCCTGCCGCCGTTCTTCCCGGAACTTCTGCGGGGTCTCCCGGAGGAAGCGGCGCCCTTCTGGTAATAGGTTGCGGTCTGACGGTACATTTGCTGGAGCGGTCCGGAGAAATCCGTCTCCTTGACGTAGTTGGTCCTGCGGACGATGAAATCCTCCAGCTTTTTCATGTATTCGGCCTCGGTGACGGTCCCCTCTGCGACGCGGGTGAGACCCATCTCCCAGCTCGCGGTGAGTTTGGGGTCGAGCAGCGGCCGGATGCCTGCGCTCACTGTGTCGTAGATCATCTCGCCCATCTGTGTCGGGGTGATGATCTGCGTCTTTTTGTTCAGCGACAGGTAGCGGTTGCGGAAAAGCTTTTCCAGAATACCGGCTCTCGTCGCGCTCGTACCGATGCCGCTCCCCTTGATCTGTTCGCGAAGCTCTTCTTCTTCGATGAGCTGGCCGGCGTTCTCCATCGCGAGGATCATGCTGCCGGAGCTGTAGCGCCTCGGCGGCGTGGTCTCGCCCTGCCGGATCTCGTAGCCGCCCACCGGCAGTACTGAGCCTTTGCGGATCCCGCTGAGATATGCGGAAAGTTCCGCGCTGTCAGCAGCATCCTCATTTCCGCCGGCGGAGTCTTTTCCCGCCGTATCGCCCTTTTTCCTGGAAAAGGAGTACTCCATGACCCGCAGATACCCCGGGTCGCGGAGCGTCTTCGCGGTCGTCTGGAAGGTCTCGTTCCCGACCTGTATCGTCAGCGTTATTTTATCAGAAACCGCCGGCGGATAAAAGATTGCGAGGAACCGGCGGACGATCAGCTCATAGACGTTCCGGACCGTCGGCGGGAGGGAATCCAGTGCCTGGAATCCCTGGCCGGTCGGGATGATCGCGTAGTGGTCCGTGATCGCCTTGTCGTTCGTGTAACGCGTCTTTCCGATCTTCTTCCAGCTGCCTGAGACCCGGATCTCCTCGGCGAACGGCCGGTATTCCGGGAGGCTTCTTAAGCCCGAGAGATTCTTGCTGATCTCCTTCGCCACGGCGCTCGAGAGCACGCGGGCGTCCGTGCGGGGATAGGTCGTGAGCTTCCGCTCGTACAGCGTCTGCGCGGCCTGGAGCGTCTCGTCGGGGCTGATGTGGAACAGGCGCGAGCAATCGTTCTGCAGTTCCGCGAGGTTATAGAGAAGCGGGGGATTCTTTGTCTCCTTCTTCTTTGCGGTGCCGGCGGCCTTCGCTTCCTTAAAACCGGAGAGCGATTCGATGAGCCGCTTCGCGTCCTCCTCGCTGCGCAGGCCCTTGTCCTCATACAGAGCAGGTGTGCCGGCGAACATGCTCTTCTCGGACAGTTTCCACTCCGCCTCGAACGAGGGGTCGCCGAAGTGCCCGAAGACGCGGTAGAAGGGAGTCTTCACGAAGGAACGGATCTCGCGCTCTCTCTTTACGACCATACCGAGCACGCACGTCATGACGCGGCCGACCGCGATGACGCATTTGTCCTGGCCGAGGAAGTCCCGGATCCCGCGCGCGTACCGGAGCGTGAGCACGCGCGAGAAGTTGATTCCCATGAGGTAATCTTCCTTCGCCCGCAGGTAGGCAGCAGCCCCCAGCGGATCGTACGCCGTGTCGTCCTTCGCCTCCCGGATGCCCCGGAGGATCTCCTCCCTCGTCTGGGAGTCGATCCAGACGCGCAGCTGCCGCTTGTCCTTCACTCCCGCCTGCTGCGCGACGAGCCGGTAGATGTACTCGCCCTCGCGCCCGGAGTCCGTGCAGATGTAGATCGTCTTCACATCCGGGGATGTGAGGATCTTCGAGACGACGGCGTACTGCTTTTTGACGCTGCCGATCACCTCGTAGCGGAAAGGGTCAGGGAGAAAAGGGATCGTGGACAGAGACCACTTTTTGTAGCGGGCGTCGTAGGCTTCGGGGTAGGACATCGTGACGAGATGACCGACGCACCAGGTCACGATCGTGTTTTCCGATTCGAGATAGCCGTCCCTTTTTTTGAAATTTTCACCGAGCGCTGCGGCAAATTCCTGCGCGACGCTGGGCTTTTCGGATATGAATACAGTATGTGCCGGCATAGTACCTGAATTCTTGAGAAACCGTCAGAAACGAAAAAAGAACCGGAAGGCCGCCCGCGGTTTTCATTGCGGCCGGCCGTCCGGTGCTGTCCGGAAAGGATTATTTCGCAGTGATATAGCCGAGGGCGGTCAGAAGCTCCGCGCACTCGACCGCGCCGCCGGCCGCGCCGCGCAGCGTGTTGTGGGAGAGGCCGATGAACTTCCAGTCGTAGACCGTGTCGGGACGCAGGCGCCCGATGGAGACGCCCATGCCGCCTTCATAGTTCACGTCGAGCATGACCTGAGGCCGGTTATCCTCTTCCATGTACTGGATGAAATGCTCCGGTGCGCTGGGAAGCTTTAATTCCTGCGGCTTGCCGGAGAAGTTCCGCAGGAGCTCGATGAGCTGTTCCTTTTCCGCCTGTTTGCGGAATTTGACGAACGCCGCTGCCGTGTGCCCGTAGAGAACAGGGACGCGCACGCACTGGCAGGTGATGACAGGGCTCTGTGCGGGAACGATGACGCCGTTCTCGATGTGCCCGAAGATGCGCAGGGGCTCCTTCTCGCTCTTCTCTTCCTCACCGCTGATGAACGGGATCACGTTGCCGTTCATCTCCGGCCAGTCGCGGAAGGTCTTGCCGGCGCCGGAGATCGCCTGGTAGGTCGTCGCGACGACTTCGTAAGGCTCCAGTTCTCTCCATGCCGCCAGGGCGGGGGTATAGCTCTGGATCGAGCAGTTGGGCTTGACCGCGATGAAGCCGCGGGTCGTGCCGAGACGCTTTTTCTGGTCAGCGATGACTTCCGCGTGCTCGGGGTTGATCTCCGGGATGATCATCGGGACGTCGGGCGTCCAGCGGTGCGCGCTGTTGTTGGAGACGACGGGAGTCTCGGTCTTCGCGTATTCCTCTTCGATCGCGCGGATCTCGTCCTTGGACATGTCGACGGCGCTCAGGCAGAAATCGACGTCCGCCGCGACGGACTCTACGTCCTGCACACTGCGCAGCACGATGTTCTTCACACTGTCCGGAATGGGCTCGTCGAGCTTCCAGCGGCCTTCCACCGCCTCCGCGTACGTCTTCCCGGCGCTCCTCGGGCTGGCCGCGATCACTGCGGGCTCAAACCACGGATGATTTCCGAGAATGGAGATGAAACGCTGCCCTACCATGCCTGTTCCGCCGAGTACGCCGACTCTCAACTTCTTCATGCTCTCCTCTTTTCTCCGGCATAAAGCCGGTTATGCGTATTGTAAGCCGGACGGCATTCAGTGCCCCGGTCTTATCGTTACAGTTTAATCAGTACCGCCGGATTCTGCAAGTGCGGATCTTTGACGGATCCCGGATCTTCAGATTCAGCGGGCTGCGGATCCTTACGCAAGACTGTCCAGAAATGCCCTGCACTGCTCCAGTTCCTGCCGCATCGCGTCCGCGCCGGGCGCGCCGGCCGTATTCCTGAGGTCCGCGCAGCGCTTCACGTCGATGGCCTCATAGATCCCATCGTCAAACGCCTCCGAGAAGCTGCGGAATTCATCGGGAGTCAGGTCGCCGATCGCTTTGTCCTTGTCTATGCAGTAAAGGACCATTCTGCCGATGATGCCGTGCGCGTCGCGGAACGGGACACCATTTTTCACGAGATAGTCCGCGGCATCCGTCGCGTTCGTGAATCCCTCCTCCGCGCTGCGGCGCATGACGTCCTCCCGGAAGCGGAGCGTCGACAGCATGCCGGTGAAGACGCGGATGCAGGAATTGACCTGCGAAGCGGCGTCAAACACGGGCTCCTTGTCCTCCTGCATGTCTTTGTTGTACGCGAGCGGGAGTCCTTTCATCACCGTCATGAGCGACATGAGATCGCCGAAGACGCGCCCAGTCTTGCCGCGGATCAGTTCCGCGACGTCCGGGTTCTTCTTCTGGGGCATGATGCTGCTTCCCGTGGAGTAGGCGTCGTCGATCTCGATGAAGCGGTATTCATTCGAGTTCCACGTGATGATCTCCTCCGAGAATCTTGACAGGTGGATCATGATCACGGAGAGGTCGAACAGATATTCCATGCTGTAGTCGCGGTCCGAGACGGAGTCCATGCTGTTCGCGGTCGGGCGGTCAAAAGCGAGCTCCTTCGCCGTGAATCCGCGGTCCAGAGGATACGTCGTACCGGCGAGCGCGCCCGCGCCGAGCGGGCACTCGTTGAGCCGCGCGCGGGTGTCGGAAAGCCGCAGGATATCGCGGCGGAACATCTCGAAATATGCGCCGAGATGATGGGCCAGCGTCACCGGCTGCGCCTTCTGCATATGGGTGAAGCCAGGCATCACCGTCTCAGTGTGCTGCTCCATGAGATGCAGCAGCTCCTGTTCAAGAGCGGCCAGGGCGTCCTTCGTCTCATCCGTCTGCCGCCGCACATACAGCCGCATATCGAGCGCGACCTGGTCGTTCCGGCTCCGGCCGGTGTGGAGACGCTTGCCTGCCTCGCCGACCAGCTCTATGAGAGAGGCCTCCATGTAGCTGTGGATGTCCTCCTCGGTGTCGCCGATGACCCTCTCGCCGCTCTCGATCTCACTGCGGATCTGCGTGAGGCCGCCGACGATCTTCTCCGCGTCCTCTTCCGGAATGATCCCCTGCCTGCCGAGCATCCGGGCGTGCGCGATGCTGCCCTCGATATCCTCGCGCCAGAGCGCTTTGTAAAAAAAGATCGAATCGCCGAACAGCTTCACTTCTTCCGAAGTCTGCCCGGTGAAGCGACCGCCCCATAACTGTGCCATATCATCTGCTTCCTCTGGAGTTCGTATTTACTCAGAACACTTGCTGGTTTTTTCCAAGAAGCAGCCGGCGCTGAGGCCGGCTGCCTGTTGCCTTGATGCGAAATGATGACCGGAATACCCCGTAGGATGAGATCAGGTCTGGGATGCCTCGAGGAGCTTGTTCTTGAGCTCGCTCTCGATCTGTACGAGTTCCGCTCTCGCGGTCTCTCTCGCTTCCTTGCCTTCCTTCTGGATCGCGAGGACTTCGTCGATGGTCTGGATGAGCTGCTCGTTGGTGTGCTTGAGCGTCTCGATGTCGACGATGCCGCGCTCGGATTCCTTCGCCGCCTCGACCGTTGCCGAGTGGAGTTTTTCCGCGTTCTTCCGCAGGAGGGGGTTGGTGGTCTCGTTGACCTCGCGCTCCGCCTTGGCCGCCTGCTCCATGTGCTCGATGCCGATCGCGATGACCATCTGGTTCTTCCAGAGCGGGATCGTGTTCACGATCGTCGACTGGATCTTCTCCGCCATGATGGTGTCGGAATTCTGGACCATGCGGATCTGGGGCGCCGTCTGCATGGCGACGCTGCGCGTGAGCTCCAGGTCATAGATCTTTTTCTCAAAACGGTCGCAGAGCGCCGCGAAATCCTTCGCCGCCTGCGCGTCTTCCGCGAGGCCGCTGGCCGCTGCTTTGTTCTGAAGCTCGACAAGCGTCGTGCTGCGCGCTTCTTCGAGCTTTTTCTTGCCGGCCAGGATGTACATGCTCAGTTCCTTGAAGTAGGTCAGGTTCAGGTCGTACATCCTGTCGAGTACGTCCGCGTCCTTCATGAGCTGGATCTGCTGTTTCTCGAGCTCCTGGCTGATCTGCTCGACGTTGGTCTCGACTTTGTTGTAGCGGGCCTTGAGCTCCTGCACGCGGTTGGAGCTCTTCTTGAACAGGGCCTTGAGCCCTTTTTCCTCGGAGACGTCGAAACTCTTTAACTCCGTCACGAGGCCGGCCAGCATGTCGCCTACTTCTCCCATGTCCTTGGTCCTGACGTTCTCCATCGCCTTCTCGGAGAAATCAGCCATCTTCTTCTGGGTCCCGGCGCCGTAATTCAGGATCGCGGAAGTATTCGTGATGTCGATCTGCTTTGCGAAGTTATCGACCATCTTCAGCTCTTCTTCCGTCAGCTGCGGCATGTTCTCCATCTTCCGCGCTTCTTCCTGCTTTTTCTCCTCGACGACCGCTTCCGCCTGCGCTACGGCTTCGGGAGCGTCGAACACGAGAGTGGGAGTCGGAATGTCGTTCTTGAATTCTTCAAACTGGTCGCTCATGATCGTTCCTTTCTGTGTATGTGAATGATAACGTTGTTACTGTGTGATCAGGACTCTTCTTCCGTCTCCGCGACGCCGGAGACCTCGTCGTAAAAGACGGGTGCCGCCTCTTCCTGTCCCGTGATGACGCCGTCCGGTGTCAGGCCGTCCTGCTTCATCATGGTCTTCATGACGGAGATGTCGGACGAGATGTCCCACGCCATGTCCTGGAACATGCTGTTGAAGAGCTTCTCAAAAGCATCGTTCACCGTATCCATGGTCTCCTCGATCTCGCGGAGCGGCCCGGCGACGTTCTCGACGTCAGAGTCCTGCTTCATGAGATCCACATAGGCGTTCAGGAGTTTGGTCGTCGTCGGCAGGTAGTAGTCCATGAAACGGCGCAGGTCCTTCGCGTTCTCGGGAGCGCGCCTCGTCTGCGCGAAGATCCGGTTCATGATGTTCTCAAGACGGTAGAGCTTCTCGGACATCGGCTGCGTGTCGGGGATCAGGTCGTTGATATAGCGCACGTGCTCAATGTACTTATTGCCGTCGTCCAGGATCGCCTTCACTTCATCCGTCAGGACGGGATCCTTCTTGCCGAACTTCTCCTGCTTCTTCGCGAGCTCCTGCTGCTTCCGCTCTTCTTCCTCCCGCTGTTCGCGCGAGAGCTCGGCGAGCCGGTACTGCTCCCTCGCGTTGTCGGTGAGCAGAAGTGTCGTCTTCTGCTTATCGTAGGTCGCGCCGGGAAGATATCCCTTTTTGATCATCCTGTTCAGGGTCTTGATAAGTTCTTTTTCCGAGATGTCAAGCTTCTTCGCGAGATCCTTGATGGAGACGTACTCCTGGTTGCCGATGATTTTGCCGTACTCGTAATACTTATTGATGAGCTTGCTGTCGCTGTCGGCGCTCAGGACCATCCCGACGCCGCCGGCCGCGACTGCTGCGGAGAGGCCGACCAGGACGGCCGGTCCTGCAAGGGCCGTGCCGACCACGCCGCCCGCGACTGCCGTCGCGAGGCCGATGCCGTTCACGACCGCGGAACCGCCTCCGAGTACCGTGCCGAGAATGCCGCCCGCCATTTTCCCGGCGCCGCTGCTGCGGCTCACCGGCTTCTGGTTGAAGGGGACGATCTCCGCTTTCCGGGCATCTCTTGCCGCGTACGGATTGCTCCGGTCCTGCGCTCCTCCCCGGCGGTTATTGATGACGTTGTCCGATCTGCGGGCAGCGTTCTTCTGCTGATATGCCGTGCGGTAGGAAGCGGCTCCGGTGCCCGCGCCGTGGCTCGCCGCATAGCGCTGCGCAGCTTCCCTGGCGCTCTGCCGCACATCCTGCGGTCCGCGCGCATAGCCGCCGCTATAACCGTATCCCCCTGCGCGGGGATCCCCGTAAGGCCTCTGGGTATTGTTATTGTAAGGCGACGCCGCGTCCGAGACAGCCTCGTCTACGCGCTGCTTCACCTTGCTGCTCAGGTTGGAATAATCATTTCTTTCAATGGCGTCGCCGACTTCCTGGAGGATGTCACTGCCAACCTGAAAGATGTCGTTCATATCCATAGACTGTGTTCGCTCCTGACCTTATGAATCATGATCCGGATGATGCGGCGCAGCTGAAAAAGCGTAAACCGCATAATCCAAAATATTATAACATAATCGGGGAGCAATGAAGAGAATCGGGAAAAGAAAAAGTCCGGTAACACCCGGACTTTCTCTCAGCTGGAAAAGGGACTTGAACCCTCGACCTACTGATTACGAATCAGTTGCGCTACCGACTGCGCTATTCCAGCATGCTGTCTCCTTGAGAGACACTATGTTATTATAGACACTCCTCTGTCGTTTGGCAAGAATTAATTTCAGAATGTGTGAATGAACAGCCCGGACAGGAGTTTCGGCTCGAACCATGTGGATTTCGGGGGCATCAGGAGTCCGGCGTCGGCGACGGAGAACAGCTCCTGAATGGAAGTCGGATACATCGCAAAGGCACAGAACGCGCCCCCGTCGACTCTTCTCTCCAGTTCATCAAGCCCCCGGATCCCGCCGACAAAATCGATGCGGTGATCCGTGCGGACGTCCTCGATGCCGAAGACGGGCTTCAGGACCTTTTTCTCCAGTACAGAGACGTCCAGGATGCTGACCGGATCCGTATACTCCGGCTTCTCCCGCAGCGTCATCTTATACCAGCCGCTCTTCAGGTACAGGCCGATCTCTCCTTTTCCGGAGGGCCGCGCCTGCGTTTCGAAGCTGCGTTCCAGGTCGAAAGACGCCTGCAGGCGCTCCAGCAGTTCCTCTTCCGTGAGACTGCCGCCATCCAGGATGACGCGGTTGTAGTCCATGATCTCCAGTTCGTCTTCCGGAAACAGGACGCACAGGAAGTGCGCACATTCCGGATCGGAGGAGACGGACTCTTCCGGCAGAGATCTCCGCCGAAGCTGCGCGACTTTTACGGCAGAGGCACAGCGGTGATGGCCGTCCGCGATATAGAGGGAGCCGGTCGCTTCAAAGGCGCCGCGAATGGCGGCGATATCCTCAGGATCCCGGATCAGCCACACGCGGTTCCGGACGTCTCCGGCTGAGAGGAGATCACAGGCGCGCTCACCTGCCGTGTGTTTCCCGAGAACAGCAGCGATCCCGTCACTGTGGCGGTAGGCGAGGAAGATCGGACCGGTATGCGCGCTGCACGTATCCACGTGACGGATGCGGTCCTTCTCCTTCTCTTCCCGCGTATTCTCATGTTTTTTGATGATGCCTGACTCGTAATCCGAAACGCTCGCAAGCGCCGCGATGCCGGTCTGTGTCCTTCCCTGCATCGTCTGCGCGTAGATATAGAAACAAGGCGCGTCGTCCTGCACGAGGAGGCCGTCTTCCATCCAACGGTGCAGCAGATCCCGGGCGGCGGCATACACAGCGTCACTGTAGATGTCGCAGCCTTCCGGGAATTGTGTCTCCGCGCGGTCCACCGCGAGGAATGACAGAGGATTTTCACGCACGATCACACGCGCCTCCGCCGAACTCATGACGTCGTACGGAAGCGCAGGGATCCTGTCCTCATAGCCCTTTGCCGGGCGGTAAGCCTGAAACGGCCTGATATCAGCCATATTGAACCTTTTACTTGATGACGCGGACGCGCAGCACGTCGTCGACCGCGGCGATCCTCTCCACGATCTCATCCGTCGCCGGCGAGTCGATGTCGAACACGGAGTAGGCGTAGCCTCCGCGGGACTTGTTCGTCATGGAGGCGATGTTCACCCCGGCGGAACCCAGAACGGACGCCAGCTGCGTGATCATGTTGGCGATATTGTGATGCAGGATCGTGATCCTGCCCGCGCTCGTGCAGATGCCGACGTCGCAGGCGGGGTAGTTGACGCTGTTGCGGATGTTGCCGGTCTCCAGATACTCGGTGAGTTCATCGACTGCCATCTTCGCGCAGTTGTCCTCGGACTCTTCCGTGGACGCGCCGAGGTGCGGCGTCGTGATGCAGCCGGGATGGCCGGCGACAGTTGCGTTCGGGAAATCGGAGACGTAGCGCCGGATCTTGCCGCTGTCGATCGCCTCGAGCACCGCTTCCTCATCGACGAGGAGATCTCTCGCCATGTTGAGAAGGATCACGCCCTTTTTCATCCGGCGGATCTGTTCCCTGCCGATGTAGTTCTTCGTGGATTCCATGAGCGGGACGTGGATCGTGATGTAGTCGCAGTTGTCATAGATCTCGTTGATGTCGCGCACGAGCGTCGTTTTTCTCGAGAGATGCCAGGCAGCGTCGACTGAGACGAACGGATCGTATCCATAGACATCCATGCCCAGATAGACCGCGGCGTTCGCGACCTTGACGCCGATCGCGCCGATGCCGATGATGCCGAGCTTCTTGCCCTCGATCTCCGTGCCGGCGAAGTTCTTCTTGATCTTCTCGACGGTCTTCAGGGCGGCGGGATTGTCCGCGTTCTCTCTCGTCCAGTCGATTCCTTCCCGGATGTCGCGCGCCGCGAGCAGCATGCCCGCGATCACGAGTTCCTTGACGCCGTTCGCGTTGGCGCCGGGCGTATTGAACACGACGACGCCGTGCTCCGCCATCTTGTCCAGCGGGATGTTGTTGACTCCTGCTCCGGCCCTCGCGACGGCGAGCAGCCCGTACGGGATCTCCGTCTCATGCATGTTCGCGCTCCTCACGAGAACGCCGTCCGCCTTAGAGAGATCTTCCGTCTTTTCATAGAGCGCGGAAAAGCGCTTCAGCCCCACCTCCGATATATTGTTGAGACAAGCATATCTGTACATATCCGTCAGTTTCTCCTGTGTTTATAGTCTTCTGTTTCAGCGGTTCTCCGTCTCGAATTTCTTCATGAACTGGACGAGCTTCTGCACGCCTTCCACCGGCATCGCGTTGTAGATGCTGGCGCGCATGCCGCCGACGCTGCGGTGGCCTTTGAGGCTGACAAAGCCCTGTGCCTCCGCTTCTTTCACGAATTTCGCATCCAGATCCTTGTCCCCCGTGACGAACGGGACATTCATCAGGGAGCGGTCCTTTGCGTCGACGGTTCCCTTGAAGAGGCTGCTCTCATCAAGATAGTCGTAAAGGAGCTTCGCCTTGATCTCGTTTCTCGCCTGCATGACGGACAGGCCGCCCATCTTCTTAAGCCACTTGAAGACCAGCCCGCAGATGTAGATGCTATAGCAGGGAGGCGTGTTGTAGAGGGAATCCGCGTCCGCATGCGTCTTGTAGGTGAGCATGGTGGGTGTCCCGGGAAGCACGTCTTCCCGGATCAGGTCCTCGCGGATGATCGCGATCGTGACGCCGGCGGGGCCGACGTTTTTCTGGACGCCGCCGAACAGCAGCCCGAACCTGCTGACGTCAAGAGGCCCGGCGAGGAAATCGGAGGAAATGTCGGCGACGAGGTCGTGCCCCTTCGTATTGGGGAGCTCGTGGAACACCGTGCCGTAGATCGTGTTGTTGTGGCAGATGTAGACGTAGTCCGCATCCTCAGGAATGTCGAGATCCGAGCAGTCGGGAATGTACGCGAAGTTACGGTCCTCGGAGGAGGCGATCTTCACGGATTCGCCGTACTTCGCGGCCTCCTGCCACGCCTTCTTCGCCCAGGTGCCGGTCACGATGTACGCGGCTTTGCGGTTCTTCATGAGGTTCATCGGCACCATGGAGAACTGGGTGCTTCCGCCGCCCTGCAGAAACAGGACCTTGTAGTTGTCCGGGATGTCCATGAGGCTGCGAAGATCCGCCTCTGCCTGTTTGATGATCCCGTCGTAGACCTTGCCGCGGTGGCTCATCTCCATGACGGACATTCCGCTGCCCTGGTAATCCAGCATTTCTGCTGCAGCCGTCTCCAGCACTTCCTCCGGAAGCACGGCAGGTCCTGCGGAAAAATTATAAACACGTGCCATATTACACTCTCTCCTCTGCTGTTATTTATCTTCATGCCGGACATCATTGTATCCGCACGGACATCGGTGTTTTCAGGTCAGAATATCAATGATATCAGGAAGAGATATCGGTATTGTTCAGTTCCGGGATCAATAGAACACGACGACCGGAGTCCCGACGTTCAGGATCGGGTACAGCTGCGTCATCGCCGAGAGCGGCAGGTTGATGCAGCCGTGGGAGCCGTTCGTCTTGTAGATATTGCCGCCGAAGCTGCTGCGCCATGTCGCGTCATGGATCCCGATGCTGTTGCCGATGATCGGGCACCAGTAATTGACGTAGGAGCGGTAGTCCTTGCCAATGAGATATGTGCTCGTCTGCTTGTTCCGGACAGAGAACACGCCGGTCGGCGTTCCGTGGCCGCGGGACAGATTGCCGGTGACGATGGGTGTCGCGATCGCCGCCTGTCCGCCGACGTAGTAGTAAAGATTCTGTGTCGTCAGGTCGATCTCAACGTAAGTTCCGCCGAAGTTGTTGATCGTTCCTCCTGACTGCTGTACGGCGCCGCCGTAATAAGGCTTGTGCACTTCCGTGACGTTTCCGCTAAGCGCGCTGTAGAGGTACTGCAGCTCTGTGTTGAGATCGAAATAGTAGGTCGCTGCGCTTCCCCCGGGCAGGGCGATGAGGTCGCCGCGCGTGCTGAGGAACGCGTTCGTGGCGTTCGTCACAGGGTATTTTTTCTGCAGCGTCTGCACGGTCGAGAGGCACTTCCACGGATCGACGGCATAACGCCCCGTCTCCGGATTCACGACGTACTGCCCCGCCGCGTCGGTCATCAGCATGCCGAGTGCCTGTTCCGGGCCGATCGTAAAGGTCCTGCCTCCGCCGAAGTCATATGTGATCGTCCCCTGCGGCGCCCGCGGGTCTGTTGCTGCCTGCGCGCTTACCGGCTGAATAAGCGCTGCGGAAAGGATGAGAACGATTCCGAGCGCTGCAGTGAGGACCCTTCTGAATGCTTTTTTCACTTCTTACTCTTTCCGGGACATGATCCCCGTCCCAGGGCTGTACCGGCTGCGCTGTGCGGTGCTTTATGCTTTGGCCGGTTCGGAACTTTAGCTCGATAAAGTATACCAATGCGGGGCGGCCGAGTCAATGGCGCCCCGCGCCGTGTGTCAGTTCTTTTCCAGATCGGAGGCGTCGAACGCGTCCTTGATGGAAGCACCCGGCGAAACCATCGGGAACACCTTGTCGTCATCATCGATCACGCACTCGACAACGACGGGACCGTCCGCGGAGAGTGCCTCCTTAAGCGCGGCGTCCAGCTCTTCCTTCTTCGTCACGCGGATCGCGCGGCAGCCAAGGCCTTCCGCGACCTTGCAGAAATCGACGACGTCGTGGAGGACGGTCTGGGAATATCTCTCGCCGTAGTAGAGTGACTGCCACTGCCGGACCATGCCGAGCACGTGGTTGTTGATCACGATCTCCACGACCCCGATGCCGTAGCGGCTTGCGGTCGCGAGCTCATTCAGATTCATGCGGAAGCATCCGTCGCCGGCGATGTTGATGACCTTTTTCTCAGGAAAAGCGCATTTCGCACCGATCGCGGCACCGAGTCCGTAGCCCATCGTTCCGAGTCCGCCGCTCGTCAGCAGTGTCCGCGGATTCTTATAGGTATAATACTGCGCAGCCCACATCTGGTGCTGTCCGACGTCGGTCGTGATGATCGCGTCTCCGCCGGTGAGCTCGCTCAGCTTCTCGATGACCATTGGGCCGGTGAGCTTCGAGTGGTCGTAGCTGAGAGGATATTTCTCCTTCAGGTCCATGACTTCCGCGACCCATTCCGCGTGATTTTGCTGGGGAAGCCCGCGGAGCAGGTCCGTGAGCGCTTCCTTCAGGTCGCCGATGAGCGCGTAGTCCGCACGGATATTCTTGTTGATCTCAGCGGGATCGATGTCGATCTGCAGGATCTTCGCGCCGGGAGCGAATTTCTTTGCGTTGCCGATCACACGGTCGGAGAAACGGGCGCCGAGCGCGACCAGAAGATCGCAGGAACTGACGCCGAGGTTGGACGCCTTTGTGCCGTGCATGCCGATCATGCCCGTGTAATGGGGCTCATCGCCGTCGATGACGCCTTTGCCCATCAGCGTGTCGCAGATCGGAGCATCCATCCGCGCGGCAAATTCCCGCACTTCGAGGTAGGCATCCGACAGCACCGCGCCGCCGCCCACATAGAGGAAGGGGCGCTTCGCGGCGAGCAGCATCTTCAAGGCTTTATCCAGGTTTTCCTTCGAATAGCCGGTCTTGATCAGCGTCTCGGCGTTCCGGTCAGGCCCTGTGTAAGCCCGTACGACACCGATCCTTCCGGAGAGCTCCGCCTCCGAAGTGACAGGCCTGTAGTCGCAGGAAGCTCCCGTCACGTCCTTGGGAATATCGACGATGACAGGACCCGGCCGGCCGGTTCTCGCGATCTCGAAAGCTTTGCGGATCGTATCCGCGAGGTCATGGACGTCTTTCACGATGAAGCCGTGCTTTGTGACCGGCATCGTGATGCCGGCGATATCGACTTCCTGGAAGCTGTCCTTGCCGAGCAGCGGCAGGGTCACGTTGCAGGTGACGGCGACCATGGGAATGGAATCCATGAACGCGGTCGCGATGCCGGTGACAAGATTCGTGGCGCCGGGGCCGCTCGTCGCGAGGCATACACCGACTTTTCCGGTCGCTCTCGCATAGCCGTCCGCGGCATGCGCCGCTCCCTGCTCGTGGGAGGTCAGGATGTGGCGGATCTTGTCCCTCTGCTGGTAGAGCGCGTCATACACGTTAAGGATGGCGCCGCCCGGATATCCGAATATGGTATCCACCCCCTGTTCGAGGAGGCAGTTCACTACGATCTGGGCACCTGTCAGTTTCACTCGTTTCCTCCTTTCCCGGGGACTTCGAGGATCGCGCCCCGGTTGCCGCTCGTGACCATGGAGGCATATCTGAGAAGATAGCCGTCCGTGACGCGCGGCTGCCTCGGCTTCCATGCCGCTCTGCGCGCTTCCATCTCCTCATCGGAGATCTTCAGCGTCAGCTCGTTGTTCGGGATGTCGATGCGGATCGTGTCGCCCTCTTCTACCAGAGCGATCGGGCCGCCGACTGCCGCCTCCGGAGAGATGTGGCCGATCGACGCGCCGCGGGAGGCGCCGGAAAAGCGTCCGTCCGTGATCAGGGCTACCGTGCTGTCGAGCCCCATGCCCGCGATCGCGGACGTGGGATTGAGCATCTCACGCATGCCCGGACCGCCCTTCGGGCCCTCATAGCGGATGACGACGACGTCACCGGGAACGATCTTGCCGGTCGTGATCGCCTCGATCGCATCTTCCTCGCAGTCAAAGACGCGGGCGGGACCTTCGTGAGTCATCATCTCGGGCAGGACCGCGGATCTCTTCACGATGCCGGTATCCGGCGCAAGGTTGCCGGAGAGCACCGCGATGCCGCCGCTCTCCATGAAAGGATCTTCCACCGGCCGGATGACCGTGGGATCCAGGTTGACCGAATGTTCGATGTTCTCTCCGACCGTTTTGCCGGTGGCGGTAATGATGTCCAGATGCAGAAGGTTTTTCTTCGTGAGTTCCTTCATGACGGCGTAGATGCCGCCCGCCTGGTTCAGATCTTCCATGTAGGTCGGGCCCGCCGGCGCCAGGTGGCACAGGTTCGGCGTGCGCGCGGAGATCTCGTTTGCATAGGATGTATTCAGCTCGATGCCGACTTCATGCGCGATCGCCGGCAGGTGAAGCATCGTGTTGGTGGAGCAGCCGAGCGCCATATCGACGGTGAGCGCGTTCTCGAACGCCTCCTTCGTCATGATGTCCCTGGGCTTTATCTGCTTTTCCACAAGTTCCATGATCTTGTTGCCGGCCTGCTTCGCGAGACGGATGCGCGCGGAGTAGACGGCGGGGATCGTGCCGTTGCCCTTCAGGCCCATGCCGATCGCCTCGGTCAGGCAGTTCATGGAGTTGGCGGTGTACATGCCGGAACAGGAACCGCAGGTCGGGCAGACGTTCTCTTCGAACTCGCTCAGCTCTTCCGCCGTGATCTTCCCGGCATCAAAAGCGCCGACCGCCTCGAACATCGCGGAGAGGCTTCTCTTCCTGCCGCCGACCATACCGGCCAGCATCGGGCCGCCGGAGACGAAGATCGTAGGGACGTTGACGCGGGCTGCCGCCATCAGGAGGCCGGGCACGTTCTTGTCGCAGGTCGGGACCATGCCGAGGTCGGCGGACGGGTGCGCTTTCGACGTGCGCTCAGTGGGATGCGCGATCAGGCATCTCGTGACGAGTGAGTACTTCATACCGATGTGGCCCATCGCAATGCCGTCGCAGACTGCGATCGCCGGGAACACGACGGGCATGCCGCCCGCTTCCGCGACACCGAGGCGCACCGCTTCG
>JAEEGL016576636.1_pt1 | contig 15979 bp, 12 predicted proteins | sample 9134231 | NCBI WGS metagenome assembly JAEEGL01 (sample SAMN16246548, study PRJNA631951) | gut metagenome | biome: gut microbiome; feature: rumen; material: fiber-attached | host: Bos | place: Iran: Karaj | collected 2018-10 | reverse complement strand
GCCAAGCTCGGCCAGAAGCTCTGCACGAAGCAGGGCGAGGTGAAATATCCGAAGAGCGAGCTGCCCGATGCCAGAAAGTGGGGCGCGGACAAGTGGAATCCCAACTACCGCGAGACTTCGAAGATCAACTGCTACGACACGGGCACTTCTCCGTGCAAGACGGCCTGTCCGGCGCATCTGGCGATCCAGGGCTACGTGAAGATGGCCAAGGAAGGCCGGTACATGGACGCCCTGAAGCTGATCAAGCAGGACAACCCCCTGCCGGCGGTCTGCGGCGCGATCTGCAACCGCCGCTGCGAGGACGCCTGTACCCGCGGGACGGTCGACCAGCCGATCGCGATCGACGAGATCAAGAAGTTCATCGCCGCGAAGGAACTGAACGCGGACGAACGCTATATTCCGCTCTGCGAGAACGATGAAGGAAAGATGTGGGGCGCCGACTATAAGATGGCCGTCATCGGCTCCGGCCCCGCGGGTCTTTCCTGCGCCTACTACCTCCGGGAGCGCGGCTACGACGTGACCGTGTTCGAGAAGGAACAGAAAGTCGGCGGCATGCTGACTTACGGCGTCCCGAATTTCCGCCTGGAGAAGGATGTGTTAAATGCCGAGATCGACGTTCTGCGTGCGATGGGCGTGGAGTTTAAGACCGGCGTGAACGTCGGTCAGGACGTGACGATCCCCGAGCTCCGCAATCAGGGCTACAAAGCCTTCTATCTGGCGATCGGCCTGCAGGGCGGCCGCGCGGCCGGCGTGCCCGGCGAAGACGCGGCGGGCGTGGAGTCCGGCGTCGCCTTCCTCCGGCGGCTCGCGGACGATCCGGAAGTCCGCCTTGGCGGCGATACGGTCGTCATCGGCGGCGGCAACGTGGCGGTCGACGTGGCGCGGAGCGCGGTCCGCGCCTCGCAGGGCGGCAAGGTGACCATGCTCTGCCTCGAAAGCGCGGAAGAGATGCCGGCAGCGAAGGACGAAGTGGCCGAAGCGAACGCGGAAGGTATTGAAGTGAAGAACGGCTGGGGCCCGAAGGAGATCCTTACGGAGAACGGCCGCGTAACGGGTGTGGTCTTCAAGAAGTGCCTGCGCGTGAAGGACGATCAGGGCCGGTTCAGTCCGCAGTACGACGAGAACGAGACGATCACGATCGCCTGCGAGAACGTGCTGGAAGCCATCGGTCAGTCGGCCGTCTGGGGCGACCTGCTTACGGGAACGAAGGCGGAGACCCGGCGCGGCGGCACCGTGATCGCGGATCCGGTGACTTTCCAGACCGGCGAGCCGGACGTGTTCGCGGGCGGCGATATCGAGCACGGCGCGCGCTTCGCGATCGACGCGATCGCTGCCGGCAAGAAGGCCAGCGAGTCCATGCACCGCTTCGTGCATCCGGGGCAGTCCCTGACCATTGCCCGGGACAAACGCGAGTTCATCGAACTCGACAAGAACAATATCGTCCTGCCGTCCTACGATAATTCCGCCCGGCAGGTGCCCGGCCATACGCCGGTCGATCCGAAGACCACCTTCAGCGACACCCGTCTGCCGTTCACCGAAGAGCAGGTGAAGGCGGAGGCGAACCGCTGCCTGTCCTGCGGCGCGACGACCGTGGACGAGAACCGCTGCATCGGGTGCGGCCTCTGCACGACCCGCTGCGAGTTTGACGCGATCCATCTGTCGCGCGATCTGCCTGGAGCGACCCACATGATCCGCTGCGAGGACAAGTTCGGTCCGATCGGCGCCTACGCGGTCAAGCGGACCGGAAAGATCCTCTTCGGCAAGAAAGACTGACCGGGAGATCGGAACAGGGCGCGGCACCGCAAAGGCCGCGCCCTTTCCGGACAAGGAGAAGAATTATGCATGAGATGGGGATCGTTTTTCACCTGTCGAAGACGTTGCGGGAAACCGCAGAAGAGCAACAGCTGACGAAGATCGGGAAGATCACCCTCCAGGTGGGCGAGGTGTCCGGCATCATGACGGACTATTTCGTCGACTGCTGGAACTATTTCAAGAACCGGTATCCGCTGCTCGCCGAGTCGGAACTGGTGCTGGAGACCCTGCCGGCGGTCACGTGGTGCGACAGCTGCAAACAGACCTACGAGACAGTGAAATATGGAAAGACCTGCCCGTTCTGCGGCAGCGGCGAGACCTGGCTGTTAAAAGGAAACGAGTGCATCATCAAGGAGATAGAAGCGGAGTAAGATCTGCAGGGGGCGGGGGCCGTTCGGCCCCCGCCCCCTGCACCCCCGCCCCGGGAGCACCGCCCCGCTTCTCAATCGACCGTCGACCAGTCAAATACTGTGCCCAGCGGCAGATCCTTCCGGGTGCACAGATCACGGTATACGGTGCCGCAGTCTTTGGGAGAGGCTACCGTATGGATGATGGGCTTCACCAGCAGTTTCCCGTTCTCCAGGAAGCCCAGGATGGTGCGGAAATCGTCATGCCGGGTCCAGTATCCTTCCCGGGAGTCGCCGGTGGGGCGGACAAAATTATGGGCACCGATCAGCTGGATGCCGGGCCGGTGCACCTCGCTGTAAAAATCTATGGGGCAATCGGAGACCCGGGTGCAGCCCGTAAGGGAAATGCGCCCCATGAAGGCTGCTACGGAGAGAGCCTGTTTCAGCGCCTTGGCAGATCCGGTGACTTCGACATTGGCGTCGATCATCCGGCCGTGGGTCAGCTCCTGGATCTTTTCCTTGAAATCGCCTTCCGACGGGTTCACGGCATAGTCCGCGCCCAGCTGCAGTGCCGTCTTGAGACGGTTCTCATCAAAGTCCGCCGCGATCACAGGCAGTCCTCCGGAAAGGCGTGCCGCCTGCACGGCAAACATGCCCAGGATGCCCAGACCTGTGACCATGGCAGTTTCGCCCATCTGCAGCTTTGTTTTCCGCAGCCCCTGGACGCCCATACTGCCCACCACCACAAAAGCGGCATCCATCTGATCCACTTGGTTGACGAAGGGATAATAGCCGTTTCCGTTCTTTTTGAAGGAGGCCTTGACGTACTTGCTGTGGCCCAGGTGGTCGGTCAGCACCCTGTCACCTACCTGCACATCCTTGACAGCACTGCCCACTTCGATCACATGGCCGCTGCCGGAATAGCCCAGCCGCTTCGGGAACTTCTGCGACACATTGGGCATGGTAAGCAGGTTCGCTTTTTCCGTGCCTGCGCTCAAGGCTGTAAAGTCCGTCTCGATGAGAACCTCATTTTCCGCCAGCGGAGCAAGCTCGACTTCCACCAGTTCTGCCGTTTCCACGCTTGTGAAAAGAATCTGTTTGGTTTTCATAACTGCTGTTCCTGCCGATCCTTTGTATTGATGTATTCCTGTCGATCGTTATACATTATCCTTCCCGAAAATGGAAGAGGTTTTGTCATGTCTTTATTCAACAGTCAACGCAAAGGGCGACGTGACCGGAATGTCTTGGCATCTCGCCCCGCTGCGGACGAAAACTTTCTCGGCGCTGCGACCTTGCGGTCAATGCGCCTGCGAAAGTATTGTCCTCCGCGGGGCGTCTTTCAACCTTGGCCTCTTCCCCGCGAAGCTGGGGCGCAGGCGACTGGACTGGAATGGCTTGGCCTCTTCCCCTCATGGGGGAGAGGCTGTCAGGCGAAGCCTGACTGGTGAGAGGGCGGTCTGACAGGCGGTTACACTGTTGTGTCATCCCGAGGAGGAACCGAAGGTTCCGACGTGGGGATCCTGCGCCGCAGGCGCATACAAAACCGCCCCGCTGCGGACGAAAACTTCTTCGCACTGCGCTCTGACGGGCATGTGCTCAGAAGTATTGTCCTCCGCGGGAGTAATTTTTTTATTGGAATTCAGTGCGAAATAATACAAAAACCTCTTGCATTTCTATTTTTGCGTGGTAATATGTCCGTATTTCCGAAACAAGTGTCCGTTAGGAGCGGAATTCTCGGAGGTGCGGACATATGTGTTTGTATGCAGGACAGAAAGGGGCGGATCATGGAAAAGAAAGCAGTCGGTCTTCTGGGCTTCGGAACAGTGGGAAAAGGCGCCTTTCAGGTGATCCGGGATTGGGTGCCGGGCCTGTATGTCAAAAAGATCCTGGCGAGGCACGTACCGGAAGGCATGGAAGGACTGGTCACGACGGATCCGGAGGAGGTCCTGAATGACCCGGAGATCTGTCTCATTGGTGAAGCGCTGCCGGCCGGAGAGACGGCCCGTGTTCTGGTATCCGAGGCGTTGCGCCGGGGAAAGCACGTCGCCAGCGCCAACAAGGCGCTTGTCTGCGCGCATTTTGAAGAGCTCCACCGGATCGCCGGAAGTTCGGGGGCGGGGCTGCGTTTCACGCCGGCGGCCGGCGGCGGGATCCCCTGGCTCGTCAACCTGAAACGGACGCTGCGGGCAGACCGGGTCAGGAGCTTTCGCGGGATCATGAACGGCACTTCCAACCTGATCCTGGACGCGGTGCAGAGCCGGGGCATCGGGTACGCGGAGGCGCTGGCGGAGGCGCAGGCCAGGGGGTTTGCGGAGGCGGACCCTTCCGCAGACGTGGACGGGATCGATGCCCGCCGCAAGTGCGCGATCTCCGCGATGATCGCTTTCGGCTGTCCCGTCCGGGAGGAGGATATCCCGACGCTCGGGATCCGGGGCATCTCGCCGGAGGACGCGGAAAACTTCCGGGAACTGGGCCGGGTCTGCCGTCTGATCGCCCGGGCGGAGGAGAGCGGCGGAAGGATCTGCGCTTCCGTCGGACCGGTGCTCCTGGGGGCCGATGCTCCGGAGAGCCGCATCCGCGGGAGCGGCAACTGGTTTTCGCTGGAAGCGGAAGCGGCAGGCCCCCTCAGCTTCTCGGGGCCGGGAGCCGGCAGTCTCCCGACAGGGCAGTCGCTGGCGCAGGATCTGATCGATCTCGCCGGCCCTGCGCCGGCCGGGGGAAACATCGTCCTCTCCGGGAGATGCCGGGCCGGGGGAGACGACTCTCGCCGGCCCTGGTACCTGCGGGCGGCTTCTTTCCCGGAGGGACTGATACAGAAGCGTATCGGGAGTGCGGTGCTGACGAGGCCGCTTGGCACGGGCGAGGCCGTGAGACTGGCGGAAGAACTGCGGCTGAAGGAAAACGGCGGCTTTCTGGCCGCCTGTCCGGAGGATTAGGCCATGATCGTAACGAAATTCGGGGGATCGTCCCTGGCGGACGCAGCCGGCTTCCGCCGGGTGAAGGCGATCCTGGAGGCAGATCCGGCGCGGGAGGTCGCGGTCGTGTCCGCCCCGGGCCGCCGTGTGAGCGGGGAACCCAAGGTGACGGACCTTCTGTATACGCTGGAGGCACATCTGCGCTACAGGGTGGATCCTCATCCGCTCTGGGAAGAGATCGCAAAACGGTACCGGGCGATCGGCCGTGACTGCGGGCTGGAGAAGGAAACGGAAGCTCTGCTGGCAGAGACCGGTGCGGGCCTGAAGCCGGGTGTCTCGCCGGACGAGATCGCCTCCCGGGGCGAGTATCTCTGCGCCAGGCTGATGGCGCTTTATACCGGCCGGACGTTCGCGGACGCAGCCGACTGGCTGTTTTTCGGGGACGACGGCACGGTCGATACGGAAAAAAGCTACGCGGCGCTCCGCGGGATCCAAAACCGGAGCGGCCTTCTGGTGCTTCCGGGGTTTTACGGAGTCTGGCCGGACGGCAGGATCCGTACCTTCAGCCGCGGGGGCTCCGATATCACGGGCGCCCATGCGGCGGCGGCACTTTCGGCGGATCTTTACGAAAACTGGACCGACGTGCCGGGCGTATTGATGGCCGATCCGCGCATCGTGAAAGACCCGCGGCCGATCGGCCGGCTTACCTTCGGCGAGCTTCGCGAGCTGTCTGCGCTGGGGGCGGAAGTGCTGCATGAGGAGACCGTCTTCCCGCTGCGGCGGGCGGATATCCCCCTGCAGATCCGAAATACGTTTGATCCGCAGGCTCCGGGAACGCTGATCCGGGAGCGGTTCGGAGCAGAAGAGGGGGCGGATCCGGAACGCTTTATCACCGGGATCACAGGCCGCCGGGACTGCGAAGTGCTGACCGTGCACCGCACGGGCCTGGCAGGCGATCCGGAACTTCTCTGCCGTCTCCTGCGGCTGTTTTCTTCCCGCGGTCTCGGGGCGGAGCATCTGCAGACCGGGGCCGACAGTCTGGCCTTCGCGGTGCCGGCTGCCCGGTTGGAACCGGTGCTGCATGCGCTCGGCGCGGAAGTGCGCAGGCTCTGCGGGCCGGAGTCGTTTTCGGTGACCGGCCGGCTGGGGCTGATAGCGGTGGTCGGGCGGCGCATGGCCCGCGGCAGGGGCGTTTCCGGCAGGCTCTTCACCGCTCTGGGAAAGAGCGGCGTCAACATCCGCATGATCTCGCAGAGCACGGAGGAGATCAGCATCGTGCTCGGCGTGGAAGAGGAGGACTATGAACGGACGGTCCGCCTGTTGTATGAGAGTTTTACCTGAGGAGGCAGAAAATGATGCGTGTAGGCATTCTCGGCGCGACAGGCGCCGTCGGCATGGAGATGAAAAAGATCCTGGAAGAGAGAAGCTTTCCGCTAAAGGAACTGCGGCTTCTGGCATCGGAGCGGAGCGCTGGCCGCAGGATCCCTTTCCGGGGCGAAGATCTGACCGTACAGGCTGTCTCGGCGGAAGCGCTGCGGGGACTCGATCTGGTCCTCGGAGCGGCGGAAGCGGAGGTCGCCGAGCTGTGGGCGCCTGCGATCCGGGAAGCCGGCGCGGTTTTTGTCGATAATTCCAGCGCTTTCCGTCTGAAGGAGGACGTGCCGCTCGTGGTGCCGGAGATCAACGGGGAAGACGCGAAACGGCACCGGGGGATCATTGCGAACCCCAACTGCGTGACGGTGATCGCGCTGATGGCGCTTAAGGGGATCCGGCGGCTCTCGCCGATCGTTTCGATCACGGCTTCCTCGTATCAGGCAGTGAGCGGCGCGGGCGCGGGCGGCATCGCGGAACTGGAGGCTCAGACGAAGGCGCTGGCGGAAGGCCGCACGCCGGAGGCGAAGGCCTTCGCGTATCAGATCGCGGAGAACCTGATCCCCTGCATCGGCGCGCCTGACGGAAGCGGCTTCACGGCGGAGGAGAGGAAACTCGGAAACGAAGGGCGGAAGATCCTGCACGCGCCCGGGCTCAAAGTCTGCTGCACCTGTGTGAGGGTGCCGGTCATGCGCTCGCATTCGGTCTCCCTCTCGGTCGTGACGGAGCGGCCGCTTTCGGTCGAAGAAGTGCGGGAGCAGATCGCCGGAGAAGAGGGCTGCATTCTGGCCGATGACACCGCGGCGGGCATCTATCCGATGCCGCTCGATGCGTCGGGCCGGGACGAGGTGCTGGTCGGACGGATCCGGAAGGACCCGGTGACGGGCGGGATCGCCCTCTGGTGCTGCGGCGACCAGCTTCGGAAGGGCGCGGCTACGAACGCGGTGCAGATCGCCGAACTACTGGTGTAAAAATTCAAGAAAAGCCCCGGGCCAGTAAAAGCCCGGGGCTTCGGTATGGGGACCGTCATTTTTCAGTTGGTGAAGTCTCTTCCGGAGCCGGGGAGACTTCTTCTCGCGTTCTGCCTTGCTTCAGCTCTCCGTCCTCCGGCATCCGGAGGCCGGCTGTATCGGTGACTGGAAGCGAAAATACGATGGATCCGGCGGGCGTGGAAAGGCCTGCCTTTTCCATGATCGCGCGCATCAGTTCTTTCTTTCGGCCGGCGGAGCTCACGATAAGCGTGACGTCTTTTTCGGCGGCCAGTGTGATCCCGAGGAATTTTTCCGCCGTCTCGGTGCCGGTGCCCTGCGCGTGCAGAACCGTTCCGCCGGGGGCTCCGGCGGCTCTGGCGGCATCCATGACCAGTTCGTTGTATCCCTGATTGCTGATGACGATCAGCAGTTCGTTTTCCGTGTTTTTCAAGATGCTTTCCTCCTCTTGGGTGAACGGCTGCTCCTGCAGCAGGTAAGAAAGTTCCCGGCGGCCGCCGACGCTGCTTAAGGGGATGATCCAGGCGATGCCGGTGCCGGGCGCCCCGAAATACAGGCGCTGCAGAAGATCGCTTTTGATCGGCCTCCAGCTCTCGTCGGTGACGAAAGAAAAGAGGACGGCCCTCTCCCTGCCTGAGAGCCCCAGATAATCCAGCGTGCTCCGGGAGGCGGTCCCGCTGCCGAGTGAGATGAGGGAGAAAACGGCTCCGTGCCTCTTAAGTAACGGAACGAGTTCCGGGAGTCTCGCCCGTGCGGCGACGGTCATCATCAGATACAGACGGCTCATGGCAAATAACCTCCTTTAAAGATCGATAATAGCCAGATCCTCGTCGGGAGAGGAGACCGGCAGGGGCACGGAGGGTGTTTTCCGCAGTGTCCCCCGGAGGCGGGCCAGGAGGCCCATCAGCTGGATGGTGAGGAGCGGAGTCATGGCTACCATGGCCACAACGCCGAAGGCGTCGGAAATCACGTCTCCGCCGAGCGCGAGCGACGCCCCTGCCGCGAAGGGAAGCAGGAAGCCGGCTGTCATGGGGCCGGAGGCCACGCCGCCGGAGTCGAAGGCAATGGAGGTGAAGAGGGGCGGGACCGCGAAGCTTAAGGCCGCCGCCAGTCCGTAGCCGGGAATGAGAAACCAGAGGACCGGCAGACCGGTCATCACCCGGATCAGGGAGAGGCCGATGGAGAGAGCCACGCCGAAGGAGAGGGCCGTCCGCAGCGAACGCCCTTTGACGGCGCCGTTGGTGATCTCCTCGACCTGCTTGACCAGCACGTAGACGGCCGGCTCGGCCTTCACGATAAAGAAACCGAAAACCATGCCGATCGGGATGATCAGCTGCGGAACACTGCCTGCGGCCAGCACCTGCCCGAGGTAAGAACCGGCAGGCATGAAGCCGGCGCCGGCGCCCGTCAGGAAAAGGACAAGCCCTCCGTAGGTATACAGGATCCCCATAAAGACCCGGCTGAGTTCAGTCCTGCGCAGGCGCAGGCGGGTCAGCTGGAAGATCAGGAAGATCACGAAAATGGGCAGGAGGGCGACGGCGGTCTCTTTCAGATATTCCGGAATGGTCCGGAAGAAGAGGGTGCCGAGTTCGGAGGAGGAGCTGATCTCCGGCAGGAGAGCGGCCTCGTAGCCGGCGCCTTCGGAGGGGTAGATCAGGCTCAGGATCAGAACGGAGAGGATCGGCCCGACCGAACAGAGGGCGATGAGGCCGAAGCTGTCGCTCGCTGCGCTTTTATCGCTGCGGAGCGCAGATACACCAACGCCGAAAGAGAGAATAAAAGGAACGGTCATGGGACCGGTCGTGACGCCTCCGGAATCAAAAGCGACTGCTTTCATGTTGTCGGGGGCGAAAAAGGCCAGCAGAAAGACCAGCCCGTAGGAGATGATGAGCAATGTCCGGAGCGGGATGCCGAGCAGGGTACGCAGGAGCGCCAGGGTGAGAAATAATCCGACGCCGGCCGCTACGGACAGGATGAGCACAAGGTTCGGGATGAACTGGACCTGGCGGGCGAGCACCTGAAGGTCCGGCTCCGAGATCGTGACGATAAAGCCGAGCAGAAAACCCACAGAAAGGATCAGCCAGAGCTTTCTGGTTCCGGTGATCCCGGCGCCGATCCTTTTCCCCATCACGGTCATTGACAGCTCGGACCCGATGGAAAAGAGCATGATCCCGCCGATCATCAGGGCCGCTCCGAACAGAAACAGGCAGAGGACCGCGGTGGGAACAGGCGCGATCGAGAGGAACAGAGCCAGTACGATGAGCAGGATGGGCAGGACGGCGGCATTCGCTTCCCGGAATTTATCTTTGACGATACTTCGGTTCATACGGCTCCTTTCTTTGAATCTCCCGGGTCATCATACCCCACGGCGGCGTTGTTGTCAAAATAAACAAAAGCGGAGGCAGATGCCTCCGCTTTCAGGTGCCGGGGATCGTTCATTTTTTCTTTTTGGAAGAGGCGGCTGCGGCGGTGTTTGCTTTTGTTTTCGCCGCCAGTCTCTGGAAGAAGTTCTGTTTCTTCGGCTTTTCGGGGATCTTGCCGCCGCGGACGGACTTGATCTCAGTGATGTACATGCCGCTTATGGCAACTTTGCATTCTTTCTTGACCGGAAGGATGTCGAAGACTTCCTTGTCCGCAACCAGGCTCATGATCTGCGGACCGATCTTTGCCTTCACGATGGGCATCTTGGTGTTTTTGGCGTACCAGGGAAGCTGGGACAGGGCGGCTTCCGGCAGACCGGAATCCTTCGGCTTCAGCATCTTTTTGTCGATGATCAGCATCGAGGTGTATTGCTTCATCGCATCGATCTGGACCTGGGCTTCGGCCTGCTTTTTCTGCAGCCGGCGGCCGAGGAAATACAGCACAGCCAGAACGGCAGCCAGTACACCGAGGACGATGCCTACGATGCCCCAGGGGCCGATGGCCGCGGCCAGATAGATCTGAGCAATGAAGAAACCGTACATGTTCTGCCTCCTGTGATCCCGGGTATCCCGGACGCAGGGGATTATACCATGAAAGGCCTGCCGGTGCAAGGGATTTCGGCGCCCGGAGAGGGCGGGAAACGGATACCCTCCTGAAAAAGCGGTTGCAGGGAAAGAGTCGGTTTGATACAATATCTGAAAAGCGGCGCCGGCTGTCTGCTTCAGGAAGAGACCGGACAGAGGCCCGCACGCGGCAACACAGAGAAAACGCAGGAGATGTTCCTGGATCCCGAAAGGAGAAAAGCGATGAAAAAGATCAGACGCAGGCTTTCGGTTCTGACGGCTTTGGTCATGGTGTTCTGCCTGACTGCCTGCTCCGCGGAAGAAAGCTCCGCTCTTGCGCAGCTTTTGCAGCGGTTTCTGAATAATCAGGCCACGACCGAGGCAACCAAGGATTCCGAGCCACAGACGCCGGCCCCGACCGACCCGGCTACGCCGGCCCCGACCGAACCGATCACGCCGGCCCCGACCGAGCCGCAGACGCCGGCTCCGACCGAGCCGCAGACGCCGGCTCCGACTGCGCCGAATACGCCGGCCCCGACCGAACCCAGGCCGACCCCGTCCGCGTCCGAGAAGCCGACCGACCCGCCCGAGGTGCCGATCACGACCCAGATCGAGACGTTCCTGAATCAGTCCGGGGTGAACGGCCTTCTGCAGTCCGCCTACCGCGACGTGCGTGCCGCCCTGCTCTTCGAGGTGATCTACCAGATGAAGGACGAGACGGTGGACGGAAGCAAGGTCCCGTCGTATTATCAGGCGGCCGGCCTGGAGTACGATGACTATTCCGGCGTGACCTATATCACCGGCGCCAATCTGGATATATTCCTGAAGAGCGTGACCGGTTACGGAAAGGGCTCATTCACCGACGATGACGTGTATCAGCCCGTGTATTTCGAGCGCCAGGATCTCTACTGCATCCAGCACGGGGATACCAACTTCCAGCCGGCCGAGGTGCTGGGCATCGAACCGCTGGAAGACGGATCGATCGTGGCCTTCTATAAAAACGGCTGGGGCGGAAACTGGTTCTTCACTTTCAGCGGCGGTGAGATCACCGACGGCCGTGCATACCACTATGCGACCGAGATGAGGGCGACCGTCCGCCAGATGGCCGACGGATCTTTCCGCCTGATCTCCAACTACCCGCTGATCATGGAAGACCAGAGCGACCCGACAGTGGTCGAGGTCCAGGATTTCCTGAACCGGAAAGGCTTCAACGGGATCCTCGGCTACCGCTTCCGCGACGTGAGCACCGAAGTCCTTGCCGACGCGGTGATCTATCAGATGGACGAAGATCCGAAGGGCTACAAAAATCACGCAGAGCTCTATAAAGCGTATAAAGTGGAGTATTACGACGATACGGGCTGCAGCGGCGCCTACGGCCCGACGATCGACCGGATGATCTCCACGACGACCGGCACGTCCATCTATTCGTTGAAGCGCAAGTATTCCCAATATTTCGGACAAGACGACTATTTCGCCATCCAGCACGGGGATACGAACTACCAGAAGGCGGAGGTCGTGACGATGATCGGGATCGACGACGGCTTCCTGGTCCGTTACAAAGATGCCTGGGGCGGCAACTGGTATGCCCGGGATCTGCAGATGGACCGCGGCTACTTCGCGGAACTGATGCAGGCGTACATCGTCTACAACGAGATCGGCCAGCTGCAGATCAAGACCAACCTGCCGATGTGGTACGAAAGCATGAACGACAACGGCTCGCTGATCATCCAGCCGATCATGCTGCAGTACAACGAATTCGGCGTGAACGGCCTTCTGCAGAGCGTTTTTGATGATCCCGCCCGCATGAATCTGGGCAAAGTCGTGGCGCAGAAGAATGACAGAAGCCTGAACTACGACTGGGTGGCTCTCTTTAAAAAGAACGGCAAGACCTACGAGGAAGGCCCGGGCGTGCAGGCCATCCGGGGACAGGATCTGGACGCGTTCCTGTACAAGTATACGCTGCGGCATCTGGACCAGTTCAGAGAGTATAAGAACCAGTACAGCCTCTACCTGGCTTCGGAGGATATCTACACCAGCCGCGAGGGAGGAGTAACGTATCAGCCGATCTCGGTCTACGAATGCAGCTTTGACGGAGCGGGCAATTATTTCGTGACGTACGGGCCCCGGGGCGATATGAGCGACAACTTCTACTTTACCCGCAACGGGGAATGGGGCTATGCAACGACAATGATGGCTTATATGACCATGGGCCCGAACGGCGAGTTCGTGGTGCAGAACAACCAGGTGGTCCGGTAAACGGACGAACAGAGACGAAGCCCGCGGCGGAGCGATCCGCCGCGGGCTTTTCTGCGTTCTGACCTCGAAAGATCAGTGTCTTTACACATTCACAGACCTGATCTCATACTGCTTTCGGCCGTTGCGGTCCGGGACAACAGCCACCGTCCGGCTTAATAGCCTCTTGCCTGGAAGTCGTTCAGTCTTGCTTCCAGCTGATCCAGCATCTCCGTCCAGACCGAAGCGTCCTTAAAGGGATTTTCGCCCGGATGGGAGAGCATGTACGCCCGCTTCTCCAGCGTCCCGTTGTGGTTCGGATGGTTGCCCAGGGTGATGTCCGGATGCTCCTTCCGCATTCTGGCGATGGTGTCGCGCAGCCGCTCCTGCATGTCCATGGGCAGGCCGTACTTTCGGAGGAAGGCCTTATAAAGGGACAGGAACCCGATGCCGCCCAGATAGCCGACCTCATACGTCCTGTCCTCTTCCCGCACGGGGAAAAAGAAGGCCATGGTCCCCTCCGTGTGTCCCGGTGCCAGTCGGCAGCGGATAGAGGTGCTGCCGAGAGTGATCACGTCCCCGTCCTCTATCAGCCGGTCCGGTTCCAGGATACGGGCGTAGGGCAAAGGAGAATACTCCATCAGCGCCGTCCGGGGATCGGCCTTCAGCCGGTCCGCGTCCACGCGGCTCAGGTACAGCTTCGATCCGAAGAGGTCCCGGAAGGCGTCGCCTGCTCCGAAGTGGTCGAAGTGGCCGTGGGAGTGGATCACCATCTTCACGTCTTTCGGGGAAAAACCCAGCTGCGCTATGGAATAGAAAAGCTGATGTACGGTGTGCTGATATCCGCTGTCAAAAAGGATCAGCCCCTCCTCCGTAGCCAGCAGGTGCATGCACACCTTTCTGTCGCCCACGTAATAGAGGTCGCCGGCGATGCGGAACGGGTCCAGATAATACTTTGCCGGGAAGCGGTAGAAATCGGTCAGGTTTTTCAGAAAGCTGCCTTCCACGACTTCGAACGGTCTGTTCGTTCCCAGGTTCACCCCCAGGCTCATCGCTCCCCCTCCCCGTCCAGGCGGATGCGGCCGATGCCGTCCTCGCCGATATCGATCCGGGTGCCGTAGGGCTCGGACATCTCCGCCAGCCGCTCCAGAATGCCCTGGCCGAATCCCACGCGGGGCAGGCCCTTGCGGCAGCGTTCCTCCGTGAAGCCCAGGGAGATAGGCAGAAGCTCCAACTTCGTCAGGGTCTCGCCTTCCATCTCAAAGTAGGGCACGATGGCCTCGTAGACACGGCGGTCCTCCATGAGGCCCCGGGTGAAGTCTTTCGTCCGGGTGCGGTAGAGGCCTTCCATGCCCGCGTCGGAGGTCAGGTGGTATTTCTCGTACATGTCCTCCGGGGCGAAGGCGGTCATCTCCTCCTGGAAATAGAAGTTGCCCACGGAATAGAAGATGGGACGGCCGCGGTAGATCTCCACGGGCCGAAGGAGATGGGGCCCGTGGCCGATGACGGCGTGGGCGCCCGCATCGATGCAGCGGTGCGCGAACTCCACATAGAAGTCGCCGGGGATCTCCTTGGCGGGACCGCCCACCTCATGGGAGTGCATGCTGACGACCACATAGTTGCTGACGTGCCTCGCCTCCCGGATAGCCGCGAGGATGCGCTTCATGTCGGTCTCGTTCGGATGGGTAACATACTTTGTCTCGTCCCCTTCCTCAAAGAGGACGGTCTTGACCGGGAAGCTTCCTTCGGGCAGCGGCGGCGTAAAGCCTTCCGCCCGGGAGATGTCCGCCTGGGCGTTGACACTGGTCTTGCCGATGATCTTTTTGATCGCCGCGAACTCTTCTTTGGTGACGACGATCTTTTCGTCCACCCGAAGCGCGTTCACACCGGGCCGTCCGAGGACCCTGCGGGACTGCCGGCCGGCCATGGCCGCCGGGTTCATCAGCGTGGACACGGCGCCGATCAGCGCGAAGCTGGCGTCCCGCATCTCCAGATACGCCGGCGCCGCCGCTTCGTCAAGGTTCAGGCCCACGCCCGCGTTCGGGAATCCGGCTTCATTCACGGCCCGGAGCGTCAGACGCAGCCCTTCGTGGCAGTAGTCCATGGTGTGATTGTTGGCGAAGGACAGGATGTTGAAACCGAAGGCTTTGGCGTCCTCCAGGACCCGTTTGTCCGCCCGCAGATGGGATCCGCCGTAGTACTGGTTGCCGAAGCAGGTCTCGTCCGGGAAGGTTGTTTCGAGGTTGAAGAAGCGGAAATCTCCCCGGAGGATAAAATCCCTGACCTTCTCCATCCCGTCGTAGGTCTCATACAGTTTTCGCTGCGCCAGAAAATCGCCGGCCGCCGTGAATCGGACTGTTTTTTTCATTTCGTCCCCCTTCGCTCTTTGTATGGATCGGTGATGCGTCACGGTATGCGGGCAGAGCCCCCGTAACGGGTAAAACCGGAATCAGGCCGCAGGTCCGCCGGTTAAAAACGCCGCGATCGGACAGGATACCGGGGAAGATACGCCGGCGGCCGCCCCTATATTACACTGAACCGGGAAGAAAAACCACCGCTTCCTGCGGAAAACCGGGAAGAAAGCCGCCGAAAGCCTCCGGGATCCTGTGCGAAAGAGCCCCGGAGATCCGGGCTTTTTCGAAGAGTCGCGGGCTGAAAACCGCTTGACAATCCGCCCGGGCTTTCCTATAATCTCCCCATACGGCAAAGACTATGAAGGAGAGAGTAGTCCGCGTCCTGCTTTCCAGAGAGCCGGAGAAGGTGGAAGCCGGTATGTCGGGAGCGGAACGAAAGTCACTCCGGAGTCGCTGACCGATGCCCCTTTCGGGGAGGTAGGCTCAGACGGGTTCTCCCGTTACAGAGAGAAGCATATGACGGTATGCAAATGGGTGGTACAGCGAGTTCCTCGTCCTGTTTGGGCGGGGCATTTTTTTTTGAAACGGAGGAGACCATGTACAGGAAAGTATCCACAGATATGGATTTTGTGGGGCGCGAGAAAGAGGTCCTGGACTTCTGGCGGAAGAACCGGATCTTTGAGAAGACGGAGGAGGAGAGACAGGGATGCCCGGTCTATACCTTCTACGACGGGCCTCCTACGGCCAACGGCAAGCCGCACATCGGCCACGTCGAGACCCGGGCCATCAAGGACCTGATCCCCCGCTACCGGACGATGAAGGGATACTACGTTCCGCGGAAGGCCGGCTGGGACACCCACGGCCTGCCGGTCGAACTGGAAGTGGAAAAGCAGCTGGGCCTGAACGGCAAGGACCAGATCGAAGAATACGGCGTGGAGCCCTTCATCAAAAAGTGCAAGGAATCCGTGTGGAAAT
>JAEEGL015192208.1_pt1 | contig 15979 bp, 13 predicted proteins | sample 9134231 | NCBI WGS metagenome assembly JAEEGL01 (sample SAMN16246548, study PRJNA631951) | gut metagenome | biome: gut microbiome; feature: rumen; material: fiber-attached | host: Bos | place: Iran: Karaj | collected 2018-10 | reverse complement strand
TAAGGAACTCGAGGCGGAAAGCACGGGTTCCGGAAACTGGACAGCAGGGTCAGATGATGCTGCTTTTGCCGAATCGGAAGAACGACGTACCGAGGCCATATCTTCGCTCTATGAAAACGGAGCAGTGCGCGAACCAAAGGTCAAGCTGAAGGGTAACGGCCAGGATAAAGTAACGATCCTCATATACATGAACGGATCGGATCTTGAGAGTGATTCGCAGGAGGCGACCGGCGATCTTGCCGAGATGGTGCATGCCGGAAGCTCAAGCAATGTCAACATCCTTGTTCAGACAATGGGAACAAAGAGATGGAACAATTACGGGATAGCTTCCAACAGGAGCCAGATATATTCCGTTAACGGCAACGGACTTACTCTTGTAAAGGATGATCTGGGGCAGCTTGACTGCACCGGCCCCGATGCCCTTTCAAGCTTTATAGCATGGGGGGCTGCCAACTATCCAGCAGACAGATATATCCTCCTTTTCTGGAATCACGGAGGAGGGCCTGTATACGGCTTTGGCTCGGATGAATGGAATTCCGACCAATATGCGTCACTCACTATTGATGAGATGCAGACAGCGCTTTCAAGAGGCGGTATCTATTTTGATATCATCGGAATGGACTGCTGCATAATGTCCTGTATCGAAGTGTGCGCCGCATTGTATGAGTATTGCGATTACATGGTGCTCTCGGAGGACTTTGAATCGGGCCTTGGATGGAATTACACACCCTGGCTGTCGTCCCTTTATTCAAACACATCCATCAAATCCACCGATCTTGGAAGAAGGATCGTCGACTCGATGGTTGATGCCAATGCGCAGGACAGCTACAATGGTGATAACTCGATACTGGCGGTGATAGACCAGGCTATGCTAAAGGTGCTCTGGCAGACATGGACCGATTTTGCATATGCCAACGAAAGTGCACTCCTTAACAGCAACTACAGCCGCGAGGTTAAGAGAAGCGATAACGGAAGAGTACATCCCATTCTGAGAAGGCAGGGACGCACCCTGAGATACGGCGGATACGACAGCTGGGATGATTTCAGCTATTCGGATTACTATTCGGATGATGTGCCGGACCTTTCGGAGTATTTCATCACCGACATCATGGCCGTGGCTTCGACAATGGATACCGCTGAGTCAAATGCATTAAGATCCGCACTCGACAGCACTATCGTGTACATGAAGGCAACGGAGGGAGACCGCGACCTTACCGGAATATCGGTCACACTTCCTTACGGAGATGAAGCCTTTTATGCCGATCTCAACAGGATCTTCACCAATGCGGGCTTTGATACCGATTATGTATCATGGCTCAGCAAGTTTACAAGCGCCAGCGGAACAGGAAGCTTTTACGATTACAGCGACTGGGATGACGACTGGGACGGCTGGGACGATTATAACGACGACTACGACTGGAACGAGTGGGATTACGGCGGAGGAGACGATTACGACTATTGGTTTGACTGGGATTTCTGGGGTGATTTCGCCGATGATGACGGCTGCTATGATTACGGTTATTACGATGACGACGATTATTACGGCTGTTATGATGATTATTACTATGAGGATGACGGATACTACTACGGGGACGATTACTACAGCTATGACGACTCCGAATATGAGTGGTTCTGGGGCGATTGGTAAGGCGAAATTGACCTTGTGAAAACAGGGCCTGTGTGATAGAATAAACATGTTATGCACAGATGAGGTAAAAGAGATGGCAGAACAAACCGAAAGAAGAAAAAGTAAAAGAATGCAGATGGACTCCAAGCTCGTTATCAAGAGACTTGACGGTGGTACATCCGAGGAAGTGAGCATCGAGATAAGCGATGTTTCCAAGACGGGCGTGGGTTTTGTGTGCGCTACACCGCTCCTTATAGGTACGGTTTACGAATCGTTCCTCACTATCTGGACCAAGGAAGTTCTTCATGCTTTCTTGCAGATCGTGCGCATCGAGCTCAAGGGTGACACCTATTACTATGGTGCATCATTTGTGGGAATGCCCGAGATGGATGCTGCCAGGATAGAGACCTATCAGACTCTTACCGACAACGGTGTGTAGGCAACCTTTGGGGAGGGAACCGCTATAAATAATAAAAGGATTTTCGTAAGATGTCTGACAAACCGAATTACGATCTGGACAAATATGTCAGTGATAAGCTGAGAAAGCTTCAGGAATCCGACAAGGATCTCAGATCGGTATTCCTGCTCATGACCGGCGAGCCGGAAAAGATATTCGCCGAGTCGAACGATGGATACAACATCACAAAAATAACATACGGTGAATACAGAGAGAGAACTGAGCGGATGGCCGGTTCTCTTTCTGTGGTGCTTGGGAATGTTGCACCCGGCAGCTTTGTCGGGATTTACATGAACAACAGCGAGCAGTGGCTTGAGATATTCTGGGCGCTGCTGATGCTGGGCTACAGGCCTCTTCTTGTCAACAACAGGATGAGCAGATCGGTGCTTGAGGATATCATTTCGCAATATGATGTAAAGGCGGTGATATCCGATGCCGGAGAGCTGGGGAACAACACCGTAGCCCTTGATGACCTCATGAGAGTTTACAAGGACGAAAAGACAGTTCCCGTAAAGGCCGAAAAAGACGGCTGGGCGGACGAGATAGCGCTCATGTCATCCGGAACCACCAGCAATGTCAAGATATGCATATATAACGGCGAGACCATGTACTATCAGATCTGCGACAGCGCCCGCATCATCAGAGAATGCAAGCAGGTTAAGGCTCATTGTGAGGGAAGCTTAAAGCAGCTCACATTCCTTCCTTTTTATCACGTATTTGGACTTGTAGCCGTGTTTATGTGGTTCGGGTATTTTGACAGGACATTCGTATTCCTTAAGGATTTTTCATCCGAAACCATTTTAAACACTGTCAGAAGACATAAAGTAACCCACATATTCTCAATTCCGCTTTTATGGAACACGATCTACGATACCGTTATCAGGACTGCAAAACAGCGCGGTGAGTATGACAAACTCATGAAAGGGATCGCCGTTTCCGAAAAGCTTGCGGGGGTTCCGCTTCTGGGAAAGCTTTTTACCAGAGTGGCATTCAAATCCGTCAGAGAGCAGATATTCGGAGACAGCATCCGGTTTCTTATAAGCGGCGGAAGCGCTGTTTCGGAGGATGTGCTCAGGTTCTTTAATGCGATAGGTTATCATCTTGCCAACGGATACGGCATGACGGAGATAGGTATCACTTCCGTGGAGCTTTCTTCATCCAGAAAGAACCTTACGGACAGATCGGTGGGAATTCCTTTTTCATCCATCGAGTACAAGATTTCCGATAAAGGCGAGCTGCTCGTGCGCGGAAAGACCATGGCTGATATTGTCATGGAAAACGGAAAAGAAGTGGATCACACCGAGGATGGCTGGTTTTGCACAGGTGATTTTGCAGAGGAAAAGAACGGAAGATATTTCATACTCGGCAGGTCTGATGATGTGATCATCGGGGCCTCGGGAGAGAATATCAATCCCGATGTCCTGGAGGAAAAGATAAAGATCGAGGGAGCTGAGGAGATATGCATTGTCAGCAGGAATTCCGGCGAGAACAAGATACCGGTTCTGCTTGTGAGGGTTTCGCCCTACGCATCGGCGCAGACTGTTAAGGATATACAGGATAGAGCGCTTTCCTGTTTAAAGCAGATGGATCTTGATAAGACCATCGGCAGAGTGATGGTGACTACCGACTCCCTTATGGAGGCCAATGACTTTAAGCTTAACCGCAGGAAGATAGCCGAAAGGCTCGAATCCGGGTCCATAAAGGCTGCGGACCCCGAAAAGGCAGGAGCAGAGGTGAATGAATTCACCGGCCGCGTTGCCGAGATTATCGGATCCGTCATCGGAAAACGCACTGAAGAGATCCGTCCCAATGCGGATATTTTCTTCGATCTTGGCGTAACAAGCCTTGATTATTACTCGATAATAATGGAGCTTGCTAAGGAATTCAGAGTAAGCTTCCCCAAAGATAATGAGATGAGTTTTAAAACGGCTGCAGAGTTTGCCGATTATATAGAAAAGCACAGGTAAACGGTCGTGGTCGGATTATTTTTATTTAACTGGTTCACAAAGCTTACAGCCTGGCCCATAGAGTTATTTGCATTTCATACAAAGATCTATTATGAGGACAGGAAAGTACAGGGCAGGCATATAAAAGGCCGTGCCATCATAATATCGAATCACACTTCGGTGTTTGATTATGCGGTGTACATTTTTGTGTTCCTCACAAGAACGCTGAGATTCCAGATGGCAGAGGTCCTTTTCAGAAAAAAGTTTCTGGGTCCCCTCCTTAAGATGCTCGGCGGTATCTATGTTAACCGCGATACATACGATATGTCATTTATGGGAAAATCCCAGACCATACTTGACAAAGGCGGAGTGGTGGGAGTGTTCCCCGAAGCAAGGATCCCCAGGCCGGAGGAAAAACGGCCGCTGGAATTTAAGCCCAGCGTAGCTTATCTGGCATACCTAAGCGGTGCACCCATCATACCGATAGTAACAAACGGCTCTTATTTTAATCGCAAAAAAAGAGCGAGAGTGCTTATCGGAAAACCCATAGACATCGGAATATGGTGGGATCCTTCCAAGGAAAGAAGAGATAACTTAAGCGCGATCTCAAACAAGCTGAGGAAAGAAATAATACGGCTCACCAAGGAGCTGAACAGGCGTCAGGAGCAGGATGAGTTAAGGCCGAGAGGATATTATTTCTTTAACGATCTGATAAGGATCACAGCAGCCTTTCCCGCAATGGTGTGGTTCAGACCTAAGGTTGTATATTCGACACCGGAGGCCAAAAAGAAGTACAAAAAGGGCGTGATCTTTTTCTCGAACCATACGGGATTCGGGGATCCGCTGTATATAATGGTCTGCCTATGGTACAGGAGGATCAATTTTGTCACATCCCAGGAGATAATGGATAACCCCAAGATGCATTTCTGGTTTGATAAGGGATTCAGGGCGATAGCCGTGGACCGCGACAATGTGACGATGGAATCCTTCAAAAAACTGACAGGGCTGCTGCAGGCCGGAGCAGCCGTCGGGATATTCCCCGAGGGGCATATAAAGACCAGCAACGAACAGGTGGATGATTTCAAAAATGGCCTGGTGCTCATGGCTCTTAAGGGCAAGGCTACCATGGTTCCCATCTATGTGCAGAAGAGAAAGCACTGGTATAACAGATTAGTGCTCTTTCAGGGCGAGGAGATCGATCTTCGGAAGATGTACGGCGACATGCCTTCCATGAGCCAGATCGAGGAAGCGGGCAGGCTCTGCAGAGAAAGAGAACTGGAGCTCGCGAACCTTGCCAAAGAATACTATTCCTAAAACCGACGAGGTGACAGATGAACAGAGAAGAAATACTTAGCGGACTTAAAGATATCCTTCGCACTATCGAGGGACATGACGATAAAGTTATAGATGCAGCCACAGAGGCAAGCAATTTAAAGAGCGACCTGGGACTCAATTCCATCGGGATGCTCTACATAATGATCACCATCGAAGAAAAATTCGAGATCAGCTTTGCTGATTCGCATATCGAGGATTTCAAAACATTAGGTGATGTTATCAGTTACATTGAGGAGAATGCCTGATCGCAGGCTGGAGGATGCCGACACAGCGCCGGCAGGGATTTGAAGCTATGAAATGGTCCGTACGAGAGGGAAAAGCGGGCGATATGGTCCGCGTAAAAGTGAACAGTCAGATGGATCACTACGGAGTGTATATAAGCGATTCCGAGATCATCCAGTTCGGTAAGAACCCGTCTCTCAGGATGGGCCTCAGCGAGAGCGAAGTGTTTGTATGCGCTACCGATATAAACGAATTTCGTGACGGCGGATTCCCGGAGTTTGCGGATCTTTCCTTTTCGGAGAAGCTTAAACGCTTTAAGACAGATAAGATAATAGATAATGCCAGAAGCCGTATCGGCGAAGGGGGATATAATATTTTGTACAATAACTGCGAGCATTTTGCCTACGAATGCATATTCGGCAAAAAGTATGCATCGCAGTCGGAGAAAGCCAGGGATGTAATTAAGCAGATGGCGACGGGACAAGAAAAAGGAGAAGACTGACCTGAATGTGTTTACTAATTTCACAGAGCCTTTTTAGGAAAGTATTCGGTCGCAAGACCGATCCGCCGCTTGATGAAGTGGAACTTGTGGGAACGCACTACGAAAAGTGGCGGGACATAATAAACGGCAGTATCGCCAGGCTCAGAGGACTTGAATGGAAACAACTTCATATAAAAGGCTGCGGCGGAATAAAGCTTGCCGCCATGATGTACGACGCAGGAAGCGATAAGACCGTCGTTATGTGCCATGGATACAGAACCCATCATTTCTGCAACACTGCAGTGGCCGCAGGTTATTTCCTGGACAGGGGATACAATGTGGTGCTGATAATATCCCGCGGACACGACGGAAGCGAGGGTGAGTACATTACCTTCGGAGAGCTTGAATTCAAGGATCTTCTTCTGTGGCTTGATATGCTTGAGAAGAAGATGAAGATGAAAAAGATCGTTCTCTACGGTATTTCTCTTGGAAGCAATACTGTTATGAGAGCATCGGAATTCATAAAGCCCGGAGCAGTCAGGGCCATAGTGGCGGACTGCGGTTTTATGAACACCCGCGAGACGCTGACCAAGCAAGTGGCAAACCGTGGAAAGAACTTTATTACAAGGATCCTTTATCCGGTAGTATTCGTACCTATCCTTTACGGGATGAGAGTGCACGGAAAGAAAAACGGATTTGATATTTTCAGCGGTGATACAAGAGTGTCGCTGTCAAAGACAAAGATACCGGTATTTTTCCTGCACGGAGCCAAGGATAAGGTGGTGCCCCTCAAGGATTCGGAGATGAATTACAAAGCCTGCGCTTCGCCAAAGGAACTCTTCATTTCGCAGGAAGCAGAGCACGGAGCCTGCTTTGCAGACGGCGGAGCGGATCTTGCCGCAAAGCTTGACCGATTCATTGGAAAGTATATTTAAGGATTTACATACCGGAAGGAAATGATCGGGAAGCCGATCTGATCATAAGTAAATAAGAAAATTTTTTTTTTATATACAAGGAGACAATAAAATGAGCAATTTTGCAATCATGACAGACTGCTGCAGCGATCTGACAGCCGAGATCAGAGAAAGGTTTGATATCGACTACATTCAGGGACATCTTCAGATGCCTGACGGACGTAATGTTCCGCTTTGCATGGAATGGACCGAGGATTATTCGCATGATGAGTTCTACGGAGCCATCAAGAAGGGCGCAGAGTACGCTACTTCACCCGCAAATGTGGCAGAGTTTGCAGAAAAGTATAAATCCTACATCAAGGATGGCCGTGATGTAATGGTCATCACAATTTCCACCGCTCTCAGCGGAACATACAATTTCGCACTCGAGGCAAAAGAGAATGTATTAAAGGAGTTCCCCAATGCCAATATCAAGATCGTCGACTCCCTCAGATACACCGTCCTCGAGGGAATGATCGCAGTTAAAGCCTCACAGATGAGAGCAGAAGGAAAGAGCATCGACGAGGTTTATGACTGGATCGAGGCAAACAAGAACTGCTATCACCAGATGGGATGGCTTGACGACCTTTCGTTCGTAGCAAGAAAGGGCAGAATGTCTAACAGCAAGGCATTCTTTGGTCAGCTTGTGGGAATCAAGCCTCTCGGAGATATCTCTTCAAACGGTCTCACCACCGTTATCGGAAAGGCAAAGGGTGCCAAGGCAGGATTTGCGGCTATCCTTGCATATATGGAAGAAACCATCACCGATCCCGAGAATCAGACCATCTTTGTAGGAACCTCCGACAGAGAGAAGGATGCCGACAAGATGGTTGAGATGATCAAGGAGAAGTTCAATCCCAAGGAAGTGATCAAGTCATTCGTTTACCCCGGATGCGGCGTTAATATCGGCCCCGGACTTATGGCGGCATTCTATTTCGGAAAGCCTATCAGTGATGACATGAAGGCCGAGGAAGCCATCATGAACAAGATTCTTGAAAAGTAATTCGGGGGAGCGTAATCTCTAATGGATTCGAATAATATCAAAATAGACGGAAAGCTGATGGCTGCCTGTGTAAAAGCGGGAGCGGCAAGGTTGGAAAAGAATGAGGCCCTTATAAATCAGCTGAACGTCTTTCCCGTACCTGACGGAGATACGGGATCAAATATGCTCACCACGCTCCGCGGTGGGCTTAATGCAGCCAAGGATACCGATAATCTCGGGGATTATATGAGCGGCCTGGCCATGGGAATGCTTTTCGGAGCAAGAGGAAATTCCGGAGTCATATTCTCACAGATTTTTTCCGGAATAGCGGATAAGCTTAAAGGAAAAGCTTCGGCCACACCTGCAGAAATGCTCGAAGCTCTTGAAAACGGCTCAAAGGTTGCATATAAGAGCGTTGTGACCCCTACAGAGGGAACTATCCTGACCGTTGCCAGAGAAGGCGCGGAAGGATTCTCCGGGGCGGGACTCGATGACATCGATATATGGGACTTTTTCAGGATTTATATCGAGAACATTAAGGAAGCTTTGGAAAAGACTCCGGATCTGCTCCCCATACTGAAGAGCGCGGGTGTGGTAGACAGTGGCGGGTACGGATTTGTCAAATTCTTTGAAGGCTTCACTCAGAAGGCCATCAGCCGTATCGAAGAGGATATGGAAGACAGCCTGATCCCCTCAAGCGGAATATCATCCAAGTGGCTTGAGGATTCCGCCGAAGACGCATTCGGGTTCTGTACCGAATGTATCGTGACCCTGAATGAAGGCGTGGGAGAGATACGGGACGAGGTCGTTGAGTACCTCGAATCCGTGGGGCAGTCCGTTGTGTGCGTACAGAGGGATAACATCCTTAAGCTCCATGTGCACACCTTAGAGCCTCTCAAGGTGCTCGAAAAGATAAGCGGATACGGCACATTCTACAATGTCAAGATCGAAAACATGGACAACATGTTCGGAGATCGGGTGGAACAGGAAAAAGCCGCCGAAGGAAAGGCTGCGGGCTCCGGGGATTCCGACAACTCAATCGAAAATGTGGCTCGTATCATGAACGAAAAACATTTCGAGCAGGTGAAGGAGATACACCACGGCATCGGATATATAGCTGTGGCAAACGGAGACGGAGTGATCAAATCCTTCCGTGACTTCGGATGTGAGATAGTGCTTAACGGTGGCCAGACCATGAACACCTCTGTCGAGGAGTTTGTGAATGCCTTTAAGGAGCTTAATGCCGAGCATATGATCGTAATGCCCAACAATTCAAATATTGAAGACGCCGCCATTCAAGCCGCAAAGATGTTTGACGAAAACAGGGTAAAGATCCTTCCAACCAAGTCCGTAGCCGAAGGATACTTTGCAATGTCAATGGGGATCACCGATAGATACACCGCTGATGAAGTTTACGATCAGATGAAGAAGGGCTGCGAAGGAGTCGATACCATCTGGATCTCGAAGGCCATCCGCGATGCCCTGGTTGAAGGCGTGGAGTGCAGGGAAGGAGATTACCTGGCACTGTACGGAAAGACCATTTCGGCATCGGATCCCGACAGACTTGAGACAGTGAAGAAGGTGCTTGCGGGTATCGAGGATCTTGAGGACAAATACGTGCTTCTTATCTTTAAGGGACAGATGGTTCCCGATGAGGAATGCGAAGAGCTTCAGGAGTACATCGAGGATACCTACGACTGGATCGACGTCGGCATCATCGACGGCGGACAGGACGTATATGACTACATAATCGGCGTAACGGGGTAAGTTAAACAATGCCCATATTTGTTTGGATAATAATCGGAGTAGCAGTCCTTCTCATAGGCGGGATTATAGCAATGCTTGTCATGACGCTGCCTATAGCGGAGATGGTGCACCGCACCAATTTTAAGCGCGGCGGAGACGGCGAACCGGGCTGGACGAGAGGAGAGTGCTCCTTTCCGGATAATGAAGAAAATATGGAAATGCACAGGCAGGGAATGGCCTGGGCCGCTGAAAATGCTTCCGCGATAAATGAAGTACAGATAGAAAACGACGGCCTTAAGCTCTGCGGTCAGTATTTTGACTTCGGATTCAAAAAGGCCGCTATATTCCTTGCGGGAAGAGCAGAGCCCTGCACATATTCGTATTATTTTGCAATGCCTTATAAAGAATACGGATACAACGTGCTCGTTATCGACAACAGAAGCTGCGGCCTTTCCGAGGGTGATCACAGCTATGCCGGCATGAAAGAATATGCAGATGTACAGAAATGGATAGCTCTCCTTCATGACAAGTTGGGGAACGAAAAGGTACTGATCCACGGAATCTGCATGGGATCCGCCACGGGTCTAAGAGCCGTAACTCACGAAGGCTGCCCCGATTGCATCGAAGCTCTTATAGTGGACGGAATGTACACCACATTCTACGAAACCCTCCGCACACATTTTATAGAAAAGGGAAAGCCCGTATTTCCGGTATGTTACGAGGTGGTTTTCAAAATTAAGAAACTTACCGGAAAAAATGTGATGAAAGAAGGGCCGATTAGGGATATAATAAAGTATAAGGGTCCCCTTCTTATGATCCACGGCAGGGAAGATGTGTTCTCGCTGCCGGCTAAGGCAGAGCAGCTTTATGCGCTTTCGCCCTCAACACACAAAAAGCTTGTATGGTTCGATCACGGCATGCATTCGCATTTAAAGATCGTAGCTCCCGAAAAGTACGACGCGGTGGTTGGAGAGTTCATTAAAAGCTTGTGAATATAAATGCTTTGTTAAAGGCATTTTATAGAGTTTGGATTATATTCAAAAATATATAGTCTGGAGGTAAGAAAAATGGAAACTGTCAACAAGCAACAAAAATCAAAGATCAATTTGAGAGTTACTCTGATCCTGTATGCTCTTTTGCCTTTGATCTTTTCATCGGTGATCTTCAGCATCGTGCTCATTTCGAGGAGCACTGCCACCATGAAAGATTGGACGAACCATTCGCTGGTTCAGGTTATTGAACAGACCGGATCCGCCTTCGACACAGCTACTATTACTAACGAGAGTATTCTCCGGTCCTTCGCGACCGCTCCTATCGTAAGGGATTATTTAAACAATCCCGGGGATCAGGAACTTTTTGAAAAAGCCCAGAAATTCACCGAGGATTTCTTTTCGGGTCTTGACGGATGGGAAGGTCTGTACATAGCAGACTGGGATTCCCAGGTTATGACCCACAGCAGCGTACCTGCCATCATCGGTGTATATCTCAGAGAGGGAGACGGACTTACTTCACTTCAGAACAGCATCCTTTCGGCTGACGGAGTGTACAACACAGGTATCCTTACATCCCCTTCATCGGGACAGCTGGTTATGTCTCTCTATTATCCCATTATTGAAGACGGCAAGCCTATCGGTTACGTAGGCGGCGGTACACTTGTTAATGCCGTTGCTTCCAAGATCACGGACGTATCCGCTCTGGGACACAGCAGCGCATATATCTACTTTGTGGATAAGGCCGGCACAATGCTTCATCACCCCGATGAATCTAAGATCGGCAATCCGGTAGAAAACGCTGCAGTTAAGGGCCTTGTGGCAGATCTTGAAGCCGGCAGGCATCCCGAACCTGCATGTATTGAATATCAGTACAAGGGCGCAATGAAATACGCTGCTTACTATATCGGAAAGGATGATGCTTACATCGCAGTGCTCACTGCAGACGAAAACGATATTCTTTCAGGTGTAAGGCAGATAAGAAGAGGAACGCTCATCATATCTCTCATCTGTATCGTAGTATTTGCCGGAATCGCACTCCTTATTGAGAGAGTTATCGAAGTTCCTCTCAAGAAGGTTGCAGCTTCTATCGAACAGCTCAGCACAGGTGATGTTACCGCTGACTGCGACGCAACCTCACATATTAAAGAGACTGTCAGCATTATCAATGCTTTCCACAATTTAAAGGATGCTCTGCAGACATCCATGAAGTCCGTAAAGGATTCCGCTACGCTTCTTAACAGCGCTATCGTAAGCGTAGATGAAATGACAGGAAACAACGTTGAATCTGTATCACAGATCAACAATGCCATCAACGAAGTGGCTACCACATCACAGAGCGTGGCAGAAAATGCCCAGACCATGGCTGAAAAAGCTTCAGATCTCGGCACAGATATCGAAGTGCTCAACGAGAACGTACAGAACCTGTTTGACGCTTCTCAGACTATCAAGAACGCCAACAATGATGCTACCGATTGCATGAAGATGGTTTACTCCGGCGCTAACGAGTCGGTTGAGGCAATGCAGAATATCGCAGATAAGATCGCAGAGACCAACACCGCCATCATCGACATCGGATCCGCCGTACAGGCTATCGAGTCCATCGCAGCACAGACCAACCTCCTTTCACTCAACGCTTCCATCGAGGCAGCAAGAGCGGGAGAGGCAGGACGCGGATTCGCAGTTGTTGCGGATGAGATCAGATCCCTTGCAGATTCCTCGGCACAGTCCGCTAAGGAGATCAAGCAGATAATCGGCAATGTAACCGAGCTTTCCAACAGCACTGTTGAGATAAGCAACAGGGTATTCGAAGTTATCAGCAAAGAGCAGTCCGATATCGAGCTGGCTCAGGAGAAGTTTGATGTACTGTCCGATTCCGTAGAAGCTTCCATCACCGAGATCGACACCATCAGACAGCTCACATCCAGACTTGACGTGATCAAGACAGAGCTTTCAAACGCTACTTCCGATCTGGGCGCTATATCAGAGGAGCTCGGTGCTTCCGCAGAGGAAGTTGCGGCATCCTGTCAGACAGTTACAACTGCCTGCGCGGACACTCAGTCCTCAACCGCAGAAATGCGCGGCGTAAACGAAGACATGAGCAACGCTATCGACTTCTTCAAGATTTCGTAAATCTTGCTCGGCCTGAAAAGGCTTGGTTTTGCAGAATATAATACATAAACTTAAAAATGCACCCGGCAGATTAAACCGGGTGCATTTTCGGTATGTGTTTTTCTGCATTAATGTGAAAGATACGCTTGCTGTGCCGGATACCTTTACATCTTGCGTGCTCCGCGGTCCCCGTGGAGTATCTTATTGGCATCGGACGGGCTTACTTCCTTTATCCGCCCTTTGGAATTATATGTGGTAAGAAGAGTGGAACTGTGGGCCGGAGCTCTTTTGCCGTCCTCCGATATAAGAGATCTGAATCTGTCCTTATCGCCTTCCTTGAGTGCTGCGCGGATATCTGCGTCACGGGAGCTCTCAAGAGCGCTTATGGGATCAGAGACCGGGATGTTCGCGGTATCAGCGGTTACACCGGCTTCCGATCCGGATGCCGCACCTTTTGCACCGGGTTTGCCTTCGGCCTCATCCCGCTTTATTGCCATGGACTCAAGCCCTTCACCTATGGGCTTGCTGTCCCAGAGATTGCCGAATATCTTTTTGATATTGGCCCACAATCCCTTGAAGAAGTTTTCGACATGTCCCCAGAGCCTGTAAAAGGTGGCTGTGAATTCGTCCTGCGTTTCATCTTTGCCGATTTGGCGTTTTACGATCTCTTCATCAAGCTTTTTTTCAAAGGTATCGGAATCTTTTTTGGGAGAAGCGGTAGCTTTTCCGGGTAGTTCATCCGACGAAGATTCATATATGACGCCTTCCGCACTGTCCTCAGAGCCAAGAGCGGAGCGCAGAGAAAAATGCTCCGAGCTGCTCCCGGAGGAATCTACCCGCCTGTTCTGCGGCTGTTGATATTCGGTTCTGTTATTGTTATTTACGGGGTTGATCATGTGAGCCTCATTTTTTACTCTTATATCGGCACGACAATCCAAATAATTTACCCCCAAAAACCAAAAAATATAAAAAAATAGGGATGAACGGCATTTTTTTGTTACCAACGGCGGTTTACAGGTATAGTAATGGAAACTCCCATAGTGTAGAATGTAATCGTAAAGATGAAGAATATGTACATTTTGAAGGGAACGCTGAGCAGGACATATGACAGATAAAGAATTAAGAAAACTTTCAAGACAGGATCTGTTACAGCTTCTTATAATGCAGGGACGTGAGGCAGCCGCGCTCGAGGAACAGCTTAACGAAGCAAAGTACAACGAGAAACGCCAGTTCGACAGTAACGAAAGGCTTCGTGACCGTATAGCCGACAGAGAAGAGACGATAGAACATCTCAAAGAAAAGCTTACCGGCAAAGATGAAAAGCTTAACGCCAAGGATAGAGAGATCGCAGAGCTCAAGGAACAGATAGAGATGCTCAAGGAAAAGGGAATCTCGATCGACTCGGACGGAGCCATAAACGGAACAGAGCTCGGATCCATCGCCGAAGCCGCTCTTGCCATCAACAATGTTTTCGCAGCGGCACAGAAGGCCGCAGATATGTATCTGGCAAGCGTCAGAAAAAAAACTGAAGGAGAGAAAGCGTGATGGATTACGATAATCTTCCTTCCCTCGACCAGCTCGAATCAGAACTTAAGCGAGAAAAACACAAAAAGAATTACGGACAGGCACTTCGAAGCACGATCTTCACCTTGATCGTAGTAGCCGCCGCAGCCATCCTGGTGGTAGTCCTTTTCCTCCCGGTGCTGCACATTACCGGAAACTCGATGTCACCCACAGTTAAGAATAACGACATCGTAGCGGCCCGTCGAAAGAAAGCCGAGTAACCCGGAGAGGTGATCGCTTTCTACTATAATAATGAAGTACTGGTTTAGAGAGTGATAGCAACCGGCGGAGATGTTGTTACCATCGACAGTGACGGAGTAGTATATGTAAACGGCACGATGCTCAGAGAGGATTACATCACCGACAAGAACGCAGGGGTGAGCGACATCGAATATCCCTACACAGTCCCGGACGGAACCTACTTCGTTCTCGGAGACAACAGATACATGAGCATAGACAGCCGAGTAAGTCAGGTCGGCTGCATAGATAAAAGCTTAGTAGCAGGAAAGATAATCCTGAGGGTTTGGCCCTTCAGCAGAATAGCAATTGTAGATTAGACAATCTTCTTTAAGGAGGAAGCGGCAATATGAAATTTCAGATAAAGGAACAGGCTGCAATAGTGCTCAAGAAGCAGAAAAAGCACCGCATTTATATTACAGCGGTTTCAATGGCTTGCGTACTCACCATATTCGGTGTTGTATATGGTCTTACCAGACCCGGCCGTGCTTTTTCAAGCCTCGAGAAAACTCTCGACTGCCATGTGATGGACGAAGTTCATCAGCATACAGCAGAGTGCTATGACGAAGATGGCAACCTTATATGCGGAATCGCAGACTTCGTAGCACATGAGCATGATCCCGAGACTTGCTACGACGAGAATGGCGAGCTTGTTTGCACACTTCCCGAGATTCCGGTTCACATCCATGATGACAGCTGCTATCTTGACAGACTGGTTCTGGTATGCGGAATAGAAGAAGGTCAGGTCGTTGATCCCGACGGAAAGCCCGTATTCGACGCAAACGGCGAGCCGGTTTACGAGTTTGAAAATATCCCCGAGGATATTTTAATGGCATTTAACGGTGAGGCTGAGGAAGCAGAGATCGTTCCCGAAGAGGATGATGCAGCGATCGAAGGAGCAACCGACGAGGAAGATTCCGAGGAAGAGACCGCACTTGAGGGTGAAGCCGAGGAAGCTGATCCGGAGGAGACCACCGATAAGGCTGATTCCGATAAGGCTGATTCCAATAAGACTGATTCCGATAAGGCAGACGAGACAGAGACAACCACTACCGAGGAGCCTGCTACCACTGAGGAAACTACTCCTGCAGAAGGAGCAGCTACCACCGAGGAAGCAACACCTGCAGAAGGAACAGCTACCACCGAGGAAGCAGCACCTACAGAAGAGCCCGCTGCCACTGAGGAAGCAGCACCCGCAGAAGAGCCCGCTGCCACCGAGGAAGCAGCTCCCGCAGAAGAGCTTATCACAGAAAACGTAGAAATGAATCAGGGTGCCGCTCCTGAAGATCTCTACAAAGGATTCACAAAGCATGTACACACTTCAGAGTG
>JAEEGL013147927.1_pt1 | contig 15979 bp, 14 predicted proteins | sample 9134231 | NCBI WGS metagenome assembly JAEEGL01 (sample SAMN16246548, study PRJNA631951) | gut metagenome | biome: gut microbiome; feature: rumen; material: fiber-attached | host: Bos | place: Iran: Karaj | collected 2018-10 | reverse complement strand
GATTATTTGGACAGAAATGATGTGAATCTTTCTTAATTAATTGTGTACCACAAATTGGACAAGTATCAATCATCTTAAAAGGAATACTATCGTCTTTTCTTCGATCTAGTTTAACTTCAACCACTTCAGGGATAACATCTCCTGCTTTTCTAATTGATACAACATCGCCAACTCTAACATCTTTTTCAATACAATAATCTTCATTATGAAGAGTGGCCTTAGAGATTAAGGAACCTGCAACATGAACAGGGTCAAAGATTGCATTTGGTGTTATTTTACCTGTTCTTCCTACAGTAAACTTAATATCTCTTAGAGTTGTTAATACTTCTTTAGCTGGGAACTTGTAAGCAATACCCCATTTAGGTACACGTGAGGTATAACCTAATTTATCTTCATCTGATAAATCATTTACTTTTAATACCACACCATCTATTTCAAAAGGTAGATTATCTCTTAGTTCTCCTATCTCATTAATACAAGATATTATCTCAGATCCTGTGTGTGCTAATCTATTTAATTTATAATTAGTTACAAAACCAAGTTCTTTTAAATAATTTAGTGATTCCATTTGTGTCTTTAGACCATAGTCACCAGGATTTGGTATAAAATATGCCATATAATCAAGATCTCTTTTAGCAGTTATTTTACTATCTAGCTGTCTTACAGAACCAGCTGCTGCATTCCTTGGATTTGCAAATAAATTTTCACCATTCTTTTCTTTTTCAAGATTGGCTTTCTCGAAAGCACGTTTACTCATATATATTTCACCACGTACTTCAATATCAATTGGCTTAGTTAACTTAAGTGGTACAGACTTAATGGTTTTAACATTTAAAGTTATATCTTCTCCAGTTACACCATCACCTCTTGTTGCTCCTCTTACTAAAATACCATTTTTATATAAAAGGGATCCTGATAAACCATCCATCTTAGGCTCTATTGTATAAGTTGGATTACTAATTACTTTTTTAACTCTTTCATCAAAGGCAATTATTTCTTCTTCATTAAAAATATCATCAAAAGATAACATTGGTGTATTATGTGTTACCTTATTAAACTTCGATAAAGCTTCTCCTCCTACTCTATTAGTAGGCGAATCAATTCTTTTATACTCAGGATATTTTTCTTCTAAAGTTAATAATTCTTTATATGCATCATCATATTCTTGATCGGTTATTGTTGGATTATCAAGAACATAATATTCATAACTAGCTTTATTAATTAAATCTACTAATTCTTTTATCCTGTTCTCTATTTCCATAAGTTATTTGGATATACTCCTTCATCCACTAATTTCTTTATCTCAGAAACCACATAATCTTTATCTTCACGGTACGTTACACCTAACCATTTATCAACTGATTCAAGTACATGAACATTAACGCCATCATTAATCTCTTCAAATACAACATCTGGGATTAAATATTCACATTTAAGTAGATTATCTTTGTTTTTATCAAAAAATTCTTTAAATCCTTTTTCAAGTTTATCAAAAATACGATTAGTAAAGCCAAAGAAATTCATGGATACTAAGGCATTAGGTTCTACTTCAAAACTTGCACTACCATCCAAAGGACTTGCAACAATCTTATCATCTACTCTTTCAATAGAACTTTCAGTTATGTTAGTAAGAAGTCCATCCTTACTTTCACATACACCACGTTTAACACTACCATTTTCTGTCATCGTATTAATAACTCTAAATGAAACCATGCAATAGTCATCATTAGTTGCCTTATTAAAGTAATCAGCAATTTTCATATAAGCATCTCTTCCATAGAAATCATCTGAGTTAATCATTACAAAATTTCCATTAACACAATCCTTACAAGCTAAAACAGCATGTCCTGTTCCCCAAGGTTTCTCTCTTTCTTCAGGAATAACTACTCCCTCTGGTACATCATTAATTCTTTGGAAAGCATATTCAACAGGAATCTTTCCTTCGATTCTTTTGCCTACAGTTTCACGGAATAAGTCATAGATTTCATCTTTAATAAGAAATACTACCTTTGTAAAACCAGCTTCTATCGCATCATAAATAGAATAATCTATTATGAATTCACCATTAGGTCCTATTGGTTCTACTTGTTTAAGTCCTCCAAATCGACTTCCCATACCTGCAGCTAAAATAACTAAAGTTAAATCTTTTTTCATATAACACCTCTTACTTTCTATTTTAAACTTCCTTTTGGTTTTTCTCTATAATAATTGTCAACAAGATCATTAAATACTTTTGTTTTTATTAATAAACTATTAAACTGATCATACATTGATCTATCATCATATTCATAGACTTCTGCGATTACATTATTATCTGTATATTTAAGTCTGTAACCACAGTTCTTTAATGTATCGATAATAGGATCAGTCTTATTAAATTTAATAGATATACTACGATGATTTATATTAAATGGTAACCTGATATTATTATCTTTAAATAATTGTTTAATAGTATCTTTTAAACATTTTAAATAATTTCTTCTCATATCTTCATTTTCATAATATTCATAGAAATTCTCTTCTAATTCTTGTCTATCCATTCTTACTAAATCATCGAAAGTTGGTTCTGGGTAAGCTAGATAAGCTTCAAAACCTAATCGATCACACGTTTCTTTATATTCTTCATCAGTATAAGTATCTGTCATTTTCATATTTTTATCTAAGAAATGTTCTACACTTAAGAATCCTTTTACAATCATATCTGCATTTATTGGTTTATCAAATAAAGCTTTTGGATTACGTACTTTAAATGTTTTACCAACTGAACCTATCTTATCAACATGTAAATTCTTTAACTTTTCTTCTGAATTATAAGCTTCTAAATCAGATTTACTCATTAACATATTTTTAGTTCTAAAGACATAAGATCCTTCATATTTACTCCATCTAGCTGATTCATCCCATGTAGGATCTACCATATAAATACCATTTATACCATATTTAGGGTCTACAAGATGGATAAGCATTCTTTCATGATTATCACCATCTTTACCACTTCCTACTTGAACAGACCAATTAATAGTATCTTCCATTCCCATTCGATACAATATTTCACGAAGTAAATGAACATAACCTACACATACAATTGTTTTATTATTTGTTCTATCAATAAATTCATATACAGATCTTGATATTGAAGCATCTTCATCATATTCTTCTTCTCTATAAGGAGCGAATTTAGTAACAAGGATATAAGCAGCAATAAACTTTTCAAATGGTGATAAGTGTTTTACATCTCCATCTTTATCAACTTTATCCTCGACAGTTTTAGCATATAAATCTAAGATTTTCTCTCGATGTCTAATCTCTTCCACTGTATAACAAGGATAATTCCATGCTTCAGTATTAGTATTCATTGTTGCTTGACTTTCAAGTGGAGATATTAATAGTTTATCTCCATATATTTCACAAGCTTTATCTATAAAGTCTAAATCTACTCTATTCATTATTAAAGTGATATCAAGATCTAGACCTTCCTCTTTTATCTTTCTTAAATGATTTAATGATTCTTCTTTTGAACTTACAGATATATAATACTTTTGATAATCAATAATGGTATCTACGTAAGGATTATCAAAATTTAAAGTATCAACAATAAATTTTTTTAATTCTTCATCATTTATTAAACCATATAATTCATATAATAAGGAATTATCACTTTCATCAAAATAATCTGTGATCATACCATCTATATAATCATTACGATTACAATTATTAATAAAGTATACTAAGACATCTTTTTTCTTTAAGATATGATTAACAAAATATTCATCTTTATGGGTGAAAAAGTAATTTTTTTCTTTCCCTAGTTTTAATACTTGTATTAATAAATCTTCATCATCATTAAAATAAACGTAAGCAACATCATTATAGTCAATATTTAAGAAATATAAAGGATCTAAGTCAATAAATCTTGATGTGATTGTTGCATAGTCATTTTTATTTATTTTTCCAGCTTTAATAAGATCTATAATATGTCTAAATAACGTTGTTATCATCTCATTATATTGATCATAGAATTGATAATTTGCAAGATTTACTAAAACAATACTTGCTATTCTTTTATCTATATCATAATCTACTAAATAAGTTCCTAGTTTTACTCTTAAAGGTATATCTATTCGTTCACAATATTTATAATAGTTAATACCTATTCTATGTATATCTTGAAGATAATAGTGATATAAGAATATTGAATTATCACCGTATTTATTTAAGTACTTACTTAAATCGCTATTATTATCAATTAATAATCTTAATTCACTATCCATAGTTATCCTTTCTAATCATCTATTTTATGTATACTAGGATGATTCTTCATTAATGTTTTAATACCATAAGGCATTTTAAAGGCAATTTTAACAATTGATTTATCTACACTAATTACCTTACCTGTACCAAAGTTATCATGATATACATAGTCATTAGGCTTGTAATCACATTCATTATCTTCTTTTAATAATATTTTCTTTGGTTCATTATTATCTTTTTTCTTTATTTCTTTATTTGCAATATCTAAGAGATTTTCATCTATTTCATTAATAAAACGACTTACTAAATTAGTTTGATTATTACCAAAGAGTATTCTTTCCATGGCATTTGTTAAATATAGTTTTTCTTTGGCTCTTGTAATAGCTACATAACATAGTCTTCTTTCTTCTTCTAGTTCACTATTAGAGTTAAAACTATTCATATGAGGGAATAATCCTTCTTCAAGACCTGTTATAAAGACATATTTAAATTCAAGGCCTTTAACGGCATGTACTGTCATTAAAGTTACTCTATTACTTGAATCAGTTACTTCCGTATTATCACTTATTAAACTAACTTCATATAAGAAATCAGGTAATGAAATTAAACCATACTTATCTTCAAAAGCTTTGGTAATAGATTTAAATTCTTCTAGGTTTTCTAATCTTGTTTCTGCTTCAACACTACCTTCTTTTTCAAGTTCTGTACGTAATCCTGATTTATCAAGTACTAACTCAACTAACTCAGTAAGTGATAAGTGTTCCATTTCTTTTTGAATATCACGTATTAGATTTTTAAAAGTAAGTGGCTTGCCTGAGTCGATAGCATCAAATAAACTAGTATTATTTTCTTCACTCTTATTTATTAAGTCTTCAATAGTTTTATTACCTATTCCTCTTTTAGGAGTATTAATAGCACGTAATAAACTAATTGTATCACGTGGATTATTAATTACTTTTAAGTATGCCATTAAATCCTTTATTTCACGTCTTGCATAGAAGTTAACAGCACCAATAATACGATATGGAATATTTTTCTTTAAGAATACATCTTCAAATACTCGTGATTGAGCATTAGTTCGATATAGTATTACAATGTCATCTAATGAATCAGTCTTACTAATTTTATCTATTTCATTTGTAATATAGTCTACTTCATCTAAACCATTTTTAGCTCGATAATAAGTTATTAATTCTCCATCACCTTTAACTGATTCAAGATCCTTAGGATGTCTCATTTTATTATTTCTTATTACACAGTTTGCTGCATCAAGAATATTTTTAGTACTACGATAATTCTTTTTTAAGATAATAGTCTTACATAATTTATAATCTTTTTCAAAGTTTAAAATATTTTTAAAGTTAGCTCCACGGAATCCATAGATAGCTTGATCACTATCACCAACTACACATATATTTTCAAACCTTTTAGCAAGCATCTTAGTTAAAACATATTGAGCTTCATTAGTATCTTGATATTCATCAATAAGAATATATTTATATCTTTCTTGATATTCTTCTAGAATATCTTTATGTTCTTTAAATAATTTAATTGGAAGAAGTAATAAGTCATCAAAGTCTACAGCATTATCATTTCTTTTTTCTTCTTCATAACCTTTATAAACATCTACTAGTAATTCATCAAAATCAGATTGAATATATTTCTTAAAATCATCTATTCCTATTAAATCATTTTTTAAACTACTTATACGATTATAAAATGATTTTGGTGAGAATTTATTACTATCTATATTTAGTTTTCTAAGTACTCTTTTAACTGCTGTAATCGAATCCTCAGTATCAAAGATTGCAAAGTTATTATCTAAACCTAAGTAATCATGATTATATCTTATAATTCTAAGTCCAAAGGAATGAAAAGTAGATATTTGCATACTAAGTGCTTCTCCACCTATTAGTTTAACTACTCTTTCTTTCATTTCAGCAGCTGCTTTATTAGTAAAAGTAATGGCAAGAATATTATAGGGGCTAACCCCTTTATCTATTAAGTACGCTATACGACTAGTTAATACTTTTGTTTTACCAGATCCTGCTCCTGCTAATACTAGTAGGGGTCCATTTAAATATTCTACTGCTTCTTTTTGTTCTTCATTTAATCCTGTTAATTCCATATTTTTACTCCTATATAATTATACTATATTTATATTAAATAATAAACATTTTGACAAAGAAAAAAGATTACTTTTTAGTAATCTTTTATATGGTTGCTTCTTTATTATCTTGACTATATTCTTCTAAGAATTTATTTGTATCATTATTCATCCGATTAATAAAGAAACCAGGGCTTTTTAAATCATTAGCTACAAACTCATCACGAGGAATATAATCTATTAATATATTCATTATATTTGCAAAAGTATTAACAGCATCAGAAGCATTATTTAGTTCTATAGCATTATAATTATCACCATTATATTTTCTTGATGCATGAATATCATTTAGACAAAGCATTATTAAAGCACCTTGAAGTCTTTTATAGAAATCAACATCTTGCATAACTGTTCTTTTATCATCAAGACGATCTTTATGGGCATCAAGTAGTTCTCTATACACATCCCCTAATTCTCCAGCATCCTCAAGTAACTTATAACAAACACTTATTGTTTTTTCATATTTCTCTTGATTATATGTACTATTAGTATCACGATTATGTTTCATTGCATCAATTGTTTCTTTAGAGCAATAATAAATATTTTCAACCTCTCTTATTAATGTAGTTGGACTAGCATCAGGTGTAATAGGCCTTAAGGTAGCACTATCTCTAATCATTTGCTCTAGAGTTTCAGGAAATGGTGTATGTACTCCATATTCTTTATATTCTTCTTCATCAAAAGTGCCATAACAATCTTGAAATCTTTTTTCAATTTCATTTAATAGATCTTTGTACATCCCTAAAGTCACTTTGTCTTTATCAAGCATAAAATCTGGATGATTAAGAGGAGCAATACCTTTTAGAAATACTAATGTTGAATTTATATGAGCACGAGCAGCAACTGCTATTCTTTTTAAATCTTCTAATTTTGTCATGTTTTATCCCTTTCTTTTAATAATTACTATTTACATAGTATTTAATACTTTCTACTAAGCCTTCTAAGTAATTATCTTCTTCATCTTTTAAAGATTGTAAATTATTTTTATTAGAGATAAAGCCCATCTCAACTAGATATGCTTCAACTCCATAGTTTGCATTAATATATGGATTAGCTTCATAATCAGGATTTCTTCCATCTACAAAACCTTTTGTCATATAACCACCAGTTTCACGAATGAAATAGTAATAAGTAGTATTAGGTTTCTGTGTATAATAAGTCCATCCTTTCTTTGCTGCTTGTTTAGTTGAATTTGCTATATCACTTTCTGTAAATACTCTTAAATAAACACCATCTGATACTTTATTAATATTATTATTTGAATAACCTGAACTAGTTCTAGTAGCTATATTATCTGCTAATTTCTTAGCCATATGTGAATTATCTCCATAAGCCATATATATCTCTACACCACGAGCATACTTATTACCACTATTTTGATGAAGTGATAACATTAGTTTTGCCCCTGTTTCATAAGGTATACCAGTTCTTGAACCTTCACCATATGTTTTTATATTTATATCACTTTCCCTAGTTAATTTAACTTTTAAACCTAGTTCTTCTAATCTTTCTTTTAATGCTAGGGCGTATTTTAAATTAAAGTCAGCTTCATGATATTTACCATTAACAGCCCCAGGATCACTTCCTCCATGTCCAGGATCTAGAATAATATCATATACGTTATTTGGTAAACTACTTCTTCTAACATCTATTTTTAAGAAGCTATACTCTCTAAAAGTATCAAAAGCAAAGTCTACTTTATTATTATAGTTTTCACCATTCTCATCTTTTCTTGTCATTGTATAGTATTCCATATTGGAATAAGTAGTTGCATTCTTAAAATGATGATATTTATTAATATCTTCTCCTTTATCATCCTTTGTAGTCTCTTTTAATAGAACCACATAATTACCTAAAGGAATAGTATCTAAGTTTATACCTGCATTAATATATTCCCCAGTAACATAATAGTTACCATCTTTATATAGTGGTATAACATAATCTTGTTCTTTATCTTTTAATACTAGTTTTGGATTTGTAATATCAGTTTCAAACTTCATATTAAGATGTTTACCATATCTATTATATTCTATTAAATCAATAAAACTTTCTTTCTCAGTTTTTAATAACATATCATAGTATGGATTATCTATTTTTTCTTTACCACAACCAATTAACAAAAAAGATACTAATAACAGTAATAATATTTTCTTCATACAACCTCTAATTATAATTATACAATATTTTATTTAAAACAAATCATTTTTTAATCTAAATTATTCATCTTTGATAATGAATCTGGTATTATTCTTTCACTATCATTTTTATTAATCCAGGCAACGCCAACATTACCAGCTTCATCCCTATATTCACAAAGATATGCATCATCAATTTCACTTTGATAGTTTAATATTGTTCCTGTTTTAGCAACTCTTGTCACACCATCAATACAATATAAATTTGTATCTTTATTTGCCTTTACTGGTAATACATCATTAACACTATCAAATGATATTCCATTTCTTCCAGTTTTTAGTTTCTTACCATCAACAAAACCCATGAAATTACCATTTTCATTAGAGAAAGAAACTAAATAAGATAATCTATCATCTTGTTCTTCATTACGCCAATAACCTTCTATTTTAACTACCGTACCATCTGGTATCTCAGTTACATAAGTATGACCACTACTATGAATACTATCAGTATAAGAACCTTGATCACTATTAGGATATGGTCTAACTGTTAAGTTTTCTCCTTTATTAGAAACAATTCCATAGCCACCACTTTGATCAAAAGAATCTTCTAAGTTACTAGGTGATAATAATTTACCATTACTATCTTTATTAATCATCGATATATCATTATTCTTAACATAACCAATTCGATAATCATTATTAATTTTACAAAGGATAACAGAGTAATCATTTTCATTACTTAGTTCATTCTTATTATGACAGTGATAAAGTAATTTAACATAACTATGATTACCTACATCACGTATTTTATATTTTTCTTCTTGTTGTTTATCATTATTATTAGGTATTTGAAAATATATTTTAACTTTATCTTTATTAATGTAATAGTCACAGTTCATAGGGTCAAAAGTCAAAATATCATTTGTTCTAACAAAGTCTTCTGTTTCAATAACATTAAAGTTTGGATCTGCATAAACCCCTAGTATACTAGTTATACTATCAGTATCAGCTTCTACATCACTAATAAATAAATCACATAATAGATTTATACTATCAAGAGATGATATAACTTCATCTATTTTCGTTACTTTAGCATTTATTGAAGAGACAATATTCTCTCTTTTTCTTTCCATGGCATCATAGTTATAAGATGAGTTATGAACAGATAAGGCATCTGAACCTATTCCTCGATTATTCATTTTAGTGGCTGCTAAAGTTAATTTCTCTTTTGCACTAGTTAAATAATCAATAGCCTTAGTGACACTATCTTTATAACTATCTATTCCATCTAAATCAATCTTCAACATAATTAATCACCCATTATGTCCCTTATATCAAGTTCGCCATCAAGGTCTTCATTTTTATTAGCTAATAATTCTTGTCTTCTTATTTCCTTAGACTGATTGATAGCTGTTTCAAAACTATTAATATTTGTATTAATAGTTGATATATCATCATATAAGCTATTTATATCTTGTTGCATACTTTCAATATTATCAATAATTTCATCAGTTCTTTTATTATCATTTGTATCTGTGATAGCTAATTCACCATCATCTATCTTTCTATTAAAGTTTAGTAATTCGCTTTGGGCTTCATTATTTAGAGTAATAATATCACTGAACATTATAATCACCACCACTAACTGCTACTTTGTTTCTATTATAAACTTCATCATATTTAACTTTATAATCAGATAAGGTATCAGTAATTCCTTCAAGGCCACTAGAGAAAACTCTTAAATGTTCAATTAAATTTTGAAAAGCTAACTCGATATTATCTTTAGAATCACCTTTATAAGACTCTAATGTGAAAGGATCATTAAAACAATTTTTAATAATATCAATATGGGTTTTAATTTCTTGTATAACAGAACCAAAAGATTCTGAATCATATATTAATATCTTATTCATAATATCACCTATTTTTCATATGGTTTTAATAAATCATCTAAGGATGTAAAGATTTTATTTGCTTCATCCATTACATTTTCTCTTACACGATTAACCGCATCTAACTGATAATTTATATTTTCTATACTATCGCTTGCTCCAATAGAACTCCATATATTATCACCTTCAATATTACTTACAATATTTTTAATGGCTTCTAGTTCTTCCTCCATCTTAGTAGACAAAGTACTAAAATAATTTTCTTCTATTGAAAAATCTCCTGTATATTCTCTTACTATTCCCATATTACCTCTATTATCTCTATAATAATATTACCAATTATATTAGTTTTTATCAATAATTTAGACATACAAAAAGGAAACTAGACAGTTTCCTCAATACTATTTAAAATCTCATAAAATTCATCTGGTGCATCTACTTCAAAATGAATTCTTTTATTATCTCTAGGGTTTTTAAAATCTATTTCCTTAGAATGTAACATTTGACCAAATTCTTTGTTAAAACATTTGCCATAGAGTGGATCATTAGTAACAGGAAACCCTATATATTTCATATGTACTCTTATTTGGTGAGTACGTCCTGTATCTAGAATACATTCTATTAAAGTATGATTCTTGTATCTCTTTAATACTTTAAAGTTCGTTCTTGCTTCTTTACTATTAATATCTGTTACCATCATTTTTTCTCTATCTTTAGGATCTCTTCCAATAGGTGCTTCAATAGTACCTGTATCATGATTAATAATACCATCTACTAAGGCAAGATAAACTCTTTTAACTTCCTTATCTTTAATCATTTTAGATAGCTTATCATGAGTCCAATCATTCTTAGCTACTAACATTAAGCCACTAGTATCTTTATCTAATCTATGAACTATACCAGGTCTTATTTTATCATTTGATAGAGAAAATTTACCTAATAATGCATTAACAAGAGTACCACTATAATTACCTGGAGCTGGATGAACAACCATGCCACTTTTCTTATTAATAACCAGTAAATCATCGTTTTCATAGATAATATCAACAGGAATATCTTCTCCCTTTATATCAATATTAAAGTCTAATTCATCATTAACTAAAATATTATCACCAGTAACTACTTTATAACTTGCTTTCTCTACTTTACCATTAACAAGTATCTTATCTTCTTCTAATAACTTCTTTATCTTACTTCTTGATATATCAAGTTCCTTAGCAATATAAGTATCTAATCTAATATCATTTTCTTTTACTTCTAAGTTCATTTATACTCTCCTTAATCGTTTTAATAATTAATAAGATTACTCCAATTACAATAAAAGTATCTGCAAGATTAAAGACTGGGAAATCATAACCAAAGATCTTAAAATCTATAAAATCTATTACATAATTATATACTATTCTATCTAGTAAATTACCTAAGATACCACCAGTTATCATAGAAAACGCAAAACTATCATACTTTGATAAATCTTCTTTATTCATCATTTTATATATAAAGAATAAGGCTATTACCGTAATAATAATTAATAGTATTTGTTTATCTCTTAAGATACTAAAAGCAGCTCCATCATTATGACATAATGTAATATATAAAAAGTTTTTAATTACTTTAATACTTTTACCAAGTTCTAAGATCTTAGATAATATTAATTTACTCAGTAAATCAATAAAGAAAAAGATAAAAGTAATTATTAAATATTTCTTTTTCATCATATCACCAAAATCATTATATCAAAAAAAAGAGAGTTTTACTCTCTTTTAACCTAATTTCTTTATTAATAACTTACTATAGTCACTAAGTAATTTATTCTTCACTAAATCATTTTGTTCTATTACTAGTACATTATCTCCTTTATCACATAATGAATAAATTACTTCAGTATCTTTTATCATTGTATTAACACAACCATGACTTCCATGTTTACTTGGGTATGTTCTTCCGTAACCCTTACTCCATCCATCATATGCATCTTCTACAGCCTTATCAAAGTAAGAATGTTTTTGCCATCCTTGTCCACCGTTGGCATCAGCTGGATGAATACCTCTATTACCATCAAATTGAATCCAATATTCATTAAAAATACCACTACTTTGGAATGTATAGTTTCGCATATGATGCCCTATCTTAAAACAACCTAATTGAGTTTGATTAGATTTACTACCTGTTATAACCTTACAACGAAATACTTCTTTACCACTTTTATATACTTTTAATATTTGTCTTGATAGATCAACAACAATAGTTGTTTTAGTAAGTTCCTTAGTTTCATTCTTCTTAACATATCCAACTATTCCATCAATAACTACTTTATAAAAAGAATCTACTTTACCTATTACTAGCATATTCTGATAACTTGGTAATAAACCTATGGTATTACCATTATAATCATAAAAAGTAGTTACTTTTGGATTATATATCATTGTACTAACTTCAAACATACTTCGATCTACTTCATCTTCCATTACATATTTATCACTAATGTAACCAGGGTTTCCTAAGTATTCTACCTTATAATAGCCATCTACATGATCTAATATTATAAATTTATCAGTTATATCACAGAAACCTATGATATTATCACCTTTAGATGGTGTACTTCGAACATTAATATTATTACCTGTTATCTTAGTAACACTAATCCAACTTGTAGTAGTAACTTCATTTAATACTTTATTATCTTTATTTTCTACTAGTGTAGCTTCTTCAATAAAACCCATCATATTATTAGCATATATAACATAATATCCATCTACTGTTTTAGCAAATATATGAATATTGGTACCATATTCTAAGTTACCTATTACTTCTTTACTATCAGGATCACTATATACATTAGCATTACTAACTTTAATAGTATCTTCACCATTAACTTCACTAAAATAATTATTTGTATCAAAGTACATATCACTAATATATTCACTATCAACAAAACCTACTTGACCATTTAAGTTTATTAATGATTTATTATTTTCGTTTGAATAATATAAAGTTATAGGTCTACCATCAGTAAGATAAGTATTAACTCCATATGAAGTAATATCAGCATTTGATAAACTAGGAGTAATAACTAAACCAGCAGCTAATATAAAACTACCTACTTTCTTTTTATCGACCTTAATCTTTTTCATAAAACCCCCGTTTTTACTAAGATTTTAAAGATTTAAAAACGGTTTTTACTATAATAGATTTTATATATTTTGTCAAATAAAAAAGTGATATTTCTATCACTTTATATTATCATTCCTGATACTCTATCTAAATGTATTTGCGTAAGACCTGGAGGAGATAATGGTTCAAATATTTCCTTAGTACAATCATTTCTTGTACTAACATAACCATATTCACCATTATAGTATACTTGGAACCATTCACCTTCCCTTGATATAACAGGTAACTTAGTTCCTTTATCAAATTCAAGTATAATATTATTTTTATCTATTTTTGGACTTCTTCTAAATCTTACTTTATTACCAACAATCTCTACATATGAACTATTAATAGTATTAAAGAAAGTTTCTTCATCCATTAAGTTAAGGTTCTCGGGATTAATATAACCAATATAATTACGATATATAACAATATACCATTCTCTATCTCCTGTTTTAATAGAACCAATAACTTTTACAAATTCTCCTTTTTTACCTCTTGTTAAGAGATTTGGATCTTCATTAGCTACATATGCTTCATTTTGAATACGACAATTATTAGTAATTATTTCGCCATACATATTTAACTTATTAGCTTTATAATTACTTGTTATATTCTCAGGATGAGATACTCTTTCCATATCAACAAAACCAAGTCTTGTATTATTATTATTATCAGTATAACTTATTAAAGCATAATTACCATCTACATATAATAATTCAGCATCATTATTACCATCTATTTTATTAACGTATTTAGAGTCAGATCTTGGTTCTAATCTAATAATCTGGTTTTGGGCTACTTTAATAGAATATGTAATGGCATTAGGTTTTTTGCTTACAACAGGTTTTTCGACATTAACAACAATAGGTACTTCAGGTGCAGGCATATAAGGATATTCTTCCTTAGGTCCACTAACTCCTGATAAAATAAGACCAGCTATTAAAACTCCTGTACTAACAATAACGACAGTTGTTTTAGGATACTCTTTTACTATATCAATCATTTTATCTAATACTTTTATTTTCCCTACCATAGTAACCTCTATTATAATTATAATACATAATAAAAGAAGTAACAATGTTACTTCTTATCTTTATTGTCAAATTTACGATGTGTTTTTAATCTAAAACATCTTGCACATGCAACGGTATATGTAACTTTTCCTTCACCATCGATAGCAACACTATCACCTTCAGTTTGAACTTTACCATCTATTAAACGCACATTAAACATTGCTTTTTTACCACACTCACAGATAGTCTTAATCTCAGATAACTGATGAGCGATATCAAGTAATCTTCTTGATCCAGGGAAACTATTACCTTTAAAATCCGTTCTTAAGCCATAACACATAATAGGGATATTTAAGTCTACTACAGCATCCATTAATTGATTAACTTGAGCTTCCGTTAAGAATTGAGCTTCATCAACCACAATTAAGTCTACATTAGTATATTGTTCAACAATAATATCATAGATATTAGCTTTAGGTTCTATTAAGAAATCAGCTTTTCTTTTAGCACCTATTCTAGATACAATATAATCACTACCTTTGGTATCTACCTTAGGTTTCATAAGAATAGCACGCATACCTTGTTCTTCATAATTATATAAACATTGGATAATTCTTGTAGTTTTACCACTATTCATTGCTCCATAATAAAAATATAGTTTTGCCATAATAACCTACCCTCTAAGTAAAGAATAACAAAAAAAGATGATTATTTAAATCATCTTTACATAATTATATACTTCATTAACTGTTTTATTAAAGTCTTTAAAGTTAACAGTAAACCATTTAACATCCATTTGATGATTATAGAAAGTATACTGTCTTTTAGCAAAATTACGACTATTCTTTTTTATTAAGTTAATAGATTCATCAAGTGTTATTTCACCATCAAAGTATTTATATAATTCTTTATATCCAATACCTGTCATAATTGCTTTTGTTCTAATATTAGCTTCATAAAGATTTTTAACTTCATTAAGTAAGCCTTCATCAATCATCTTATCTACTCTGTTATCTATGATTTTATATAAATTATCACGAGAAGTAGTTAACCCTATTAATTTAAAGTCATATACTTTATCATTCTTTTTATTAGAATTCTTAGTACCATTTTTAATCTTATTAAGTTCACGTACTAATCTTTTTCTATTATTTACATGAATATCTGTTTCATGATCTTTTCTTATTTCATTAAGTATTTCTTCATTAGACATATCTTCAAATTCAGAATGAAAGTCTTCTTCTATAAATTCATAGTCGTAGAGAGCAGCCTTAATATACAGGCCACTTCCTCCAACAAGAATTGGTGTTTTACCTTTATCTTCTATCTCTTTAATCATTTTCCTACAATCTTTTTGATAAT
>JAEEGL017307486.1_pt1 | contig 15980 bp, 14 predicted proteins | sample 9134231 | NCBI WGS metagenome assembly JAEEGL01 (sample SAMN16246548, study PRJNA631951) | gut metagenome | biome: gut microbiome; feature: rumen; material: fiber-attached | host: Bos | place: Iran: Karaj | collected 2018-10 | reverse complement strand
GGAATTACATACTATAATCTAACAAAAAAAGTTTTTTGAAACAAAAAAGATTGTAAAATAGGCGCTTTTTGCGGTATTAACTATCTTTTAGCCCGTGACAAAACGAATCCCAAAACTTAGCGCCCCGGAAGAGGTACATCAGAAGCTCAAGTCCGAATTGTTAACGGATTTTTGCGAAGTGTACATTCCCATGGCCCCCGATGTATACACCTACGGAGTCCCCGCCGGAGTAAGCCTTTGCCGCGGAGACGTTGTATGGGTTCAGTTTGCCACCCGTAAAAAGCCGGCCCTCGCCGTGGTCTCCAGAGTCCACCAGGACCGCCCCAAGTTTGACGTGCGCCCTGCTTACCCGCACCAGTCCGGCTACCGCTTTAGCGAACGCTACATGGAAATGCTCGAATGGACGGCACGCTATTATATAAGTACGCCCATGAAGGCGCTGTTCGTGTTCTGGCCCAGCGACTTCGAGAAGTACCTGGATGCTCTAGCCTTTACAAAGGGGGAAGCCTCCCCCTCGCTTAAGCCCCAAGGGTCTACCGCTACCCCCTCTAGCGGGGATACCCCGCAACGCCCCGACGCTCCGGCGTTAACTTTTGAACAAACTAACGCATTCAATACGCTCTGCGAAGAACTGGACAAAGACGGATTCCGCGGCGTGTTGCTTCACGGCGTGACAGGCTCGGGAAAGACCCGCGTTTACCAGGAGCTCGCCCGCGAAGCCTTGAAGCGCCAGAAGAAAGTTTTAATCCTCGTGCCCGAAATCGGGCTCACGCCGCAAACGCGCAAGCGCTTCGAAGATTTTCTGCAAGTCCCGATTGTGGTTTTGCACTCGGCGCTCTCGGCCCCCAAAAAACGCGAAGGCTACGTCTCCATTTTGAAGGGTGACGCGCAAGTGGTTCTCGGCACCCGCAGCGCGATTCTTGCGCCGTTCGATTTTGACCTGGTGATTCTTGACGAAGAACACGATTCCTCTTTTAAGCAGCAGGATCCGGCGCCGCGTTACCACACCCGCGAAATGGCATTCCATTTGGCGTATAAGTACGGCGCCCTCGTGGTGCTTGGCAGTGCCACGCCGAGTCTTGAAACCTTCAACAACGCGAAGGCAAATAATTTAAAGACGGTTACGCTCAAGGAACGCGCCACACAGGCACCGCTCCCGAAGGTGCAAATCGTGGACATGGGCAAGATGCGCCAGCAAAAGGGAATCCTGTTGTCACCCACGCTGCGCGAAGCTTTGACCGATTGCATCGAGCGTGGCGACCAGGCGATTATCCTCATGAATCGCCGCGGCTTTTCGAAGATGCGCGTGTGTACCGAATGCGGCGAGACGCTTTACTGCAAGCACTGCCACATTCCGCTCGTGTACCATAAGCAATACCGCTCGCTCATGTGCCACTACTGCGCCGCCCTTTACCCGGTGAACACACCGTGTAGCGCCTGCGGCGCCGAAACTTACGAGTTTGTGGGCGGCGCCATCGAGATGCTCGAAGAAGAAATTGCCGAATGGATTCCGAATGCGAAAGTGATTCGCATGGACCGCGACACCACGCAGAACGTAGGTGCCAGCGAAAAGATTCTCGATGCATTTCGCAACCGCGAATACAACATTCTAATTGGAACGCAGATGGTCGCCAAGGGCCACGACTTCCCAGGTGTGCAATTAGTCGGGGTCGTTGGCGCCGATAGCGGGCTTGGCATTCCCGACTTTCGCTCCACCGAAAGACTTTTCCAACTGCTCAGCCAGACTGCAGGGCGCGCGGGTCGTGCCGGCGGCGAAGGCCAAGTACTCATTCAGACGCTCAAGCCGAGCGAACCCGTAATGCAGTTTGCCGTGAACCATGACTTCAACGGTTTTGCGAACAAGGAAATGGAAGACCGGCGCGCCGCCTTCTACCCGCCCTTCTGCAAGCTCGTGGAAATCAGCTGCGGCAGCCGCGACGAAGACTTATTGCGCCACACCGTCGAACGGCTCGAAGCCCTTCTCCGTGCGAACAAGAATCTCATGGTGCTCGGCCCTGTGGACGCCTTTGTCCCCGTCGTGCAAAACACCCACTGGGCCAAGCTTTACATCAAGACCCAGGACCTAGCGCCTGTACGCAAAATCCTGCACCCCATCATCAACGGCGCCAAGCCCTGGGTGCAAAACGTGGAAATTAAAGTAGAAATCGAATAATTTCTGTTTTGTACAGGCCAATTCTATTTGCACAACGTTTTTAGCCTGTACAAATTCGCTAAAAAAAATGTTTGACATCCTAAAAAAGGCGTTTTGTACAGGCCAAACAGGCGTAAGCCCTGCTTTTAACCTGTACCAGCAGCAAAACAATCTTCATTTTTTCAAAAAAAAGAAAAATGGTACAGGCCATTTCCGCCATTACACGTTATCTAGCCTGTACAGCCCCTCAAAAAACATTTAAAACAAACTAACGTTATCGTTAAAGTCAACGTTAAAGCGGGAACTTCGGGTAGTTTTCGCGCACGTACTTGCTCGGGTAAGCGTTAAAATGCCACCACTCGCTGCCGAGCGGGACCCAGCCCGCCCCGCGCATGATCTTGCGAAGCTTGTTACGGTTATCCACCTGTTCTTGCGTCAAGCGACCGCTCTTTAAAGCTTCCGCTTCGCCGACTTCGCCCGCGCAGCGTTCAAAAGAATCAAAGTCCGTGCCCATGTCAAGCAAGTTGCCATCGGCATCGGTAATGCTCAAATCCAGCGCCAAGCCAAAGTTATGGAGCCCGCCGGTGGCCGGCGAAGACACGTAGGCAGAATAAGGCGTACCACGCACCGTCTTTCGCAAAGCCTCCTGCGCATACAGCGGTCGCGACGCGTCAAAAATCACGAGTTCGGAACCAGGCATTTCGCGTTCCATCATCTTCACGGCCTTGCGAAGTTTTGCTGCGGCATCCTTATGCACAAAGGCACGCTGCACACCGCAGTACAAGTCATGCCCCGTCACATTTTCGAAGGTCGCATAACGCAAGTCCATGCGCACACCCTTCAGGCGCGTAATTTCGACCATGTTGGAATCCGCCGTCGCAAATGCAATCCACTTTTTGACGGAACTGCAATAACGCAGGGGTTTTTCGGGCTTCGGCGGGACAAACAGGGAATCTGTCTCATGGGCAAAAACAGATATGCAAACGATGCAAACCGTTAAAAGAATCGCTTTAATGGATAGCTTTGCCACTTCTCTAGAAAGTTATTTCTACGCCAAACTGCGGATAAAGCCCCATGCCCTTCGCCATAAAGGGAACCAGGTCATAACCGTCGGTAGAATCATCGTTGTTATCGCGGGTCACCCAAGAACGTTCACGGGCGTTTTCGCCACCCAAGAATTTAAGAGCATCTACATCGAGGTTAGCAAAGATGTTGTCCAATTCCACAAAGAAACGCGCTTTCCAAGAGAACGGCTTATGACCCACAAGGTCGAGGTTCACGCGAGCATCAGTACGGAACATATCCGTAAACTGGTTCAAATCCCTCAGACGGCGAGTTCCGTTAGAATGGTCCTTGATATCAGAGGGGGTAATCTCGTAGTAATACAGCGGACGATGCAATGCAGCATGGTGCGTGATAATCACCGATATAATCGAGTCCTTGCGCGGGTAATAGCGGAAGTGAGACAAGATATCCAAACGGGAATTGGCTTCCCACGGGAGAGACTTGCCGCCATCCAGTTCGTATTCACCATAAACGGAACTGATATTGGAAGCCATGGAGAAATGGTGGGAAGTCTTGAGTTCCACCGTACCCGAAACACCGGCCACCCAAGCATAATCAACCGGAGTCACATCATTGTACTGGGCATAAGCCTTGGGCATAGGCAAAAGCGGATCCGGGTAGTAGCGGCCAAAACCGGAACCCTGGGCCACCAAGTACTTAGAATTGTAACCCAGACCAAGCTTACCAGACACGCCCGATTCCAAGCGGCCAGTCAGCTCACCGTCATCATAATACGGTTTCCAGTCGCTACGATAAGCGGCATTGGCCAAAAGTCTCCAGAAAGCGGTATCGACTTTAGAAAGATTCTGGTCGAAATCAAGAGAAGCAGTCGGAGCAGCCTTGCCCTCGCTTACATCGGCGATGGCACCCAAAGAAAGAATCTTTTGGGAATAATCGCTCTGCCAGTTCATGCGGCTCACACCAGACCAAACACCGGCATTGAAATCATCCTTTTCCGTACCGCCAAAATCCTGGTACTTGCGTTCTACAATATGATGTTCATAGAGCAATGCATTGCTCAGCTTGGCGCCCAAGATTTGACCTTTCTGTTTCTTTTCAAGTCCTCCGGTCAAAGTGGTATGCGTCTGTTCATAGCCGTCAATGAAAGTGGCTGCATCCTTGGAATTCGCCGTACTGCGGAAACCGGTAGTATCGCGGAGCGTGTCGCCAAGGACTTCCCGCACAATACCGGCATGAGCAGAAAGCCCATCACGAGCATTGTATTCGGCGCCAACCACCAAATACTGTTGCTTGCCTTCGATAATGTCAATGGAATTCACCTCGTCAACGGCCTTCGAAGTATCTTGATGAATGCTGTATTCATCGGAACTGTACAAGGTACGAAGCGCCCAGGTATTTCCGCTGGAATCAGAACCGTTGAACTGCGCATAGACATCGTAAGCTTCCAAGTCAAATTCGTCAGCAGACTTCACCTTGCAGTTATCTACGCATTCGCCACCACGCTTCCTGAATTCCGTAAAGAACTTTTCGCCCATATTCTTGAGCATTTCCGGATTAAGCCTACGGAAGGCAAAGCGGAAGCTATCCCAGAACAGCCAGGGAGCATCCACCGTCACTTCTTGCAGCGTAATACCGACCGTTCCACGGAGACCCCAATCGCCCTTGGTCTGTTCAGGAATATACTGTACCGAGGTTGCAAGTCCCTGACCGATGGGGCCTTCGCCGTAATTGTCATGAATTTCTATTCCGCTCAATATATGGGGATTAATGACTGAAAGGTTTCCAGGGAAACCTACATCCAGGTGACGCATGTTCGGAACGCGGAGTTGTCCCAAGTGATAAGCCACATCTCCAGCACGTGAACCTTCGTAATAAAGGGCGCTACTAAAATCCTTCTGTCCCGAAATACCCGGCATCTGGCTCAGGTGTTCCGTTACATCGAAACGCATGCCGGCTGCATCTTCAAGTTTGTCGAGATTCACCTTGCGTTCAAAGTTCCACTGAACCTTGTCGCCACCTCCACCGATCACGGTGCTCGTACCCAAGTTGCGCACATCGGAGGTAGTCTGCATGGTCACAACCATGTCAAAAAGGTCGGCATAATCCTGCAGTTCCACCTGCACACTATCAAAGCCGTCTTTCTTAAACAACAGAATCGCGTTCCTAGAATCAACAGTCAATTCAAAACGGCCATCGGAACCCGTCTCGCCCAGCTTTTTGCCAGACAAATAAGTAATCGTGGCATCCTTAATCGGCAAATCTGTTTCAGATTCCAGGACCACACCCACAATCAAGGTCGGGGTCGCGGCAAACAAGAATGTCGCAAAAAACAGGACAAAAACGAGCAGGGAACGAATTCTCATGAGTAACAAAGTAGAAAAAAACAAATCGCAATGTTTAAAATTTCACCTACCAACCAAGGTAATTATTTGTTACAGAGGGGCTAAAATGCCGTCCCATCCCATGCCTTAGCCACTGCTAACGTGCTGAATCCAGCCACTCTCACATTTGACACCTGGCATGTATTTGTTCCATAGGGTTGTTCCCTCGCCAACTCGATGTTATCCATTACTATAGGATCCTTCGAAAATGTTCCATATCCAAGATAGGTATCTTCTACGTACAGATAGAAAACTAGTTCTTCTCTATCAAAAACAATTTTAAAATGACCTTTTCCTGAAGTCCAGCCCGCCCAATAATAATGCAATGTGGAATCATCCAACTTAGACGTACTCATTTCTACTTCTGGTGTAAATGATGTTACGTATTCTCCAACTTCTACTACCGGAGACCTATTTGAAGCATACATATGCTGCCTCATACGGTACATACCATCCTTTCCAGTCCTTATATTTAAATCTCTCGCATAACCACCAGACAGATTGGGTTCAAAATAAATTACCAAATACCTAAAATCTGAAGTAGACGGCATACCTTCCAATTCTACGACCACAGGGCTTCCGGATGTTGTTGCAGAATACACGGTGTTTCCCAAATCAACAAATAATTTTCCCTCTTTCAGAACACTAGAATTAAAAGAACTACTAGACTTCGGCGCCACAGCAGAAGAACTACTTGATAAAGGAGTCGTTTGCGCATTTCCCTTAAGGCAACGAACCGACATTCCATAAGTATTTGCGGAAGCATCTGTATAATCATACAATACGTCATTATCACTCAAAAGGCAACGATATTCATTTGCATCTGCCGTCCAATACAAGCCATGCGTTGGAGATCCACAGAACAAGACGCTTCCAAAATAATGGCTAGGCAGTCCTGAAAAGCCAACAAGATCCGTACCTTTAGAAACAGAAGAAATAGCATTCCATACGCCCAAAGCCTTCAAGCTCGTACCAACAGCCTCCGTTCCGTTAACACCATCCACATAGTCATTCAAAACATTCCATTCTTTTTCACTCGGCAAATGCCAACCTGTCGGGCAAACAGACGTTGCTTCACTTTGCAAATACAATCGACCATATATTCTACAACTATCTGCTGATTTGTTATGACATTGACTTTTTGCGCTTGCATAATTCAAGTTTTGAGCCATCCAGGTCTGCGTTCCAATTTCAACAGTTCGATACACTTGATCATCACGCGTATCCAACAGTTCTCCGTACTTACCGGCAGCAAACATCGTCTGGTTCAAATATTCCGTAGTCACACAATTATATACAGAGCAATCATATTTTCCTTTAAGCGCAGCACTACTCGAAGACTTTACAACACTACTTGACGATTTCACTGTACTACTAGAAGACTTCGCGACACTACTCGACGATTTCACCGTACTGCTCGAAGACTTTACGGCACTACTCGACGATTTCGCCATACTACTCGAAGACTTCGCGACACTGCTCGACGATTTCACCACACTACTTGAAGATTTCACAACACTTGCAGAGGAAGCCGCCACACTACTTGAGGACTTTACTTTATTTTTTTCATCTTCACCAGATGACTTTTCAGAATCTTCAGAGAGGCCTACATCTTCAGAAGACGCCTCCGAACTACTAGAAATATCATCTTCTAACACATCCTCCACATTTTTTAAAGAAGATGAATCAAAATAAGCTTCATGGCGAGCCCCTTCTATGCAGCGCACAGAAACCCTAGAATTATTCAAGTAATTAACATCTGCATCTTTAACAAAATCATCATTTTCAAAAGACAACACATAGCCTACAAGCATCGTCGCAAAGGATTCCCGAACCGTATCAGCAACGCCCCAAAAATACGCGTTATCCTGAACATTGCAAAAAGATCCATGACAAATACCCGCAGGAAGAGCCTTAAATCCATAGGGATCGTTTCCAGAAGCGACAGCAAAACGAATATCGTCCTTAGAAACTTCCACCATCGAATCAGCCTCGATCCACCCATCCGCAGACTTCAGGTTCTTACCGACTTCTCCCTTATTACCATGGGAAGCTACGTAATCCTTCAAAATTTTCCATTCACTTTCAAACGGAACATGCCAACCTTCAGGGCACAAGGCTCTAAGACTATCATAAATTTCCTGATTGCCATAGGCCTTATCGCTCTTATGTACTTTTACAACGCTTGCAGCATCATACAACCGTCCGTATTTGTCACACAACAAACTCTTTTCTGACGGGCACTTTCCCTTTCCGTCATTATAATTAAGGTTTTTCGCCAGCCATTTTTGCGTACCGATTTGAACAACTTCGTAAACCTGATTATCGCGGGCATCAACAATCGTTTCCTTCGCATTGGAATCCAATACTTCTATCGGTTCCGACACAAGAGCTTCGTATTTATCTTCGTATTCGGCCTGGTAATCGGTGCAAGCCACCAGACTAAAGACAACACCTAGAGAAGCAAGCAAAGACTTTTTCATAGAAATTCCTAAAATACGATAGAAATGCCCACGCAAACAAGACCCGCAGCCGCGACGCCCATAGAAATATTTCTATAGGTCTGGTACTTGCCCGCATCATCGTGATTTTTTTCATATTCGGCTTTATTCGCCGGTTCCTTTCTGGTAACGTCTTTCGCCTTGGAATCAAAGACATAGGTCATAACGCCACCCGCGACAGAAACAGCGGCTCCAATAGAAATCGGAACCCAATGAATCTTTGTTCCGCCAGAGGCTTCCTTATTTTGTTCTGATTTCTTTTCTGTAACACTTTGTGCAGCTGCTTTCGCTTGCGCATCTTTCTTTTCCGCTTCAGCAGCCTTACGCTTACGCTCTTCTTCTTTGGCCTTACGCTCTGCCTCAGCTTTCGCCTTGCGTTCGGCTTCCAGCTTGGCCTTACGCTCTGCTTCTTCCTTCGCCTTGCGTTCGGCTTCCAGCTTGGCCTTACGATCCGCCTCAATCTTCGCTTTTCGTTCGGCTTCTAGTTTCGCCTTACGTTCAGCATCTTCTTTTGCCTTGCGTTCGGCAGCAACCTTACGTGCTTCAGCAGCATGCTCCTTTACCTTCTGCTTCTTTTCTTGGATAGAAGGCCCGTCATACTCTGCCGGAGTATCCCAATCATCAGACGACGACACATCAGCATCATCCCAAATGTCCGCAAAGGCGGCATTACTTGCCATAAGGCAAAAAACAAAGGCAAAAAGAATTTTCTTCATATTGTCTTAAAAAAATTCCTCACCCAAAAGAGGCATCCGCCCTTAGCGGGGCTCTTTCGAATAAAGGAATTCTTGTCCATTGCTAGTTTTTAACAATATTAATAGTTTGCGTAGCCGTCTGCCTGAGCCGGGGCAGCTTCCTGCGGAGCAGCTTCAGATGCAGCGGGCTTCATAATGATGCCATCGGGGACCAGAGCCGGAGCATTGTCATCCTTTTTCACAGCCATGCCCGGTTCATAGATAGAAGCCCATTTTGCGGTTTCATCCGGAGAAATGGCTTCATAGTCCAAAGCCAGGCCAGAATACTTACAGTACTGTTTTTCAACCATACCGTTCTTTTCCTGATGGAATTCCATACGAACACGGTAGATATCCTTGGCTTCGGGCTTTTTGGAGCTTACGAACTTGACAAAGTCGACTTCGGAGCACGGACCATCCTGCTTGAAGAATACAGGACCGAGAACCACAGCCTTAAGTCCACCATAGGCACGGATCTGAGTCGTTTCCTTATGGCTGATATCATTCATCTTCTCTACATTAGTAGAAGAGAATGCTGCACATCCGCAAAATGCAGACATTGCAACGGCCGAAGCCAAAAGAACGGTTTTAGAGAGAATTGATTTTTTCATGGAGTCCATCCTTGTGTTTTGGTAATTTTTGTTAACATTAAAGTTAAGAAAAATAAACATTTGTGTCACTCCCTAAAAATGTATTTTTTCCCCATGCTCGACTTGTATCTTGTGCAAATGGATGTTTTCCCCAACGACAAGGCCAAAAACTTTGCCAAGGTCCTTGAACTGACTTCCAAAATCCAAAAAAAACAGAGCGACCCAGTCCCCGGTTTGATCATCTTACCCGAAATGTTTGCCACGGGCTATTTGCCTCTGCACCCCGAAAGTGCCGCCGAAGATTTTACCACCAAGGACTCCGGAGAAACCGCAAACTTTCTGCACCAGCTTGCAAGCGACACTGGTTGCGCCGTCATGGGTGCAGGTATCGCCAAGAACAAGGAATCCGGCAAGCAGCTGTTGAACCATAGCAGCGTCTATTTGCCCGGCAATCCTCATGAATACGCCTGCTACGACAAGCGCCGCCCCTTCTTTATGGAACAGGGGAAATTCGACGCAGGCGAGAATGTTAATTTATTCAAAATATCGAATTGGAATATCGCCGCAACAATTTGTTTTGACTTGCGTTTCCCGGAACTTTACCGCGACGCCGTAAAAGCGGGAGCAAGACTCATTACCATTCAAGCCGCCTGGCCTGCCGCACGAATTGCACATTGGAAAACATTGTTGCAAGCGCGAGCTATCGAAAATCAGGTGTATGTTGCCGCCGTCAACTGCACCGGCAACACCCTAAATGGCGGTAACTCTATGATAGTCAACCCGAAAGGCGAAATTATGGCATCTGCAGACCAAAAAGAAGGCATCATTTATGCTAGAATCGAGTCTGCTCCGCAAGAAGAGTACCGCACCCAATTCCCCGTTTTAAAGGGTATTTTAGTGTAATTTTTATCACATTTCCTTCAAAATTTATAAATGAGCCTAATTCACGAACTATCAACAAGTTAGGCCCAATATACCCGAAAATTCGAAAAATTTTGCATTATTTTTGACATTGAAATGTCAGAAATATATTGTATCTTTATCGTAAGAAACTAAAACGTCTAAACGTGTGAGGTAACATATGTCGAACACAAGCAGACTCCAATACGCCAAGGCTTTAATCAAAGCCGGCATCACTCGCGAGCTGATTCTCAAGATCACTTCGATTTCGAGCTATCAGTATTCCCAGATCCAAAGGGAACTCGCTGCATAGGGATTCGCAAATTGCGAATGGTGTTAGTCATTTCTGCACAGCCCGCCACCTCCAACGAGGAAAGGCAGGCTGTGCTTTTTAGTTGCTTTCGCGACGGCTCCCTTTTAATGGAAGCCAAGGACGGCAAGAAGCCTGCACGTTTTTACCTCAAGCCAGGTGACAATTTTCCCTGGGACCAGTTTTTGCCCAAATTGCTTGTCAACTGGCAACTCAGCGACTACAAGGATATCCCCAGAGAATTCAAGCCGCAAAAAAGGATTCCCGATTTCGTGCTTGAAGGACTCCTGAAAGAACCCCTCGAAGCACAACTCAAGATTCTCGCTACTTTAAGAAGCCAAGGGTATTTTCCCTCATTAAAAACTAAATGATCTTTGATTCTATCACACAGCAACGCTGGTTCATGGGCAAAGGCCGCAAGGTCATTTCCACCGAAGAATACGATTCCTTCCCTATCGGCGGCACTAAGGTTTCCATCATAAAAGTCCGTTTCGAAAAAGGCGAATGCGATTATTACGCCGTCATCGAAGACGAAGCCAAAATGGGCGCAGTGCTGGCCGAACATTTCGGCCAAAGGATTCCAAAAGAAACCCTGTTGCGAGCAAAGCCTTTAAACGCCGAGCAGAGCAATTCGGCATTTTATTCCAAGGGAGAATTCTTTTTCAAGCTATACCGTCGTCTGCAAATCGGCGAGCACCCCGAAGCCGAAATCATGGAACACTTGAGCAAAAAAAAGGCGCAGGGTTGTCCCAAAATCGCCCCAGAATTTTACGGAGATTTCAGCTACACAAAAGACGGCGACAAGCGTACCCTCGGGATTCTAGAAGAACACATTCCCGACGCCAAGAACGCTTGGGAAATTTTCACTGACATCCAAAACAACGACGCAAAATTCTACAAGAACGCCGCATTTGAGCTCGGACGCACCACCGCCCTAATGCACCAAGCCCTTAAAGATTTAAACGGGACCCCCGTACAACCCGAAGAAGTTCCCTTCGACAAGTTGACAGCTCTGTTGCAGGCTAACGGGAAAGAGAATTTGATTGCCCGCGTGGAAAGTATCAAATCGCAGCATGCCCAGAAAAACAACTCGGGCGCCCTTATGCCGCAACGCATTCACGGGGATTATCACCTGGGACAGTTGCTTTATAAAGACGGGAAATTTATTATACTCGACTTCGAAGGTGAACCGACTCGAACCCTTGAATACAGGCGCAGGCTTCGCTCTCCTGCCGCTGACATTGCAGGGATGTTACGAAGTTTCGCTTACGCGGCTGCAGTTCGCAAATCACAAGACGGCTTTTTCGAACAGATCTCCGCCGAAGCCTTTTTACAAGGCTACAGCGAAGAAAGCAGCATTCCCGTACCACAATTAAAAGAAGAGGCCTCGCCCTATGTACTGGGCAAGGCCATCTACGAAGCTTGTTACGAACTGGAATTCAGACCCGACTGGTTCTGGATTCCAGAAGCCGCCTTAAAAAGCGGGCTCTAAAGAATCAGCATTCCGTCGCCATAGCTGAAAAGTTTCATCTTGTTTTCGACCGCCATCTTGTAGGCTTCGAGGGTGTTTTCGCGGCCATAGAAGGCAGACACCAGCAAAATCAGGCTGCTTTTCGGCCAGTGGAAATTGGTCAGGAGGCCATCCACAATCTTATAGCGATAACCCGGATAGAAGAACGCGTGCGTCACGCCCTTCTGCGCCTTCACGATACCATTCGCATCGGCAATGGTTTCGACGACGCGTGTACTCGTAGTACCTACAGTCACCACTCTGCCACCTTCGCGCTTGGCCTTGTTGATGATTTCGGCGTTTTCCTTGGTAAGTTCGTAATGTTCGCCATGCATCTTGTGCTGCGTAAAGTCTTCCACCGAGATGTTCTGGAATGTACCCGGGCCCACATGCAGCGTGACTTCGGCTACGTAAACGCCCTTCGCCTTCAAGGCTTCGAGCATTTCTTCGCTAAAGTGCAAGCTTGCCGTCGGAGCAGCTACGGCACCCGAATACTTCGCAAAAATCGTCTGGTAAGCCTTCTTGTCATCTTCGTCATCGGGGCGATCGATGTAAGGGGGCAGCGGCACGTGACCTTCGCGATTCATCACCGCTTCAAGTTCCACGGGAGTCACCGCAAAACGCAGCACACGGGCGCCATCTTCCTTGATGTCTTCGACAACCGTCTTGACGCCGGCAATATCGAGTTCGCGACCAATCTTGAAAGCCTTACCCGGACGAACCTGCGCCTCATAGCGGGCAGAGCCATCTTCAGCCGGAATCAAAGCCTGAACCAGGAGCGTTTCGACTTCGCCGCCGTGCATCGTGTGGCCGTACAAACGAGCCGGAATCACCTTGGTGTTATTTACCACCAGGCAATCACCGGGTTTAAAGAGGTCAACAATTTCAGGAGCCTTCATAATATGGCGTTCACCGCCATCTTTCGGGCAATGCAGAATACGGGTTTTCCCTTTACCGGCCGTGCGGCTAGCAATCAGTTCCTTGGGGAATTCAAAATTATAGTCAGAAAGATTATGCGATTCCATTTTAGGCATCCATCTCAGCGAGAGCCTTTTTCAGCAATTGTTTTACTTCTTCTTTAAGCGAAGCCGGCTTTAAAATGCGAACATCACCCGCAACACCCTTCAGCCAGGTCTTAAAATCCGGCGTAATGCGGAGCTTCATGTCCACTATCATATTCTTGTTTTTGTCGTAGCGCTTAGAAATTCCAGGATTGAAATGCGAACGTTCGAACTGCGTCTGCAGCCACTTATTACGGATTTCAAGGGAAATGTCTTCCGGTTTGTCAGAGCTCGTATACTTGCCAAAGGCATACTTATAATGCATCGTCGCATCAAAAATAAACTTAGGCATGGCATGATTCGTTTCTTGCACACTCTTGATTTGTTCAAAAAGGTAATTCTTGAAAGTCTGATTTCCCTTTTCGTCTTCTTCGCCAGCGATCAAGTACAAAGTATCCACGCGCATAATCACCTTGACCGGATTCACTTCCTTGGTTTCTTCCGAAATTCCAGAATGGTCTGTAGCATGAACATATTGAATTTTGATAGCAAAGCCTTCGTGAATAGCCTTGAGTACGCGATTCACCATAGTATCTTGCAACTTATCGTCGCTAAACGGGCCGTAATCAAGCACATAGTCCGGATCCGTCGAAATCGCCTCGGGCTTAAAATCTTCGGGATTCGTGGTCTGCATGGTTTTGATGACCTTATCCAGGAGCTTGACCGTCTTGATTTCAGGAGCCGCATTTGCAGGTAAATTCTTCTTGATTTTTTCAAGCTGCTTTACAACTTCCTGGTTGAAGTTTGCTTCTTTATCAGTCTGGATAATGTAGAAGGTTTCCCCGTTTTCCTTGAACTTACGAAGGCCGCAATTTTCTTCGCTAATCACTTCCAAATGGCGGAAAATAGTACGCGGTCCACAATTCATCAACTTTGCCAAGCCGTTCACAGTCTGCTTGACTTTCAACTTGCTTTTAATCGCATTGATTTTTTCGTAACCGGTAGCCATTGGCACCTCCTATACAATTCTCAATCTATTTTCAATAGATGTCGTCTTGACGTTTTTCAAAACAGTTGCAAACGCAAGTTCTTTCTGTAAAATGGACTGGACCGAGCCTTCCATCAAGAATCTGCGATTATTGCAGGACACCCTAATATTGGCACCACGCAGAAAAGTACTGGCAGAAATTTCAGCTTCTACTTTTTTGCAAAGTTCCACATTCACGGGATCATAAACTTCTGTCACCAGCAGAATCAAGTCGCGAACACCGGGGATTTCTGCCAGGCGATTTTCCAAGTCCTTCGGGCGTTCGTTCTCGTAACAGCAGGCTTCTAGCTGAACCTTTCCCTCTACTACACTGAGCTTACAATCGAACAGGTATGTTCCCGGAGCTTCGATTTGTTCGTATACGGACTTTTCAATCTGGGCATCAGTCACAAAAGGCGACACCAGAACGCGGGTAAAATCAACGCAACCGCGAACCTTGGGAAGCGCATTCACACACCGTTCCATCGCCCGCTGTATCGAGAGGTTGTCTACAAGGCCATTCAAGTAAACAATACCCTGTGCCACTTCAACAGACACCTTGGAGCACTGATCCGGAAAAACCTGGGCCAATTTTCCCTGCACAACGGCAGCCAACTTCTCGTTGGGCAAGTTTTGTGCCAAAGGAGGCAGGGTGATAAACACCAGGGTTTTGTCTTTTAACAACACCACCAGTTTATCTTTTTCGCCATCATTCACTAAGCCGACGGCAACACCGAACTGATCGCGAATCGCATGGTAGATATAATCACCTAAAAGCGTCTGCGCACTCTGTATGGGCAACAGGCGGTATCCTTCGGGAGATTCTTCATGTTCGATGACGACTTTAGGACGTTCGATTCTTTGATCGGGACCGCCGTCATAATTGACAACGATAATCTGCTTGTCCGGAGACTGGAAAACACTCTTGACGACTCCCGGTTTGGGAGCCCCCTTGAAAAAAATCCAGTTTCCCGCCACGATGCGGTTATAGCCAAAAATCTTGGCATAATCTTGATTGACAAATTCCCGACTACAAAAAACAAATTCATTCGAGAACGCCACAAACATGGTGCCGCAAGAATCGCAACAGCATAGCAACGGAATATGCGGATCCATTCCCCCGAACGTCGAATACGCCTCACGAGCATAGATGCCGTGCTCCGTCACCTTTTGGCAACGGCGGCAAAAAAGCTTTTGAGTGTACAGACGATGGGGAAACTGAGAACGCATTCTTAATTACTTCATCAGCGGAAGAGCCACGTCAATGCGGCGAAGCACTTCTTCCTTGCCAATCAGTTCAAACATTTCCCAGAGGCCGGGGCCTGCGGTAACGCCAGACACAGCGAGACGCGGAGCACCCACGAGTTCACCAACCTTGTGGCCGCAACGTTCGGCGAGGTCGTAGAAACCCTTCTCAATGACCGGAGTCTTGAAATCTTCGATGGAAGCGAGCATATCGCGCACGAGTGTAGCGACTTCCTTGGAGCCTTCACCGAAGTGCTTCTTGGCACCCTTTTCATCGTAAGTGGTCGGAGCGACAAAGAAGTACACAGCCATGTCGGCGAGGTCCTGCACAAAGTGGGCACGCGGCTTCAGCTGCTTCACGATTTCGTCGAGGCGAGCTTCCGGTTCGTTGGAGAGGTCAATGCCCTTGGCAACGAGGCCTTCCTTCATGATTCCCTTGAGCATGCCGTCGTCGCACAGGTGAATGTGCTGGCCGTTCATCCACTGGAGCTTCTTTTCGTCGAAGCTTGCGGACTTCGGATTGATTCGTTCCAGCGTAAAGCTGTCGACCATTTCCTTGATGGTCATGACTTCGCGGTCGTCACCCGGGTTCCAACCGAGGAG
>JAEEGL014402365.1_pt1 | contig 15980 bp, 13 predicted proteins | sample 9134231 | NCBI WGS metagenome assembly JAEEGL01 (sample SAMN16246548, study PRJNA631951) | gut metagenome | biome: gut microbiome; feature: rumen; material: fiber-attached | host: Bos | place: Iran: Karaj | collected 2018-10 | reverse complement strand
CAAAGTGGTTCTATTTTAGGTAATCCCATCATGTGGGAAAGAGATTATATTCAATATATGTATCAAAAGACATACACTGGATCAATCACCATCTCTTGGACCACTTATGAATATGATGAAAAAGGTCATTCTCATCCTGTTCACCACACTCAAACATTAACCGCTAGTATTACTAAACCTGCTGCGGGATATCGTACTGAAACATCTTTAATCTATGGTAATGAAGCCGCTCCTAAGCTTTCCTTCTCTAGAAGTCCCAGTAATGCTAATTCCATGAATGAAAAAGAATTAGAAAAATTTACCGCGAAGACAGAAAAAGAATTAGCGAAGATGCAACAGAATAAAATCAAAAGCAACTTCACTCCTTTAGGCAACGCTAAATTCGAAGGTTTATTCCATGCTTATAATAGAGACAACGAAGTTGAATTCCGTTTATTATTCACTCCTCTAGCGCAAAAGAGCATGATTGATTTAATGACTTCTAAGCAGCCATATGGCGATGACTTTACCTTTATAAAGAGAAAGATGATTAACATCATCCAAAGTGGTCATATGCAATATCAGTCATTTGATGGTAATCCATATCACTATTACAACTTTGATTTTGATAAAGCTAAATCAGCATTCAAAGAATATAACATGAATTATTTTCAAGCCTTGTTCTATGATTTAGCACCGCTTCTATCCATTCCTTTATATCAACAACATAAAGACTTTGTAAAAGAGTACTACGAAGATTACAAAGGTAATATCACTTTAAGTGAAGCGGAAGTCCTCGCGAATTACTTCCCTGAAGATACCTTTAAACCAGAAGATTGTGATACACACATTATTTTAAAAGCTAACCATGTGGGTAATATTCCAAATGGTGCAATCTTCACTATTACCGCTTATGGTTTTAGAAAAGAACCGCGCGTGGATTACGCGACACGTGTAGGTGGAGATGGACTTACCCATACCATCCCAATTCATTGGGAAGAATATATCGATACGGAAAGAACTTCCACTATTGCGGTTGTTGATGTCGGTGGTTCAAAACATAATTACTATGGTTTAAAAGATCAATTGTCACAACTCATTAGTAACTGTTCATCTAAAGATGATATAATATTCCAAAGAGGTTTAATCGCCTTTATCCTCAATGAAGGCGTTAACAGCTTCAATACTGAAGCAATCATAAATTTATTTAGTCACAAGGAGGATTAATTATGGCTAACGAATTAGATGAAGTAACTGCGAAGCCAAGAGAAGAGGGTCGCGATGTCAATGTTATTGACAAACAATTAGAAACTAGAGGTCATAAGAGCGCTTTAGTGTTAGAGATTATTTTATTCATCTTAGGTATCATCCCAGGTTTAATCTTTGTATTATGCAAGATTCACGCTGGCAAATACTTAAGCCAATTACAACAAAAAATCCAACACGATGCTTCTCAAATCGATAACTACCTCGAACAGAGAGTGGTCATCTTAGAGAATGCTGCCGCCTTAGTCAACAAATCAGTCGCTCTTGATAAAGAGACATTCACTGAAATTGCTAAAGCCAGAGCGGGCACCATGGAAGGTAATGGCTTAAATGAAAAGAATGCTGCTCTTGAAAACATCAACAGTAAGATTCAAGTGGCTATGGAAAATTATCCAGAATTAAAAGCTCACCAAGAAATCGCTCAAGCGATGCAACAAAACTCTTATTTGCAAAGAGAAATTACTGCTGCTCGTGAAGTTTATAATGACACCGTTCAACAATGGAACATGGCGATCTTTGAATGGCCATGCAAATGTATGGTGGCTCATAAACGTGGATACACCACTCGTATTCCATTCACTACTTCAAAAGAAGTTAAAGAAAAAGCCAGAGGCGTCTTCTTCTAATAGAAGTCTCCAACTTAAACAAATAACCAGAACCTTTAAGGTTTTGGTTTTTTTATTATCATATTTATAAACATTTTTCTTTGATTGTGCTATTATCTTTTAGCGGTATTAATTATGGATGACACAGAAAAACTTATTATTGCTACATTAGATAAAATCAGACACTTCTTGCAGAAAGATGGAGGAGACGTCACTTTTGTATCTTTCCAAGATGGTATTGTCTATGTCAAGATGGTCGGTGCTTGCCAAGATTGTATCTACGCGAACAACGACATCAAAGATTTAGTGGAAGTTATTTTACAAGAAGAAGTACCTGGAGTTATCGAGGTCAGATTAGCGGATTAATTGGGGTGTAGCCAAGCGGTAAGGCAGTGGACTCTGAATTCACCATTCACTGGTTCGATCCCAGTCACCCCAGCCAAAAACGCATTAAAAAACTGGTCGGTTGACCAGTTTTGTTTTGCTTTTATTCTTATAAAAGAATATTCTCTTTTCTATTCACCACGATGTAACCTTTGCGATTATAGACATCCTTGCGGTTATAAGTGATTCTTGCTCCATCAGGTTCAATGAATAAGCCACCAGCTTCTTCCACGATAATTTGGGAAGCAGCGGTATCCCACTCTTTTGTGCCCGCCGACATGCGATAATGGACTTCCGCTAATCCTTCAGCGATTTGACATGGTTTGAGGGAAGAACCGACCTTTCTAACATGTTTAATCTTATCGGAATGCTTTTCAATTAAGGCAGCTTCTTCTTTATTGAAGTGGAAGACACTGCATAAGCAAGTCAAGTCATCGACTTTATCATTCACATGGATTAATTTATCAAATCCATCTTTCCTATGGAAAGCACCACTACCTTTACTGGCATAATAGATATCGCCAGTGGCAGGAGCAATAACCACACCCACTACTAATTCGTGCTTATAGGCAAGAGCGATGTTAGTGGTGAATCCACCATCTTTGGCCACAAAGTCTTTTGTGCCATCAACTGGATCAACTATCCACACATAATCATTCTCTAAACGAGAAAGATCATCGTCGGATTCTTCGGTTAAGAAAGCGTATTTAGGAAATTCTTTATGGAGATATTCTCTGATAATCTTATCAGCGGTTTTATCAGCGATAGTGACTGGAGAATCATCTTCTTTAATTTCAACATCAAAGCCCTTTTCATAAATCTCCATAATTTTCACACGAGCTTTAAGGCCAGCTTCAATCGCAGCATGAAGTTCTTTTTCCCACATACTATTTCTTCTCCTTTTTGTATTTGGCGATAATTTTATCTAAATCTTTAATAATCGGTGTAATAGTTTCTTCATCCATATTGGGGACTGTAACACCGGAAGCTTGACGATGACCACCACCACCGTATTTCGCGGCGATAGGTTGCACTGCAGGACCATTACTTCTCATCTCAATATGACATGTTCCATCGAGGTTCTCACAGAAGAAAGCCCATATCGGATAATGGAGAACATTAGATAACAAGTTGACCATTGTTCCGGCCTTGTTCGCAGAGATATGGAACCTATGAAGTTGTTTCTTGGTGAAGGTTATATAAATCACGCCACCTTTACTTTTTCTATAATGGGAGAAGACATATCCTTTAAATCTCAGGGCCTCTTCACTAGTAACATTCAAAATAGTGTTAATTACGTCCGGTTTTGCGCCGTTTTCGCATAACCAAGCCACTTCATGGAAAGCTTTTGGATAATCTTCAATGTATTGGAATCTACCAGAATCAGTGAGAATTCCTAAGAATAATGCGTTTGCAATTGTAGGATCAACTTTCCATCCAGCTTCTTGAATGAATTGAACGATTAATTCACAAGTGGAATTGACTGTGATATCAAGGACATATGGCCCTTCTAAAAACTTACCATTTTCCACATGATGATCGATTTTAATCCAGGCTTTCGCATCATAGACTCGACTATCTTCCATGCGAGAGAGGTCATTACCATCTAAAAGAATAGCCAATGAGTTTTTAATGGTCTCATCGGATACATGATCCATAGGGGCAATCATCTTAAAGAAACGACGATAACCCGTTCCTACCGCATAGACTTTTTTGTTTGGATAATTTAATCTCAAAGTTTCACGTAACCCAATTTGACTGCCATAGCAATCGCCATCAGGAAATGCGTGGCCGAATATAACGATAGAATCATTTTCTTCAATGATTTTTCGTAATTCTTCAAACATTAAAGACCCTCAGTTTCGTCCTCTTTCTTTTCTTCATCTTCTTCAGATTCTTCTTCAGAAGGTTCTTGTTCATTGAACAAATCTTCATCATCATCTTCTTCGACGTCGTGATCGGTATCGCTATCGATTTCAGAATAGACATCTTTCATATCGATGTGAGTCTTATCAAATGTGTTGCGGCTTCTTAAATCCCAAGTGTTGTCACCTAAGGTAACAAAACGGCCATCCATCTTTAAATTGGTATAGAATGGGGAGATCTTTTTAGCAGCGGTGGCTTCATCTAAACCGCTTTCTTGGCTGACATAAGCCCATAAGTCTTTAAACGCAACAGCGTCTTTGCTACGACTAATATAGTCGTATGCTAAATCTAATAATGATTTTGCCATGTGTATAACTCCTTTATTACATGCGTTCTGGGGCACTCACTCCAATTAAGTTAAGTGCATTTTTCATCACCTGTTCACTGGCTTTACATAAAGCTAAACGGGATGAGGAGACTGCGATGTTATCTCTATCGATAACACGGCATTCTGTATAAAATTCATGGATTAGACCCGCTAAGTCATGAATATAATTGGTAATCTTATAAGGCGCTCTTTCTTTCGCGCTATCATTCACAACATTGGGGAAACTCGCTAGATGTTTTAATAATGACATCTCACTGGGTTTCTCTAATTTAGAAGCTTCAATATCTAAACCGATATCTTTGCCTTGTTCTAAGATTGAGCATAATCTCGCGTGAGCGTATTGAGCATAGAAGACTGGATTGTTTGAACTTTGTTCAATGGCTAAGTTCATATCGAAGTCCATATGCGCACTTGCGGCACGCATCGCGAAGAAATAACGCATTGCATCGACACCGACGTCTTCGCATATCTCACGTAACGTAATCGCGTTACCTGTACGCTTGCTAGCTTTCATCTCCACGCCATCTTTAATGAATCTGACCATTTGGATGAGTTCGACTTCTAAGGCATCGGCTTTATATCCATGCATCATAAGCGCGCTCTTCATACGATTGATGTATCCGTGATGGTCGGCGCCTAAGACATCCACCAATTGATCAAAACCGCGAGATATTTTATTAACATGATAGACGATATCTGGCATGAAGTAGGTATATTCCCCATTACTCTTCACAATGACTCTATCTTTGTCATCTAAGAAATCAGTGGTTCTTAATAATGTCGCGCCATCGGCTTGGTAGATGTGATCTTTAAGGTATTCAATTTCCTTTTCAACCGCACCATCACTTCTCACTTTTAATTCAGAGGAGAAAGCATCAAAATGAACTCTAAAAGTCTTCAAATCCTCTCTAATTTTATCTAATTCAATCTCCATTCCACGGGTTTTGAGATAGGGAATGGGGTCTTTTTCTTTTAATAATTTGTCACCGACTTCTTCAATGATTTTCTTGGCTACGAGGATAATATCTTCGCCGTGATAACCATCTTCTGGAACTTCAGCGTCTAAACCTAATTCTTGTTTATAACGAGCAAAAATAGATTCCGCTAAATGGTCAATTTGATTACCAGCATCATTGATGTAGTATTCTCTAGTTACATCGTAACCAGCAAAATCCATAATACGGCAAATGGAATCGCCAATAGCCGCACCACGAGCGTGTCCGACGTGTAAATCACCTGTAGGATTCGCGCTCACGAATTCGACATTGACTTTAAAGTTCTTAGATGGGCTTCTACCGAAGTCTTCGCCTTCATTAATAATCTTTTTAACGATAGGTTGTAAGGAATCATTCTTCATAAAGAAGTTGATGAAACCAGGACCAGCAATTTCTACTTTTTCAATACCACTCATATCAAGTTTCTCGATAAGCATATTAGCGACATCTCTTGGGGCCTTACCTAAAAGACGACAATTCTTCATTGCCGCGTTTGTGGCATAATCACCATGAGAGGCATCTCTACTATGTTCGATAATGATATCGTTTAAAGATATCTCTACACCAAGGGCGAGAAATGCTTTCTGAATATTTAGTTTTAAACTTCCAACAACGTCCATATTTGTGACCTTTTATTATACTGATATAAGTTTTTAATACAAAGAATTTTATTCTTTTTCTTTTAACAAGATGATGGATTCAGCCTTCACCGCTTGAAGGTTGCCTATAGCATCTAATTTTTCATTAGTGCCGGCTTTCACGGATACGGCATCCACTTTTACTTTTAGTAATCTAGCGATGTTCTTTCTCATTTGAGGAATGAATGATTTGAGTTTAGGTTCTTCTAAGGTGATAGAAATATCAACATTATTCACTTCGTAATCTTTCTCTAACATCATAGTGACCACTCTTTGAACAATAATCGCACTATCAATATCCTTGTATTGAGGATCATTATCTGGGAAGTGAGTACCTAAATCACCAAGCGCTAAAGCGCCCAAGATAGATTCCGCTAAAGCGTGGTAAACCACATCACCATCAGAATGAGCGAGTTCTCCTAAATGATAAGGAACAACTACGCCACCTAAGATGAGTTTTCTACCTTCCACTAAACGATGTATATCACTAGCAAATCCAATTCTCATATTATTTCTTTCCTGACACATTAAATTTGAAGAACATAATGTCTCCATCTTTTGGATAATAACCTTTACCTTCGGTTTTTAATCTGCCCGCTTCTTTGACTGCGGATTCACTGCCAAGTTCATGGATGGCTTCATAGGGATAAACTTCCGCACAGATAAAACCTCTTTGGAAATCGGTATGAATGACACCCGCGCATTCGGGAGCGCTGCTACCATTTTTAAATGTCCAAGCACGGCATTCATCCGCACCAACAGTAAAGAATGTGGATAGATTTAATAATCTATAAGTTGCCTTAATAACTTTAGTTAAACCAGATTCAGTGACATTTAAATCACGGAGATATTCTTCTCTATCACTTGGTGATAATTCGGATAATTCACTTTCGATTTCACAAGAAACAGGAATGACTTCATTATGTTCTTTATGAGCATAATCCACGACTAATTGATAGTTTGTAGCGTTATCTAAATCCATCAAATCTTCTTCGCTGACATTTGCGACATAGATAATCGGTTTTTTGGTTAAAAGATGATAACTCTTGAGATATTGTTCTTGTTCTTCGTTAAAGGAAACTGTTCTTGCGGGATAGCCTTGTTCTAAAGCTTCTTTTAAAGGAGTTAAGATGGACATCTCTAAGATGGATTCTTTGTCTTTTTGAATGCGAGCTTTATTGGCAATCTTATCAATACGTTTAGTGACAGTATCTAAATCCGCCATAACGAGTTCTAAATTAATAACTTCAATATCTCTAATTGGATCGACAGTGCCTTCGACATGAACGATATCTTCACTATTAAAACAACGGACCACTTCCACAATTGCGTCACATTCTCTGATATGAGATAAGAATTGGTTTCCTAAACCTTCTCCTTTGGAGGCACCTCTTACGAGCCCAGCAATATCATAGAATTCCACAGTCGCAGGAATAGTTCTTTGAGGTTTGAATAAATTGGATAAGAAATCTAATCTCTCATCAGGAACATTAACCACACCAGTATTGGGGTTAATCGTTGCAAAAGGATAGTTCGCCGCTTCAACATGCGAATTAGTAATCGCGTTAAATAAAGTGGATTTTCCAACGTTTGGTAATCCGACAATTCCTGCTTTTAATCCCATAATACAAACCTCTTCAGTCCTTAAGTATTATAAGTATACGGCATTATTAACGCAAACAAAAATATTTTTGTTTATATAATAATGAATAACTTTATTGTTTCAAAGCGCTGATTGGATCGAGACGATTTAACTTATATGAAATTACTAAACTCGAAAATAAAGAAATAGAAAAGGCCAAAGCAAACATATAAACCAAAGACATCGTATTGAATGAAATAGAGAAATCAGTCCCCATCTGTTTGGCCATTTCGTAATTGATGAGAAGAGAAGATAAAAATAGTTCAATAGAAGATAACACAAAGGAAATCAAACACATAATAACACTATGTGTTATGACAAACTTTCTAGCTTCCTTTTTGTTCACTCCTAAACATCTTACCAAACCAATATCTTTCTTGTTTTCCAGAATATAGAGATAGTTACAAATTGATAGTAACAATACAGAAATGATGACCGCGATAATTGAGAAGCAAGATAAGGCAATTTGAATATAGGTACATACTTGATTCACACTATCATTGATATCACTCATCGGGTTGGAGATATCAAAATCCGGAAATGCTCTTTTAAAGTTTTTATCAATTTCTTCAATCTTCTTATCATTAGTGACATCGAGCATCACTGCGGATATACCCAAATCAAAAGCCGATACACCTAACATCACCTGGAAGAAACCAATAGGCCAATCCATATTGTGAAGGATTTGGTTTTTCTCTCCTTCGACCACTCCGACAATATCAAGTTCAACTGTTTTGAATTGCCTCATAATACTCCAGTCGGAGGAATAGTTTTGAGAAGACATAAAACCTATATGTAAAGAGTGACCAATGGGTTCATCAATCAAAAGGGATTCCGCCATTTTGGAGGTAATAACAATTTCAGAATAATTACGAGGCACCCTCCCAATAATTGGAGAATCATTTAAAACTGAGAAGTTAACTCCACCACTAATCGATTGAGAAAAATGACCAGACAAAACTCCCTCTGGTAAAGTCACATTTTCATTAGCTTCAACAGATAAAGTTGTACTGATATCAATAGCGTCATCTAGTAAGTTTTTATCAATAGAAAAGTACATATAATTCGAGAAACCAAACATCATTGATGAAGGATAAATCGAATATCCTCCATAACTACCGAAAATAGGAGAGGTAATATCGGGCGAAATATCTTGAAAATATTTATAGTACCACATCGGTATCATAGACAAAGAATTAGAGAAAATAAGCACTCTTTGGATATATTTTGCAGGAATATTCCGAAATAATAATGGAAAATAGTAACTATTAGCGATTTCAAAAATATATGGCTCTAAGGATTCATCCATTCTTGCTTTTGCTAAGAATTTTTCATTTGAATCATTTACATATAAGTAGTATATCTTCTTTAACATCCATGGGACCTCTGCGGCACCACTGATATCATCCTCTGAGGGGAACCTCATTCTGGTCTCCAACATATACTCGTTCCACATATGATTGTTGTGATAAATACTGGGATCTTTCTCTAATGTAAAAGCCACCATTTTAAAGATTTGTTGATCGCTATATTGCCAATCATCATTCCTTAAATCAAAGAACAATTTGACTGGGGCGGTCTGTAAATATCTCGATAATGAAGTAACACTTCTTTCTATTCTAAGTTGAAAACAAATGTCATAAATCATATCAATAGTTAAAGCTAAAACCGCTTCATCGTTTTCTACATAAGTAATGGTTTCTGGATACATTGTGGGCAAAGTTTCGACATCTAACCATCTAAATTCATTTAAGTGTCTAATATTTATTCCTTCTACGACATGGTAATAACTGATGTCCGCCATCGCGATACAGTTGCTATGTGGAAAGAATGATTCAAAATCATTTTGATATGTCACTCCGATATCATAGATATCATCTTTATATTTAGTGGCAATATCACTCGCTTCAAAATAATTTGTGGCATATTGTCCATAAATAGTTTTGTCGTTGTTTTTCATAGAGATAACTAGTTTGTTATCATCTAGTATCTGAGCGTATGACTTCTTGATATTCATAGATATAGAAGATGATAAAGATGTCGCTAGACCTACACCGATAAGACCAAGGGAAGTCACTAAGTTACATATCATCGTTCTCCACTTCTTCTGCTTAATAGAATTAATCGTATGATTGAATAAGAAAGAAGAAGGGACAGATGGTTTCTTTTCTGAATAAAGTAAACGGGCAACTGGAATATATTTCTCATCTTTATTTTTATTTTGATAGATTGTTTTGACAATCTTCCCATCTTTCATCTTGATAATCTGATCGGCGTATCTTTTAGATAAATCCTCATCATGAGAAACCACCACCACTAAAGATTTAGAAGATATCTTTTCTAAGACTTTCATAATCTCTTCCGCCGTTAGCGTATCTAACGCCCCAGTCGGTTCATCCGCTAAAACGATTTTGGGATTATTGACTAAAGCTCTAGCGATAGCCACTCTTTGTTTTTCTCCGCCCGATAATTTATTAACTTTTTGTTTGATGTTTTTCTTAAGTCCTACGATATTAATTAAGTCCAAACATTTTCTCATCTTGGTTTCTTTAGAAGAACTTGAAATAGTTTCTAAAGGAAAGATGATATTATTCATCACTGTCTCATTTTCAAATAATTTGAAATCTTGAAAGATAAAGCCATAATTCTTAAGCCGATATTCATCCAAGGCATTCTTGTTCATCATATTAATATGATGTCCATCTATATCAATGTCGCCTTCAAATGGTAATAATCCAGATAAAAGATTAAGTAATGTAGTCTTTCCACATCCAGATGGTCCTTGGATAACCACCAAACCGAATCTCGGTAATTTTAAATTGATATTATTGAGAACAAGTTGATTCCCAAATCTTTTTTTCACATTCGTAAAAGTAATCATTCAACCATCAATTCCTCCTTGGGAGATATTTTTTTAGAAAAGAACAAAGGGATATATGTTGATAAAAGACAAATCAATAAAGTGGCTGCGATTAATATTAAAGGGAATAACAATGGAATATCTAAATATGATAGAAACGGTATAGAAATAATATTTCTAAATGTTGTAATTGATTCCACAAGCGCATTAGTGCCCCACATCAAGAAAGGAGATGCCACTAAAGATATTCCCAAAGCAATAAAACCTAATGAAAGATTTTCATAAGCATAGATGGAGAATATCTCTTTTTTAGTGGCTCCTAAACAAGTCAATATCGCACTAGTTTTCTTATCTTCTGAATAGGAAGAAAAAGAAATAATTCCAAGAATCAATCCTGTCCCCATAATAGCGATAACCAAAAATAACTCCATTCCCATCGTGGCGGCACTCATTAGATCCAAAAGAGTGTTTGCGATAGTTATGGAAGTACAATCAATCTTGATACTTTGATTAAATGATTGAACAGCATTATTTATATAATCCTTATTATTAATATCTTTTAAAAATAGACGATATGAATATGAACTCAGTGTTTCATTAGGTAATGCCTCAAATAAACGGTTATACCAAGAAATATCAGTGTTTAAATATTCCGAAAGATTATTTAATAGACTTATTTCTAATATTTCTTTATAAGCTTTATAGGAATAAAACATCTTTGGTGTAGATAAGAAATTAAAATCTTTAGTGACTCCAACAATGTGAACATTTTTATCTAAGATAAAATAATCGGTAATAACCGGATTATCTTCTTCACCGGTATAGTAATGATATTCATAATCCATATGGATGGATAATTCCAAACCAATAGGATTGCTATTAAATAATTTCTTTAAATATTTATAAGCTGAATTATTAATCACCACTTCATATAGATTATCTGTTAATGGCATTTCTCCCTCTTTCAAAAGATTCTTATCAACTGAATCATCGATAAAAGAATAGATTGGAGAAAAAGATATCTTATCTAATTTTTCATCACCGCTTTTAATAAGGGAATAAGGAGATAGTAAAGTATCGCAATTAGGCTCGATAACAAAACCATCTAGACTTAAAGAACTTATTTCTTCTAATGAAGGGCGAGACATTTTCACCAGCGACATCTTGCTTCCAGGAATGCTTTGCGAAGTCTCTTTATATATCGTCGCTACACCATAATCTAATTGCTGATAACTATTGTTAATAACACTATTCCGATTGCCTTCAGAAAAACCGATAATGAGGATGGATGAAACTAAACCTATTATCAAAGATAATATGGATATAATGTTTCTCGTTAATCTTCTCTTGAAATTTGATTTAAATATTTCTTTAATCCAGTGACTATTTTGCTTACGAACTACCTTCCTACTTTTTAGTCCAAAAGGAACTGGTCCTAAGTTATCTTTATCTTCTTGTATCCATCCATCTTTAATGGTGATAATCCGATCAGCATATTTCTTCACTAACTTCATATTGTGAGAAACAAGGATGACAATCTTGTCTTTACTGATAGTCTTTAAGATATCCATTATCAGTAATGAGTTCTTACTATCCAAAGCACCAGTAGGTTCATCTGCGATAATAATCTTAGGATCATTGATTAACGCTCTTAAGATAGCCACTCTTCCCTTCTCACCACCACTTAAATCCATACACTTTCGATAGATGAATAAATCATCAAAACCTAAGCCTTTTAAGAGGTTTTTCGCCTCAATTTCCGCTTCTTTTCGGCTTTTTCCATATATTAAAGCGGGTAGCATGACATTGAATAAGACAGTTTGATTTTCTAATAGATGACAATGTTGAAAGACAATGCCAATATCATTGTTACGATATATTTCTTTTCTTTTACTATCCCATTTTTGGATATTTTCATTCTGATAATAGACGACTCCACTTGTGGGTTCATCTAATAATGAAATCATATTCACAATTGTGGATTTCCCACTTCCTGACTTTCCCACTATCGCGGTGAGGCCAGCATGAAAAGAAATAGAAACGTTATTTAATACGGTTCTAGTCTTACCATCTCCTATTTCATATTTCTTGGAAATGCTCGATACACGAAGAATACTCATAAAAAAAGCCCCTACTATATACATAGGGGACTTTTTCAAAATCTTTGTCAGAAAATTTTACATTTTTACAGCCGCAGGGACTTTTGGAAGACCTGGCATAGTCATAACTGCACCAGTTAATGGAACGATGAATCCCGCACCTGCGGATAATCTTACTTCTCTCACTGTGATGGTAAATCCAGTAGGAGCGCCTAAGACTTTTGCGTCATCAGTAATGGAGTTCGGTGTCTTAGCCATACAGACCGCTAAACCTTTATAACCCATCTTCTCATATTGAGCGATTTGTTCTTCGGCTTTTTCGGTATAGACGACTTGTCCAGCACCATAGATTTCTTTAGAAATCTTTTCAATCTTATCTTTAATGGAATAGTTCTCATCACCGATAGGATATAAAGCTTTGAAGTTAGATTTTTCATTATCTAAGATATCTTTCACAGCATTAGCTAATTCCACTGCTCCTTCGGAACCTTTGATAGCGCCTTCATTGAGAGCGAACTTATAACCATTAGAGACACACCAGGCTTTTAATTCAGCGAGTTCAGCATCGGTATCACTGGGGAATCTATTTGCCGCGATAACCACAGGAACACCATAGCCTTTCATATTTTCAGCATGTTTCTTTAAGTTACAAATACCAGCTTTCATGGCTTCGATATTCTCTTGATCTAAATCATCAAATTTCACACCACCATGTAGTTTGAGAGCTCTGACTGTGGCCACTAAGACGACGGCATCTGGTTTTAAGCCTGCTCTTTGACATTTGATATCTAAGAATTTTTCAGCACCTAAGTCAGCACCGAAGCCGGCCTCTGTGACGACAACGTCGGATAATTTAAGAGCTAGCTTTGTAGCGATAACGGAATTACATCCGTGAGCGATATTAGCGAATGGTCCACCATGGACAAACACTGGATTATCTTCTAAGGTTTGGACTAAGTTTGGATTCATGGCAGCATGCATCAATTTATAAATTGCACCACGGATATGTAAATCTCTTACTGTCACTGGTTTTTCATCATAGGTATAAGCCACGATGATGTCTTCTGTTCTATTTAAGAATTCTTCTTCATCGTTAGAAATACAGAAGATAGCCATTAATTCAGAAGCAACAGTAATAACGAATTCTGATTTATGAGTAATAGAATGTTTGGAGTCAGAACTGGTAACAGTGATATCTCTTAAAGATCTATCATTCATATCAAGAGCTCTGGTCCAGACGATTCTATCAGGATTAATATTGAGTAAATTGCCTTGGAAAACACTATTTTCCACAATCGCGGAAATCAAGTTAATGGTAGATGTCAAAGCATGGAAATCACCGGTAAAGTGAAGATTGATATCATCACTAGGAACAATTGTGGATTTTAAAGCACCAACCGCACCACCTTTAACACCGAAGACTGGACCTAAGGATGGTTCTCTTAACACCGCTAAGGAGTTAACACCAATTCTTCTTAAACCATCGTGTAATCCGATTGTGGTTGTGGTTTTACCTTCACCCGCTTTTGTAGGAGTAATCGCTGTTACTAAAACCAATTTAGCGTTCTTGTTATTTTTCACTTCTTCTTTAATCGCTAAATCGATTTTGGCTTTGTCTCTGCCATAAGGGATGACATATTTGTCATCGATATTGAGTTTTTTGGCAATTTCATAAATGTCTTTCATATTCTTACCTCTTATTATCTTTCACTAGTTCTTCACTAGATTCATACATCTTTAAATCAAATTGATTTTTGAAGAATGTCACTTGTCTCTTCGCGTAATTCCGAGTTCTCTTCTTGATGAGTTCAATAGCGCCATCTAAAGATAATTTATCATCCAAATAATCAATTATCTCTTTATAGCCAATCGCCGCTCTTGCGGTTCTTGATAGGTCGTAATTCAGCAAAAGATTTTTCACTTCTTCCACTAAACCATCTTTTATCATTTCATCCACTCTTTGGTTGATATTCTCATAAAGAACATCCCGAGGAGGATTAATCATTAATATTTTAATATTATCATAGATTAATTTATGTTCTTGTGAAGCAATATTTTCACTTTTTTTCATTTTTCCTTGTCGGGATATCATTAAAGCTCTAATTACGCGTTTACGATTGTTCTTATGAATACCTTCCGCAGCGATAGGATCAACCTTTAATAACATGTCATATAAAGTGTCATTATCTAATTCTTCTAAGTCAGAAATATCCACTGGTTCTTCTTCTTCAAAGATGTAGTCATAGATTGACGCTCTGATATATAATCCTGTGCCACCCACAACAACGATGTTTTCATGTTTTTTAGATAATTCATCAATTGTCTCACGGAACAACGATTGATATTCCATCACTGAGAAGTTCTCATTAGGCTCTTTGATATCAAGTAGATAATGGTCTTTATAATGTGGATCATCTTTAGATATCTTCGCAGTACCAATATCCATATGTTTATAGATTTGGAAAGCATCAGCGTTCACAATGGGAGCGTGATAAAAATCAGAAAGCGCAATCGCAGCGCTCGTCTTACCACTACACGTAGGCCCGCATACAATATAAATCATGCGTATATCATAGCACAAAAAATGCGAAATTTAATTCGCATTTATTGAATAATATTTTTTATTTGTCTAAGAAGGTCCTCAACTTCCTCTTTATAGACTTCATAATTAACCACGAGAGGATGTTGATTATAGATTTCTAATAAGTTATTTCTCTCTTCTTCTTTGCCGAGAGATTTAAGTCTTGCGATTTCCACTCTCATCCTTTGAAGTTCTTCATCTTTTTCATAAGTTTCTTTTAAACGATAATATTCTTGAACTTCTGGAAGATTATCAATATCACTTCGTAAGGATTTAACTTCTTCTAATAAATCACTCATTGACGATTTCTCCAATCAAAGAATAAGTATGAGATTCTAAGATCTTCACTTTGATAATCGTGCCCACTAAAGAGATATCACCTTTAAAGTGGACAAGTTTATTCTCTTCCGTATATCCAGATAACATGTTCTCATCGGTTTTAGAAACACCATCAACAAGAACATCATAGGTCTTACCCACCATAGAAAGAGAGTGTTCTTCAATACTCTTTTCTAAGTGTTTCACTAATTCTTTAAATCTTCTACCTTTAGTTTCTTTAGAGACATTATCCACCATTCTGGCTGCAGGTGTTCCTTTTCTCGGTGAATAGATAAAGGTAAATGCCGCTTCATATTTCACGATATCCACTAATGAACAGGTATCTTGGAATTGTTCTT
>JAEEGL014006269.1_pt1 | contig 15980 bp, 15 predicted proteins | sample 9134231 | NCBI WGS metagenome assembly JAEEGL01 (sample SAMN16246548, study PRJNA631951) | gut metagenome | biome: gut microbiome; feature: rumen; material: fiber-attached | host: Bos | place: Iran: Karaj | collected 2018-10 | reverse complement strand
ATTGCCGCCGGCTTTAAGTACGCCTCGGCTCATGCCGTTCATTCCTCTTGCAATCGTGATATTGCCGCCGGCCTCGATCTCAGCACCTTCAACGACACCTCTGACCTCTACGTTACCCTTGGCTCTTATCACGAAGTTGGTGGCAACGTTACCGTTGACCTGAACATTGCCCTCGTATTCTATGTTACCCGTAGACGGATCAACATTCTCAACCTGCATTACATTACTTACGAACACTCTGCCTTCTACAAGGCTTACATGACCGTCACAGGTTGCAAAAATCTCATTCTTATCGTCCGACAATCTGATGTTACGTCCGAAACGCAACACTCTCTTACGTATATCCCTGGGCTTGGTCTTCTCGCCCAGCACAGAAAAACCATACTTGCCCGGCACTTCTCTGTGAAGCCTTGCAAGCAGATCTCCGTCCGATACGTGATTAATGATATTAAGATTGAAGAAATCGACAGATCCGTCTTCCTTAAGTGTGGGTCTGGCTTTTAGATCGGTATTGAAAAAATACTCAATCTCGGCATCCTGTCCCTGAACGGGTTCTTTGCCTTCTGCCAGAACTATGTCCGTAAAATATTTTCTGTTAGAAACGAATTCTTTAATCGCATCTTCCTTGATGCCATATACCACGCCGAGGCTCTTAAGGCTTGCCATTATATCCGACACTTCATTAACCGAACCGTTCTGAGACGGCGGGAAAAAGCGTCCGACACAAACCATATTCTCATCTCTGAGTTCAAGACTTAAATGCTCGCTCACCGGCGGAGTCTCGACCAGATTGATCTTAATGGTCTTCTCCTCGGTAAGTTCGGCAACCGCCTTGCTTACTTCAGGAACAAGGAACTCGACTTTGGCAAGGTTAAGATAGTCAACCAAGGTACCTACTTCGATAGGCGCTCCCCCATCCGTCGCCGGCGTGAGCTTAAGCTTGGTTCCGTCCTTTTCACATATCAACTGAAATCCTGCGTCCATGTATACCCCCTGCACTGCAGAATGATCTATACCCCACTTGTAAGAATACCCATGTATTTGCCCATCTTGGTCTTCATACGTGACAGAGCCTTTGTATGAAGCTGGGATACTCTCGATTCGGATACCTCAAGTACCATTGCTATTTCTTTTAATGTCAATTCCTCGTAGTAGTATAACTCGATAACTCTGCGTTCTTTCTCCGTAAGGAGATCAAGCGCTTCTATCAAGACTTCTTTTAACTCACCTTCCTCATATGCCTCATCCGGTTGCATGTAATGTGAAGATGTTCCCCGTCCGCTCGGTATATCACTTCCCGATTCCATAAATTCATTAAGCGATATAACGTTCGTAACGTTAAGCTGGGTCTGCCAGTCAACAAACTCATCCGACGTAATGCCAAGTGCCACGGCAAGTTCTTCATCGGTGGCCTGTCTGCCATGTTCGGCTTCGAATTCCTTCATGGCTGCATCTATCTGCTTCTGCTTCTGTCTGACGGTTCTGGGTATCCAGTCCATCTTACGTATCTGGTCCAATATCTCTCCTCTGATACGCAACGACGCATAAGTCTCAAACTTGTTCTGCTTGGTGTAATCATACTTGTCGATTGCATCGATAAGTCCGAATATTCCGTAGCCGACAAGATCGTCGTACTCAACATTGTATCCGAGATACATGCTTAAGCGACCCGCAACCACCTTGACCAAAGGTGAATATTCCAATATGAGCTTTTCCCTTAATTCCGGCGAGCCAAGTCTGGCATAATCTTTCCACAGATTGGCTCTGGCAGTTTCGTCCATTGCGTACCCCTCAAGACCTTACCGTATTACTCTTCCTGTTCATCGGCCATATCGGTCTGTTCATATTCGGGATTCTCATCTACCGAATCCGATGTATCCTCATAAGCTGTGTTGTCAGCCGCCGCATCCTGCTCGGTTGCGGTGCCGTCCGAAGGCTGAACGTCTTTCTCGACGACTTTACCTTCCTGTTCGGCTCTTTCTATCTCCTCCTGCTCAACCTCTTTTTCAAATTTGAAGATTACCTTCTGAAAAACAGTGCCCAGGATATAGAAAATAATCAACACTATAAGAAGGATGAACAGAGCTTTTTTCACATCATAATGCAGCAAATATGTGATTATGCTTGTAAATGCTCCCGCAAGCAGCGTAATAAGCGCAGGCAGAAGCTTCATCCTATCACTCATTCCTGTATACTCTCTTATCTCTATATATGACAATAAGGTAAGATCCCTATATCGTCATCGGTTCCTTACCTATTGCCCTTATCAGATATTCTCCCGTCTCAGGATAGAATATCACCGTTCTTCCGTAATTATTGCCTGTATCTTCGGCAATCAGTCTGATACCCAGCTCTTTAAGCTTTGCCTTGACAGCTGCAACATTGCGTTCGCCGACTCTTAACATCGGTGAATCCTTGTTCACCGAGAACATCTGAGCTCCGCCTGCAATCTTTGCAACCATTCTTTCTCTTTTAGCACCCTTTTTGATCGCCATCTCTAAGACTGCATCAACACCGGTATCCGCAAACTTAGCAGGATTGTTGCCCACTCCGATTGTAGTACTGTCCGGTAGCATCACGTGCACCATTCCGCATATCTTGGTAGAAGGATCATATAATACAACACCTACACAGGAACCGAGTCCCAAGGTGATTATGCTGTCAGGGCTGGCACAGACATTCATGTCCGCCATTCCTACCTTTACTTCCATATCAATTAACTCTCCGGTCTGTTATCCACTTATGATTCCTAATGCTGACAATATCTTCTCGTATGACTCCATATCGGGAATCATGATAAAGAAACCGTCTATGTCGATATCATCCGATATCTGTGACTGAATAAGAAGAATCTTATCTCCCATGATTCCGAACTCGATGGCCGGCACACTTAAAATTGCTCCCGCCATGTCTATCGCCAGATCCGGGATAGACGGATATATGGTGAGGTTGGTAAGCGTAGCCAACGCATTAAGATATGATCCCGTGATAATGTTGGATATCTCCTTAAACGCCGAACGCTCCATCTCGCCGAAATCTTCAGAAGCCATGTCTCCCATAAGCTTCTTGACCAAATGAACAGCAATATCTTTCTTTACAAGGAAAAGGATACTTCCCGTTATATCGCCTTCTACAGCAAGGTATGCACCTGCCATAACCTGCTCCTCACCGCCGAGGAGTGTACCTACATCCTTAAAATCAAGAGTAAGTACCTGAGGCACCTTCATATCAACCTTACACTGTAACAGCGAAGCAAGGGCGGTTGTTGCATTCCCCGCCCCTATATTACCTAATTCCTTAAGCACATCAAAGTATTGCGTCGAGATACTCTCTAACGTTAAATCGCTCATGTGCTATTCCTCCTTCGTCGACTTCTCCATTATGACCATGTCGAGATCAAGCAGTGATACCAGGACTCCGTCAATCTTACCAACACCTGATACAAAGTGCGCAAGCTCTTCAGATGTGTCTACCTTAACACGCTCTATCTGGCTGTCTTCCAAAGCCACAACTTCCTTGACCGCATCCACGATAAGACCTATCTTGCCGTACTTCTCCATCTTGATGATGATGAATCTTGTACTCTTGGTCTCCTCTATCTCTTCAAGGCCCATCTTAAGCCTTAAGCTCATTATAGGGATGATCTCGCCTCGGATATTGATTACGCCCTTGATATAAGAAGCGACATTGGGTACTCTCGTAACATGCTGCGGTCTTACGATATTATCAACATAACTGATGTCGATACCGAACATCTCAGTACCCATCTCTATCTTGATGTATTGAACAGCTTCTGAATAAATCTTTACTTCATCCATTCTTCCATCCCTCCCTGTTAAATCAAAGCATTAGGATCAATGATGAGTGCAACCTCGCCGTTACCCAAGATCGTAGCACCACTGATAACCTTGCTTCTCTGAATATACTTGCCAAGGGACTTGATAACTATCTCCTGCTGACCCGTAAGTTCGTCTATTACAAGACCGGCCTGCTTGTCACCCTTCTTGACAATAACTACTACAAGATCCTCATCCTCTGCCTTGGCTGAATTACAATCAAGTATCTCATTCAGTCTGATGATCGGGATGATATTACCTCTTAAGTTAATAACTTCTTTCTGCTGTACAGCCTTAACCTCGTCGGGTCTTATGCTCTCGATTGTCTGTATGTTGCCCAGAGGGATAGCATACTTCTCATCACCGACGATAACCATAAGGCTCTGTATGATGGCAAGTGTAAGAGGAAGTCTGATGGTCCATGTACTTCCTACGCCGAGCGTAGACTTAACATCAACTTCACCTGAAAGAGATTCAATCTTAGACTTAACAACATCAAGTCCGACACCTCTTCCGGAAATGTCTGATACCTGCTTAGCCGTTGAGAAGCTGGGCAGGAACAGGAGGTTGATGATCTCCTTGTCAGACATCTGATTAGCCTGCTCTTCTGTAATAGTGCCTCTCTCAAGGGCCTTGGCCTTAACGGCCTCAACATCTATACCGTTACCGTCATCTCTAACTTCGATGACAACGTTGTTACCATCCTGGTAAGCATCAAGGAAGATAGAACCTTCTTCCGGCTTACCTCTCTCCTTACGAAGAGCAACGTCAGACTCGATACCATGATCAGCAGAGTTACGTAACAGGTGCATCAGAGGATCACCGATCTCATCAACCACTGTTCTGTCAAGCTCTGTCTCTTCACCTGACATATAGAGTTCCATCTTCTTGCCGAGCTTCTTCTGTAAGTCTCTGATCATACGAGGGAACTTATTAACTACGCTCTCAATAGGCACCATTCGAACTTTCATGACTGACTCATGAAGTGATGTGGTGACATTCTCGAGGTACTCGATATGCTCGCCTACGTCGTTGGCTGCTTCATTATCTGCAGTAGCTGCCGATACAAGTGAATTCTTGGCTGTGATAAGCTCACTGACAAGATTCATAAGATCATCCAGCTTCTCGATATCCACTCTGACCGTTCTGTTAACAACAGGCTTCTTCTTCTCTGCTGTAGCAGGCTTATTGCCGGCAGGCTCAGCCTTTGCTGCAGGAGCATTGCTTCCTGTTGTAACTTCGGGAAGTGTAACTTCTTCTTCGGCATCCTTATCACCGGCTGCGGAAGCGGCTGCTCCCGTATCCTCAACAATTCCGCCGACAGCATCTTCTATCTCGGATACGCCCTTAGCGGCAGCTATAGCCGCATCGACCGTTGAATCCGTAATAAGTATCACACTGAACTCAAATTCAAATCTCTCATCTTCGATATCCTGTGTAGAAGGAACGGATACCACGATTTCGCCCAATTCTTCCAAAGCCTTGAACACAAGGAATGCTCTTGCGGACTTAAGTATGCATGCTTCCTGCACGTATACGGTAAGACCGATAACATTCTTGCCTTCTTTCTTGGCTGCTTCGATAACATCAACCTGCTCTTCGGAGAACTTAATCTCTTTCCACTTGTTCTTGCCCGAATCGGATGCAGAGGAAGCCGGTGCCTCCTTAGCAGGCTCAGCTGTCTTGGCATCATCTGCCGCATCAGCCGCAGGCGCCTCTCCTGAAAGGAAACCGTTAAGCGACTTGATGATTGCCGCATTCTCGTTGGTTCCTTCATCTCCGCCGCCCTGAATATTGTCAAGATATTCCTGGATGGCATCAAGACACTGGAATATGGTATCGATCATCGCAGAATTAACCTTGATCTCACCGTCTCTTACCTTGGAGAATACGTTCTCCATCGCATGGGTAAGATCCTGCATTCTCTTATATCCCATTGTACCTGCCATACCCTTAAGGGAATGTGCGGCACGGAATATCTCATTGACAGTATCCATATTATCGGGATTCTGCTCAAGCTCCAGTATCTGGGTATTCAGATTCTGTAAATGTTCGTTTGTCTCATCGATAAAGACTTCTAGGTATTGGCTAACATCCATTTCACTTTACCCCCACGTGTAAAATAATCTCCTGTGCAATGTCCTTAAGCGGTACCTCCTCGTCGGAGTAGCCGGCCTTAACGGCCGCCTTGGGCATACCGTACACTACACAACTGCTACTTTCCTGTGTGATACAATATATCTTCTTCTTTTCTCTAAGATGTCCGATTCCTTCGGTTCCGTCCGCGCCCATTCCGGTCATAACGACACATACAACTTCATCGAAATTACAATCGGCGAGCGATTCATACATATAATTGGCACAGGGCTTAACACCTTCTCTTGTAGGTTCATCGGTGTAATGTATCTTGCATCCGGCTCCGCTCTTGACTATGTTCATATGAGCTCCGCCCTTGGCAATATATACACAGCCCTTCTGCAGTACATCTCCTTCGGCAGCTTCCACTACCTTGATACGGCTCATGCTGTTCATCCTCTCGGCAAGTGAAGCCGTGAATCCGACAGGCATGTGCTGAACCATAACAACCGGTGCATTGAGATCTTCCGGAAGGAAGGGTATTACGCTCTGTAAAGCTTTGGGACCTCCGGTCGATACCGCAATGGCAACGATCCTGTTGCCCGTAAGCCTTGCAGTGCCTTTCCTTGCAAGATCCTCTACCTTCTTAACGTCCTGTCTTGCTGTGGAAGCATGCGGCAACGAAGAACTTACGGTTGCATTGCTCACCGCCTCCAGAAGCGTCATGAACTGCTTGATGAACTCTTCATCCTTGACCTTGAACGACCACTCAGGCTTATGTATAAAGTCCATGGCTCCCAGGTCAAGTGCATCCATCGTGACCTTCGCACCTTCCATTGTAAGCGTGCTGGCCATGAGTATCTTGGCTTTGATGCCCTCTTTCCTAAGTGCCTGTAGAAGTCCTATACCGTCCATCTGCGGCATATTCACGTCTAAGACTACTGCATCATATGTATTTTTCCTCAGAAGCTCGAGTGCCTCAAGACCGTTCTTAGCCTCGTCGGCAACCGTGTATCTGGCATCTGTTCGTATTATATCACCGAACACCCTTCTCATGAGTGCAGAGTCATCTACAAGCAGAATTTTTTTCATTTTTTCACCAAACTTTCTAAATTTTCAGACTATTGTGATGTATTAGAAGCCTTTTTGTCTGTGTCTGTTACGTCGTTCTTCTTCAAAAATGAACTGAATTATCTCTTCTCTTGCTTCATTGTCCAGATTCATATACTGAACACGGTGCTCATATTCGCCGGGCCTGTTCTCAAGTTCCCTTACATCCAGAATCTTGCAGGCAATCTTGTATTCCTTGGTCTCTCCCTTAATAAACAGGCTGTAATTGACCAGGATATAGCTTCCTTTTTCATACATATAATTGGATACGAATCTTAATCCGCCGCCGCTTATATCAACTACCACGCTTCTTTTTAAAGGCAGGCCGGGAACAAGCTGCAGAGAACCCTTTTGCTCAAGCTTGTCGATCTCTTCCTCAAAAAGATTCCTTGAGTCCATATCAAGTACACAGCTGTATCTGTAATACTCTCTTCTCTGATACTTGCGCAGGTTGGTCTCAAGTTCCACGAGCACAATATATACATTGTTGCTCTTATACCTGTCCACCACTCTTCCTATACACTCATACAATCCGAGCTCAGTATAGAAGAATATTTCATATTCTCCGTCAACCGGAAGCAGTATGAGCTTTGTGGCCTCTATGGGCATCAATATCTCCATCCTGTCTTCACTTAAAACATCAAAGACCTTTGTGGCATATGTTCTTTCGGTATTCACATCACCGGGTGATGCGTTCCTCCTCACAGCCTTAAGATCAACCCTCTGACCGGGTACGACATATTTTTCAATCATTCGTAGTGCCCCCTATCTATCTGTCCAGCTTTTTCCCTGTTACTATGTGTGAGAAAAATGCTGCCATCCCTCGTTTTTTAACATCCGTGTTAAGCTCTCTGTTCATAAGGATTGCCGCTATGTTCTCGTATGCCTTTGCAGACTTGGCGGTCGGATTGGCCAAAGAGACCGGCGTCTGCTGCATAACTGCCTGAGATAATCTGTCGTCCTGCGGTACATATCCCAAATACGTTATCGGTATCTTAAGATATCTCTGTACGACCACATTAAGCTTATTGAAAAGTGCATTGCCTTCCGAAGGTTCAAATACCTTATTGGCTATCACCTTAATCTTGGATTCTTCCACCGAAAATCTCGGATGTCTGTTAAGTGCTTTTAACAGGGAATATGAATCCGTTATCGATGTGGGTTCGGGTGTCGTAACTAAAAGGATTTCTCCGCTTGCTACCAGGAATTCCAAAACCGCATCCGATATTCCCGCTCCCGTATCTACTATTATTATATCGGCTATCGCATCAAGCTCAGCCAGATTCTGTATTATATATATAAGATAATCGCGACTTAAGTTGGATAAGCCGGCAATTCCGGAACCGCCTGATATAAAGCCCACTTCACCGGGGCCCCATGTGATTATCTCCTTTATGTTCTTACCCTGATAAATCAGATCGCATAAGTTATGCTTGGGTACCGTACCGAACATTATCTCGATATTGGCCAGACCGAAGTCCGCATCAAGTATTATGACCCTCTGACCCATCTTCCTGAATTGTATGGCAAGATTTATGGCCGTATTGGATTTACCGACTCCGCCTTTTCCGCTGGTTACGGTTATTACTCTTGCCAGAGGCCTTGTATGGTTGTTATTCGCTTTTATTATATTTCTCAGTGTTTCTGCCTGATCCAAAGTCGGCCTCCTTTCTTCCGATTATAGTTATTGTCCGCAGATCTGCGGTTATTCGCTTCCTCCGAGTATCGACTTAACCGTCGTCTGCGGATTGAAACGGTCGATATCATCCGGGACGTTCTGTCCGTACGTTACGTATGAAAGTTCCGAGCCCGTATATAACCTTAAGTTAAGCAGATTACCCAAAGCCGTCGTCTCATCAAGCTTTGTAAAGATTATCTTGTAATCAGCCATCTCCTTATATGTATCCGCTATACTGATAAGATCTCTGTACTTAGTGGTGGCGCTTAATACAAGATATACTTCACACTCGGCGATATTATCCACCGCATGAACCATAAGTCCGGTATTGGCACGCTGCTCTTCGTTATGATGCGAATGTCCTGCCGTATCGACTAAAATATAATCATATTCGTGATAATCTTCTATCGCCTGCTCCACTTCCGAAGGGCTGTATATAATTCTGAAAGGAACCTCCAGTATATTGGCATATGTATGAAGCTGTTCCGCTGCCGCTATTCTGTATGTGTCCGCCGTCAAAAGTGCGACCTTTTTCTTATCTTCCACACAAAGCTTTGAGGCAATCTTGGCGATCGTTGTGGTCTTACCGACACCTGTGGGACCGACAAAGTATACTACTTTGGGGCCTCGGCTTGCCGGAGTTATGACCGTAGGATTGCCGAACTTAAGGATCATCTTCTGATATATGTTGGTAAGCATATAGTCAAAAGGCATGCCCGGCTTATTGGTCTTCTCCGCTTCTTCTATGATGGCACCGGCGTACTTCTCATGTACCTCGTTGTCGATCATCATATTATATAAAAGCTTTGTAAAGCGCATCTGTTCACTGCCTGAATCCGCGCCGTCGGACTTTTCATCGGAATCCTTTTCGCTATCCGAAGGAGAAGTTGCATCCAATCTGTTCTTTAACAGATTCTCAAGCGAGTCAAGCTTCTCTATCACATCCGCTCTCGGCTTCGGCGGAGTATCATCCATAATATCTTTTAAGGGCTTGGCAGGTGCACTTTCTTTGATGATGTCATCGGAAGGCTCTGATATTATACCGCTCGGACGAGCCGATACTGCGGATACCGCCTCTGCAGCACGCCTGTCATTAATTGCTTTCTGTCTTGCCGCAAGCTGCTCAAGCGCTGTCATTGTCGGCGCTTTCTGAGGCTGCTTCTCGCTCTCTTCTTCAAGCGCAACGGTGACCTCTACCTGGGGCGACTTAAAGATACCCGCAATACCCTTCTTCTTGACATTGCGAACATTCATTATCACCACGGCACTTCCGAGTTCTTTTCTCGCGTTCTCCGTTGCTTCTGCTTCGGTTTTCCCTTGAAACTTCTTGATTACCATACTTCTTTACTTTCGTTCTGTAAGCTAGGCTGTTATCATTCCTACTGACTGCAATTCGACATTGGATTCCACTTCATTATATGATACCACGATGAGGTCCTTGAAGTAATCCTCCGTAAGTCTCTTAAAATATATCCTCACTATGGGAGATGTGATTATTATCGGTGGCTTACCCTGCTCTTCAAGCTTAGCCGTCTCCGTCTCAACGGACCTCATTATCTCCTTGGTAGTGTCGGGGTCAAGATTAAGATATGCCCCCTGTTCGGTCTGCTTAACACTGCCCATTATCTTCTGCTCAAGCTTGGGATCAAGCGTTACTACGCTGGTGGTCTCATTGGCCGGGAAGAACTTGCTTGAGATTGCTCTCTTAAGGGCCTGTCTGACATACTCGGTCAAAATATCCGGATCTCTGGTCGTAGGTGCGTAATCCGCCAATGTCTCAAATATTGTAAGAAGGTCTCTTATGGATATTCCTTCTTTAAGCAGATTCTGCAATACTTTCTGTATCTCTCCGACCGACAGCATCTTCGGAACAAGTTCATCAACAAGCGTAGGATTGGGCTCCTTGATGTTGTTGATAAGATTCTGTGTATCCTGTCTTGATAGAAGTTCCGATATATGTTCTCTTATAACCTGAGTTAAGTGTGTAGCGATAATCGAAGGAGGATCCACAACGGTGTATCCCATACTCTCCGCACGCTCTCTCTGGCTTTCGCTTATCCATATGGCCGGAAGGTGGAACGAAGGCTCGAATGTCGGGATACCCGTTATCTCCTCTTCGACATATCCCGGGTTCATAGCCATATAGTGGTCGAATAAAATCTCACCCTCCGATACCTGTACACCCTTGATCTTGATGATGTACTGATTCGGATTAAGCTGAATATTGTCTCGCAATCTTATGATGGGCACAACGGTACCCAGTTCGAGTGCGATCTGACGTCTGATCATAACAACTCGGTCAAGCAGATCTCCGCCCTGATTAACATCAGCAAGCGGGATAATACCGTAGCCGAACTCCAGCTCGATAGGGTCCACCTGCAACAGAGCGTTGACGTTCTCCGGTTGTCGGATCTCTTCTGCCGTGGCCTCCTCTTCGGATACCTCGCTTTCTATCTGAGCCGTCTCTATCGTTCCTGCCATTATGCGTCCCACCACAATGAATATTACGCCCAAAGTGATGAATATGATCGGATTAAGGGGTGTTACCACACCAAGGAAGGCTATAACGGCACCTACAAGATATAAAACCTTGGGAATACCGAATAACTGTCCGACAAGTACGGTACCGAAATCCGCATCCTTCGATCCCTTCGTCACAAGGATACCTGTTGATAAAGATATAAGCAGCGAAGGTATCTGTGATACAAGTCCGTCACCTATGGTTAGGATGGTGTACTTCTGTATGGCGGAATTGAAATCAAGACCCTGACGCATCATGCCCATTATCAGTCCGCCTATGAGGTTGACAGCCGTGATGATAAGGCCCGCAGTCGCGTCTCCTTTTACATACTTAACGGCACCGTCCATGGAACCGAAAAAGCTGCTCTCTTCCTGTATCTTCTCACGTCTCTTCTTGGCTTCTTCATCCGTTATTGCACCGGTATTAAGGTCGGCATCTATGGCCATCTGCTTACCGGGCATGGCATCAAGTGTGAATCTGGCCGTAACCTCGGCTACTCGCTCAGAACCTTTGTTGATTACCATGAACTGAATTATTATAAGGATGATAAAGACGATAAAACCTATAATAAGATCACCGCCGCCGACATACTGACCGAAGGTCTCAACGACATTACCCGGATCACCGGTGGTAAGTATGAGCTTGGTCGAGGATACGTTAAGCGCGATCCTGAATATCGTCGTGAACAGTAACATCGTCGGGAAGTACGACATGTCGAGTACTTCCTTACTGAACATACAGGTAAAAAGTATCGTGAAGGCTATCGCTATGTTGATAGCCAACAATATATCCAATATCCAGGAAGGGATGCTGATGATGAACATGACAAATGCAGCAAGCACATACAGTGCCACGCCTATGTCAGCTCTTTTCATTCCTGTCACCAGCCATACCTCCTTTCTTTCTCACTTTGTCTTCCGACATAACGTCGGGTCAGACTTTTCCTTCGGCATGATATACAAATGCAAGTACTTCAGCCACGGCCTGATAGAGTTCGGGCGGGATCTGTGCTCCCACATCAACATTGGCATACAACATCCTCGCCAGAGGCTTGTCTTCCACAATGTGTATTCCGTTTTCTCTTGCCGTATCTTTAATACGTTTAGCGAGGAAGTCGGCACCCTTGGCCAATACGATCGGAGCCGGAGCCACCTCGGAATCATACTTGATTGCCACGGCGTAATGCGTGGGGTTGGTAATAACGACATCGGCCGACGGAACGGACTGCATCATACGTCTCTGAGAAGCTTCTCTCATTCGCTGTCTGATCTTGCCCTTAATCTCAGGATTACCTTCCTGATTCTTGTACTCCTCCTTAACTTCCTGCTTAGTCATCTTCATGTCTTTGTTAAACTTAAGCTTCTGATAAGTGAAGTCACCGGCCGCTATTATAAGATACAAAGCGGATATTCTTACGCCTAAACCTATCACTGTATCTCCGATAAGCCTTATTCCCTGCATAAGGGGCATATCCAACAGGCCGAACAGCAGGCTGTCCTTGCCTTTGATGTATGAATACGTGATAAGCGCTATCAACCCGATCTTGGCTATGGACTTTATCAGTTCCACCAAAGACTGGGCAGAGAATATCTTCTTGAATCCCTTCGTGGGATCCAGCTTGCTTAACTTTGGCTGTAAAGGCTTGCCCGTGGGCTTCCATCCGACCTGTATATAGTCACATAAAAAAGCTACGAGAAAACCCACCAAAAGCACCGGAGCCAGCATGATTATCATCTGTAACACCGATGTCCTAAACAACGTGCTCATCTCCCTCTGCGGTGCCACCCCTCCAAGGAGCTTGCACACTGTAGGGATTCTTGTATATACATATTCAAAAGACTGTAAAAATCTTATTCCCAAAGGACCCGACCAGAGCTTCATGACTATGAACAGCATCAGAAGTCCGACACCGTTAGCTATCTCTCTGCTCTTGGCTACCTGTCCTTCTTTTCTTGCATCCTCAAGCTTTTTCTGAGTTGCGGGTTCCGTCTTCTCTCCGCCTTCTCCATCATCGGCAAAGAACTGGAGATTAAGGGGTAATCGACAGACTAAATCATGGTCTTTACGAAGGTCACGATCATTGTCTTCATCTCTGTATATATGAAGTTCGCCACGGAGGGCAAAAGGCTCGCCGTAAAAAACAGTACACATATCCCCACCAAAACCTTAAGCTGCATACCTACAGCGAACATGTTCATCTGAGGCGCCACTTTTGCCATGATGCCAAGTACCGCATTCAGTAAAAGCATAACGGCAAACAACGGCAGACATATACGAAATCCTATCGTTATATAATCTGTGGCAAATGTTATTACCGCAGCTAAAAGCTTATCCGAATTAAACACCGCACCGTTAACCGGAATAAGCTCATATGTCTCAACAAGTGCCGTAATCAGATATCTGTGAAGTCCCGTAAGTATAAGCATCAGTGTAACTGCGTACTGATAAAGCACACCGGACATACTTCCGGATTGTCCCGTCGTAGGATCCATAAGATTGGCCATCGACAGACCCGTCTCCATATCCATGATCCTTCCGGCAAAATCGACTATGCTGTTGCATATCACGGCGGAATAACCTATTATTGCACCGGTCAATGCTTCTTTAAGCACGATCACGGCATATCCGTATACGGTCTCGTATTGTAAAACTTCATGATCCTTACCGATCATGCTGTATATCATGCCTGTCAGGAAAAGGGCGAACGCCATTTTCACCATACGCGGTATTCCTCTCTGTGAAAAGAAAGGGGCCACGAATACAAACATACTTATGCGTATGAGTATACAGAGCATATACTCAACGTCGAACATATTAATCGTATAATCTATCATACGCTGTATTCACCGGGTCACTTGATATACAATGTAAAATCTGACCACAGATCGGTAAGATAATTCACCATATTATTAAGCATCCAATGTCCCAGAATTATCAGGGCCGCAAAGATGGCCAAAAGCTTTGGAACAAAGGTAAGCGTCTGCTCCTGAATGGATGTCACGGTCTGGAAAATACTGACAATAAGACCGACTGCAAGAGATACTAACAATACCGGAGCGGCTGTGATCACTATCGTATATAATCCGCTACTCATTATCTGAGTCACGTCATCTATAGTCATATCGTCTCCTTTACGCTAGTAGAATGTCCTTACGAGGTTACCTATTACAAGATTCCAGCCGTCTGCCAGTACAAACAGCAGTATCTTAAACGGCATCGATATCGTAGTGGGCGGAAGCATCATCATACCCATACTCATAAGTACCGATGCAACAACCATATCTATGACTATGAACGGGATATATATCATAAAGCCTATGATAAAGGCCGTTCTTAATTCGCTCAGCATAAAACTCGGTATCAAAACAGCATTGGGTATGCTCTCGATATTACCGTCCCATTCGGCCCCCGAGATCTCCATAAACATCTGCACGTCCTTGGTTTGTGTCTGGGGATACATGAATTCCCTTATGGGACCCATTGCCGTTGCAAATGCTTCCTGCTGGGTAATCTCACCTCTGTCAAAAGGCTGTATGGCCTCCGTTCTGACTCTCGCTATGGTCGGCGACATGATAAAGAACGTAAGGAAAAGCGCCAGACCAACTATGACCTGATTAGGCGGTGCCGTCTGCGTATTCAATGCCTGCCTTGTAAAATGCAGAACGATTATTATACGCGTAAAACTGGTAAGGCATATGATAAGTATGGGAGCGAGACCGATAAGCGTAAGAGTTATCAGTATTCTTAACGCACCGTTAACATTACCGTTGCCGTTATCATAGGTTACGGTCACCGTATTGGCTATATTCAGTTCCTTAAGGTCGTCACCGCTTTCGGATGTGCCGGGGTCATTGATATTGGTCCTCTCATCTGTAGAACCTGTAAGATTGGAATCAAGCGTTCCGTTCTCGACCGCTGTAGCGTGCACACCTACACACGGGTATATACACAATATGCCCACCATTAACAGTAGGCATAATGAGCGCGTTATTCTAATCAACATTCCGTAATTCTCTATTCATCACAATGACTTCCCTTATCATCGGACCCGTCTTTGGTGCCGATACCCGCACGTACCTTGTCAAGAATCGCGTCAAACTTAAGACCGCTTAATGAGCCGTCGTCTCTAAATTCCAAATCCTCTTGGGGTATATCGCAGATATAGGAAGACGAATCCTTGCTTACCGAAAGTGCCACATACTTCTTCCCTATACGTACAATCTCTACGTATACCGAAGGAGCAATACGAGCACTCTCGATTAATTCAATATTGCCGCTGCTGCCTGCCGTCTTCTGATAATTGCCTATGAATCTGGTCACGAAGTATGTAACCGCCAGAACAATTATGAAGATCAGCAGCACGGTAATAAACTGCGCAAAGGAATTCATTTATAAACTATCCTAACCTATAACTTTCTTAACGGCTTCGATAACTCTGTCTGCCTGGAAAGGCTTAACGATAAAGTCCTTAGCGCCGTTCTGGATAGACTCGATAACCATAGCCTGCTGACCCATGGCTGAACACATTATAACCTTGGCGTCAGCATCGCTTCCCTTGATAGCCTTAAGCGCCTGAAGACCATCCATCTCAGGCATTGTGATATCCATAAGTACAAGATCAGGCTTGAGTTCACCGTACTTCTCAACACCCTTAGCACCGTTCTCTGCTTCGCCTACAACATTGTAGCCGTTCTTGGTGAGGATGTCCTTGATCATCATTCTCATGAATGCCGCGTCATCGCAGATTAAAATATTCTTT